>Ga0075114_10000569_pt1 | contig 22364 bp, 22 predicted proteins | sample AntAceMetag02UKM_FD_69784 | JGI IMG/M metagenome (GOLD analysis project Ga0075114, IMG submission 69784) | Saline lake microbial communities from Ace Lake, Antarctica - Antarctic Ace Lake Metagenome 02UKM | ecosystem: Environmental > Aquatic > Non-marine Saline and Alkaline > Saline | place... | reverse complement strand
CGAAACCTTCGAATTCTAGTCTCCGCAGGGCCTCGCGGACAGGTGTCCGACTGACCTCCAGCTCCTCAGCGATGAGATCCTGGTCGACCTTCTCGCCCGGCTCAAAGTACCCATTGAGAATCGCTTCTCGCAGGCTTGCCGTCACCCAATCTGCTAGAACTCTGCCTTGCTGTACTCGGGGTAGTGGTACTCTCACGCCCTTTGCACCTCACTGTGACATAGCACGCCAACCTATGGTTCCCTCAACGAGGGATACATTATACTTTATACAGTATCCTTTGTCAAATCTGAGTATGCACAATCGCGATGCCTCTCCAAACGCGGGAAGACGAGAAGCGAGATGGATGCACTCCTGGACCAGAGCACTGGGAGGCACCTGCGTAGCCACCCGGGGGGCGGATGCTGCTCCACAGCAGGCTGGCGCGGTCGACCATGTGGTTCTATCGGCGGACCAGCGAGATCTACTCGCAAATACCGGTGGCATCCAGCCTCGTCATCTGGCTCACCACCGCAGGGACGGTGATTTCCCAGTAGTCGGCACGCTTCTTCACTGACACAGAACGCCTGCCTCACGGTCCATGAGGCAGGCGTTTCACTTCTGTCAGCGACCGGTGCCCTATTCAGCTTGCGTCTTCAACTGCCGTTGCAACTCGTACAGCTTGTTGATGGCTTCCAGTGGCGTCAGTTGGGTTATGTCGAGAGCTTTCAACTCCTCCACCACGGGATCGTCGGTCAGGAAGAGAGGGAGCTGCTCAACGGTCGGATGGCGGGGGCGCAGAGGGCCGCTGGGGGACTGCTTCTCCAGTTCAGCCAAGATCTCCTCGGCGCGATGCACCACCACGCGCGGCAACCCAGCCAGTTGCGCCACGTGGATGCCGTAGGAGCGGTCGGCGCTGCCCGGCACGATCTTGTGCAGGAAGACCACCCGATCCCCCTCCTCTGCCACGGCCACGCTGCAATTGCGCACCCGCGGCAGAAGGTCGGACAGCTCCGTCAGTTCGTGGTAGTGGGTGGCAAAGAGGGTCTTGGCCCGCAGGCGAGGATGATTGTGGATGTATTCCACCACCGCCCAGGCGATGGACATGCCGTCGTAGGTGCTGGTGCCGCGGCCGACCTCGTCTAGAATGAGCAGCGAGCGATGGCTGGCGTGGTGTAGGATGTTGGCCGTCTCCACCATCTCCACCATGAAAGTCGAGCGGCCAGCAGCGATCTCGTCGGCAGCGCCGATGCGGGTGAAGATGCGATCCACCACGCCGATGCGGGCCTCGTCGGCGGGCACGAACGAGCCGATCTGGGCCATCAGCACGATCAGTGCTATTTGACGTAAGAACGTGCTTTTTCCGCTCATGTTTGGGCCGGTGAGGATGATGATCGCTTCCTCCGGCGAGAGGTGCACGTCGTTGGGCTGGAAAGGCTCCTCCCGCTGCAGCAGCTCCACCACCGGATGGCGACCGGCGATAATGTCCAATCGGCCATCGTCGGCAACGACGGGGCGCACGTAGCGGTTGTTGACCGCCACCTCAGCCAGGGACGTCGCCATGTCCAGTTCCGCCAACGCCTGAGCAGTGGCCAGCAAGCGCGGTGCAGCCGCCGCTACCTGATCGAGCAGTTGCCGGTAGAGCTGGCTTTCCAGGTCCAGCAGCCGCTCCTGGGCATTCAGGACGAGGGATTCGTACTCCTTGAGCTCTGGGGTGATGTAACGCTCGGCGTTGACCAACGTCTGCTTGCGGATATACTCCTCGGGTACCAGGTGCTGGTTAGCCTTGGTCACCTCGATGTAGTAGCCGAAGACCTTGTTGTAGCCCACCTTGAGCGACTTGATGCCCGTACGCTCCCTCTCCGTCTGCTGCAGCCCGGCAATCCACGCCTTGGCATCCCGTGCGGCAGCGGAGATGCTGTCAAGTTCCGCTGAGAAACCAGACCGGATGACACCGCCCGTGGCCAGCGTGGCCGGCGGTTCGTCGGCGATGGCCTTTCGCAAGAGCGAGAGGACGTCTTCACAGGGATCGAGCGGGGAAGAGACTAGGTATTGGATATTGGATATTGGAGCCCCGGATTCCGATCCAATATGTAATCCACTAATATCCAATCCCCCGACGAGCGAGTGTATTTGCGGCACTCGCGTCAGCGTCTCTCTGATACCTACCAAATCTCTTGGCAAAGCAATGCGCTGCACGACGCGGGTGATCCACCGCTCCAGGTCGCCCACGCCGCGCAGGATGTCCCGCAGCTCCACGCGTCGCGGCGTGTCGTTGACCCACGATTGCACAGCGTCCAACCGGCGGTTGATGCGCTCCACGTCCAGCAGCGGCTGACCCAGCCAGCGGCGCAGCAGCCGCGCGCCCAGCGGTGTGCGAGTCACGTCGAGCACGCCCAGCAGCGAGCCCTTGGCCGAGCCACGGCGGATGGTCTGCACCAGCTCCAGGTTGCGCCACGTGGCCTCATCGAGGACCATGAACTCCGCCGTGGAGTAGGTGCGTAACCCCGCAAGCTGCGACAGCGCATCGGGCTGCGTGTCCCGAAGATACTGCACCAGCACCCCAGCGGCGCGCACCGCTAGCGGCTTGCCCTCACAACCGTAGCCGGCCAGCGATCCCACGCCGAAGTGATCCAGCAACGCCTGGCGGGCCGTGTCCAACTCAAAGCGCCACCCGTCAAGATAAGATAGGGGACAGGCGACAAGAGTCCCTGTCTCGTCACCCCCGCCCCCCCCCACCCCCACACCCTCTTCCGGTGTAACGACCTCTGCCGGCTGAAGCCTCGCCAGTTCTTCCGCAACCCGTTGCCGCACACCATCACCATCAAACTGCGTGGTGGCGAACTCACCTGTGGTGATGTCAGCGTAGGCCAAGCCGGCGCGGAGGTCTTCCATCACCAGGGCCACCAGGTAGTTATTGCTTCTCTCCTCCAACAAGCCGGGCTCCACTAGCGTGCCGGGGGTGACCACCCGCCGCACATCGCGGGGCACTAGCCCTCTCACTGGCGCTGACCCCATCTGCTCAGCGATGGCGACCTTGTATCCGGCCCGGATGAGCTTGGCGATGTACCTGTCGGCGGCGTGGTGCGGGACGCCAGCGAGGGGCACACGCTTGTTCTTGCCCACGGGACGGGAGGTGAGCACGATGTCGCAGACCTCGGCGACGAGCTTGGCATCCTCGTCAAAGGTCTCGTAGAAGTCGCCCAGGCGGAAGAAGAGGATGACGTCGGGGTATTGCTTCTTGAGGGCCAGGTACTGCCGCCGCATGGGTGTGGTCATGAGCTTTAGCGTCCCTCCAGGTACTCTGCTGGTGTCTGTGCCAACGTGGTCTGATGGTCCGGTGGTCTGATAGTCTGGTGGTCAAATGGCGCAAAGAGTAACTAACCATCTGACCAACCGACCACTTCGCTAGCGAGGCGAATCCCTGATTCTCTCACACAGCTATCCTCGCCCTACCCATGGGATCGCCGTACAGCGTGTAGGCCAACCAGGTGGGGTTGGTCTCGTCCAGACCCTTGACGTGCAAACGAGCACGGTGAAAGGCCTCCCCCAGCGGGGCACCATCCCACAGCTCGTCGTAGAACTTCACCGCGAACTCGGCTGCCAGCTCATCATGCACCTCCCAGGCGGAGCCAACGAAACCGCTGGCGCCGGCGCGGACGAAGCGCTCCGCCCAACCGCCCAGGCCCGTGAGAGCGAAGCCAATTGGGCTGGTGTGACAGGCGTTGAGGAACACCAGCGGCTGGGCGCGCTTGATTCCCGTCGCCTTGCGACCAACGATGTCCGATGGCCGGAATTCGCCATCGGCTAGCTCCACTTCCGACTCGTCTGGCCGCTGGCTGTTGAAGTTGCCGTGGCAGGCGAAGTGCCAGAGACTGACCTCCCCCTCCTCTAGCAAACTGCGCACCTCAGCCACCTGTTGCAGGAAGGGAGTTCGTACGACAATGCCCGCTTTCTGCTCCAACCCCTGGAAGTACTCCTCCTCCTGCTTCACGTAGGCCAGGCCGCTCCCCGGCACCACCAGAGTGGCCGAGGCTACCCGCACGGTATCCGGCAGGCCGTTGCCCGCCAGCCAGCGGGAGAGCTGGAACCGCTCGCAGAGGAACCCGTCGTCAATGATGTCTTCCAGGTCGCCGTCGTCGTACGGCTTGACCATCTCCCAGGGGATCCAGGGCTCATCGGATGTGATGAGGATGCTCTTTCCCCGCAGGCCGTCCCGAAATCGACGATACGCCTGTTTCAGTTCCGGCGAGAAGAGGTCTCTGTACAGGTTCTGGCCGATGCTCTCCAGGCGGGCTCGGATCTGCTCCTGCTGCAGCACGCTCCTCTCTTCCAGCCGCTTGCGGGCCAGGATGTTCAGCTCGTCGAACAGGTGGCCCAGGTGTTCCCGCGGCGGGCACGCCAGCCGCACCGACCCGGCGGGCGTAAAATGGACCCCCACCTCGCTGTGGACGGAGTGCAGCATGAAGTGCAGCGTGCGCTGGTCATCGCTGAGCGTGACGCGCAACTCCAGGTCCGGAGGCAACGCCCCGGGCGAGCTGGTACGCACGGCCACCGGCTCCGTGCTCACCGGACGAGCGGCAGGCGACACATCCACCTCCACTACTTGAGTGACGAAGCTCGCACTGCCCACGTTGCGGTTGCGGTGATAGAAGTCCAGGACGATGCGCTTGTTGCCAAGGCTCAGCGGCCGCAGGAAGAAGACGACGGGATCGGAATCGCGTTCAGGATAGACGGTGATCGGTTGCATCGTGCGGCCGTACGCCTCTTCGAAATCCTCCGCCCGCATGATCACCAGCACATCCTCAGGCCCGCCGCTGGTCAGCTCCATGGCCACGCGCTCGGTGACCAGCGACCATTCCACAGGCTGGCGGGTCAGGTTGACGGTCAGCGGCACAGGCGGCTGGTCCAGCCGCACCTGGTCCGGGAAGTTCAAATCGGTGTAGCGCTCAACGACAAGCGGCGACTCGGGCTCCTCCCCAGCCATCTCCTCTTCGTCTCCCGCCATCTCCGGCTCATCGGGCTCCTCTCCGGACATCTCCTCCTCGTCTCCTGCCATCGCCGGCTCATCGAACCATGGCGGCGGGAGAGGCTGCTCGCCATCCTCCCGCATCAGACTCCTGCGGACAGTCCGGGCATCGGCTAGCATGTCCAAGACCGTTTCCAGCATCTGGGAGTCGAGCTGCACCCTCTTTCCCCGCAAGCGGCGGCCCTTGGCTGCGTCGAGGATATCGCCCAGCAGCGATGCAACAACCGGTATCCTCTCCAGTTGCTGCAAGAACTCAATGGCAACGTCAGCCCGTTCACCGTCAGATGCTGCAGCCCACAGCCGCTCCTCCACCTCGGCGAAGAGGGCCAGCAACTCCTGGCGCACGTCGCGATCCAGCCGGCGCCAATGCTCCTTGAGCCGCTCGCCCACCGCCTGCATGGCCGGCACCGCTCTGCGCCGCAGGAAGACCCGTTCGCTGCTCATCGGTCACCTCCATCACAAAGAAGACCACGAAGAAGGCCACGAAGAACACGAAAACCGCGGAGACCTTTCGTGCCTTTCGCCTATTTCGCAACTTTCGTGGTAGCTTACGCCACGCGATTAACCAACTTGATCAGTTCACCCCATCCGGTAGCGGCGAAGTCCAGATCGTCGTAGAACTGCGAGATGCCCCGGGCGGGGAAATAGATGGACAGGCCGTGGGCACGCTCGGCGTACTCGTCGCCCTGGGCCACGTTCGCCAAGATCGTCCTCCCGCTCCCTGGTGTCAACTCGCCCAGCAGGGCCTGAGCGGAGTCCAGCACAGCAGCATCCTGGCCTCGGTACTGCCGCAGAAATGCCTGCAAGAAATCGCTCAGGTCCAGATAGTCAGGGTCGTCGAATCGGAAACCATCCTGCTTGGCTCGGTTCAGCGCCACCTCCAGAAACATGTCATCAGCAAGAACAGCTCGCAGCGCGGCCACGAAGGCCGTCACCTTCTCCCCCAGCGGCTCCATCTGCCGCAGATCAATGGCCGACTGCGTCACCTCCGGCAATCGGCGGGTGGGAGGCCGGTAGGAGCGGACGTATTCTTCCACGATCAACTCGCCGAGTTCGTGCGGTGTCATCTGCGGGCGGCCAGTGAGTGCCGAAAGGATCGGAGTGTAGGGCCAACCAGCCATGGGCTCGACCTCCTGCGAGCCAACCAGAACATCCGCCTGATCCCTGAGTTGATAGGCCACTTCCAACATGCTCATCAGGCAAGCGTCCATGCCCACGATGCTCAGTCGCTGCCCCGTGGCCTCGGCCGCCTCGGCCAACGCTTGCTTCAACTCACCGTTGTCCAGGAAATCCTTGGATGAATCGTCGGCGCAGATCCAGCGGGTATCATCATCCTGAATGCCCAGTACGTGGCCGGCTGTCTTGCGAAACACCGCCTTGCGCACCCCAGCCTGGCTCATGGCCCGCGAGCGATCCGGCGTGCGCGGCAGATGCCGGTAAGCCGCATAGATGTCATCTTCCTTCCAGCCGCCGCCGTGGTTCCAGAGCACCAGCAGGTAGTGCTCGGCAGGGCGACGCTTCATGCCCCAGATGATGAAGTCGCGCAGCGTGTTGGGGTCGCCGCAGTTGGTTTCGTCAATACGCAGCAGCACTGGCTCTTGGTCCGGCCCTTTGATCTCCAAGCGGTAGCTGACGTCGTTCTCGGTGATGGTGTCGAACTGAGCCAGCACGGCCACCCCATCACTGGCCCCGGCAGCCTTAAGCTCATCCAGGTCGTCGTAGCCAGCCGATGTCATCTCGGCCATGATCTGCTCCGCGCCCCAGGTGGTGGGGAACTCCTTGCCATTGTCCCCCGCCATGTAGAGCATGAGGGTCCATTGTCGTTGACCAGGTTTCGGTTCCATGGATTCCTCCTCGCTTCCATCCGCAGGCGAACCTCCGAAGAGACCCGCCAGCCACTCTGTCAGTCGTTCCCAGCACATGCGCTTCCTCCTTCCCAACTGTGAGACGCGGGTCAATGTCAATGAGTCAAGGTGTAGCGTAGGGCCTTGTGCCCGTTCTTGCCGCCCCAAGACACCCACAAGGGACCAAGCCCAACTTGATGACATAGAGGCGCGGCGCACCGGAACTATGATGACCAGGCCAAACCCCAGCGTTGCTGCTCTCCGCAGCATCTCAATTATAGCACACTTCCCCACATGGAGTCAAAGGCCCGACAACGCAGGCCTTGCCAAGGCGGGTCACGATGCGCGAACCTGCCATCTCGGATTTGACAAGACCCGGCGCGTATGCTATAGTTGCCTATGCATAAGTTAGTCATGTGTTCAACATAAGGGAAAACCATGCCTTTACGAGACCAAATGCGCAAGGGGAGTTCCGAGATCATCATCCTCAGCCTGCTGGCCCAAGAGCCCATGTACGGCTACCAGATCACGAGAGAGTTGGAACGCCGCAGCGCTGGGTACTTCAACATGAAAGAGGGACTGCTATACCCCACCCTGCACCGCATGGAGCAGGAGGAGTTGGTGGCGAGCGAGTGGAGCACAGTCGTCGGGAGACGTCGCCGCAAATACTATCGCCTCACGGAGAAGGGACGCCAGGCGCTGATGGCGCAAACAGCGGAATGGCGCACCTTCACAGAACGGTTGCTGCACCTGGTGGACACTCCAGCGGCAGTGACGGAGGCCCCGTAGCACCGCAAGCACTCTTGCCTGGAGCACATCCGATGAACCGTACCAAAGCACTGCTGTTGAGTAGCGCTATCGTCGCCCTGCTGGTCGGCGTCGGCCTGACCACCGCGTGGGCCTACTCTGTCAGACAACTGCAAGACCTGCAAGACCAGACGGTCTATGCCAGCCCCGAGGCCGGCATGCGTAAGTTGGTTGTCAGCCATTACTCCGGCGTAGAGAAAGTGGACATTGTACACGCCGACAAGGAGGTATTCGATGATCTCTGGTTTGTGGAAGCCCACGTCTGGGCCGCCAGCCGATCCGATGGGAAGGGTTTTGTCGATCCAGACTACGACAACCCAGGCTGGTTCTTCGTGCGGGTGCGGGATGGCTGGGTGTTTGTCCCAGAAGCCAAACACCCGCACATCATCGCTTTCGGCCAGCAGCTCTCCGGCCTTTCAGGGTAAAACTGTCGAGACGGTCGCCCGATAAAAGGGGAGAACATGGCTGCTCCAGACGTGGAACAAGTATTGGCCCGCATCCGGGCGCAGATGGACCTGGACAGTGAGACCGAACATGATGTGCTGGAGGAAGTCCGCTCTCATCTGGAGGAAGCGGTGGCTGCCGCCCGGGACCGAGGGCTGGACGAAACAGCAGCCCTGGCGGAAGCGGCGGTCCGATTCGGCGTGAAAGAGGTAGGCGCTGGACTCCAACAGGTTCACGCTGGCTGGGGCACCGCCGACGCCGTCATCGCCGCAGGGCTGCCGGTGATCTGCGCCCTTGTGCTGCGCTGGCTGCTCTTCGCCCCCGGCGGCACAGCCATCGGCTGGCAGCAACTGCTCATCCAGCCCGCCTTCTGGGTGATCGCCGCCGTGGCCCTGGCAGTGCCCTTGCTCAAGTTCGGTCGCTGGCGCTACGGCCTGGCATCCTGGGCCTTCTTCTGGGCCATCACCATCGTTTTCGCCATCTTGCCCGCGCTGCGCTGGTAGGGACCACAGAGATGATCGCATCATGCAACGAACCAGCCAATTCGACGAACCCCAGAGCCTGGTGCTCGGCGTTGCTGTGTGCGCTGCCGGTGACAGTGCTGGTGCTCAGCCTGTTCTACTACTGGTTCGCCATCGCCGACCGGCACGTCGTCTTCCACTACTATCACGACATGGCCCCCGTCGTTCCAGGCACATCGCCTTTCAGCAAAGTGACCAGCAGCCGCCACTGGATGGCCGGCCTGGTGGCTAGCGGTGCGGTGATGGTGCTGAACGTGGCTGCCAACTGGCTGTTGGGACGCCTGGTGGCGAACTACCGCCCTCCGGCGTGGTGGCGCGTGTGGGCCATATGTGCACTGCCGCTGCTGGTCGGTATTCCGGCCATCACCATGACGCTCAACCAGCCGACACTGCCCCTGCCGAACGCCGCGCAGACCACGCTCGCCACGCTGATCGGCCTGGGATTGGCCTTGCTGCCGGGCACGATGGCAGCCCAGCACCCCGCTGACCTCGTCTGGCTCGCCGCCGATGGGTGGTGGCTGAACCAGTTACTAGTGACCGTCGCTGACCTCGAAAACATGCCGCGTTCGCTGGCACGCGGGGGTACATGGTGGGTGCGGATGGCGATCATGACCCTGGTGGTGGCCGTGGCGTCGGCCCTGATCGTGACCGGCCTGCGGTTCTGGCGGCGCACATCCGTTCCGAGCACGGCGGCCATGTTTGTCGCCGGGCTCTGCGTAGCCTACCTACTCATGCCGCTAGTACATCACGGGTTGGCGGGCACGGACGGCTACCACTACATCAGCAACCACTACATCAGCAACAGCAACAACTTCTTCGCCGACAAGATCGCCTTCCAGTTCGCGGCCTGGCTGATCGCCGCGGCCATGGCAGCCGGAGGCACGCGGCTGCGCCAATCACTCGCCGAACACCGCTCGAAGCCGCAGGCAAACGCTGCCTGACCAAACCCAGGTGGGGAAGACAACATGGTCTATCGGGATCGAACATCGCTTCTTACGGCTATCGGAGTGCTCCTGCTATTGGTCGGTATCTCTGCCGCTTTGTTGGGCCCACTGGAGATGTACTGCTTCTACCTTTTCTCCGAAGGCGGTCGTTTTCACTACGATGGTTTTGGCTTCGGCTCCTTCATGTTCGGCTACATCGCTGCCCAGATCATCGGCTACTACGTTATCGCCCTGCTACTCATTCCGCTCGGCTACGGACACCTGAGGGCGCGTCGTTGGGCCAGGACACTTGCTGTGGCCCTGCTCTGGTCCTGGCTGGTCGTCGGCATACCTTTGATGGTTGCGTTCCTGTTTGTGTTGCTGTCTGCCAAGGATCTCTCTCCAGCCGTAGCCCAGATCGTGGTTGTCTTGCTGGGATTGTCTTACGCAGTAGCTCCATGGTTGCTCATTCGGTTCTACCGAGGTCGAAACGTCAGACGAACCTTTGAGGCCACAGACCCAAACTCCTACTGGATTGAGGGACTTGGTATGCCGGTACTGGTCACTAGCTGTCTGTCCATCTTGTACGTAGTTGCTCTGCACGTTCCCATCTTCTTCAACGGCCTGTTTCCGTTCTTCGGCACCTGGCTATCCGGCCTTGAGGGCATTCTCGCGCTCGACATCTCAATGGTGTGTCTGGTGTGTCTGATCTGGGGCATGCTAAGGCAGAGAACCTGGGCCTGGTGGGGTTCTCTGGTCTACTTCGGCTTATTGACGGTCACTTCGATGGCAACAGCTTTGAAGTCAAGCTATTCGGAGATCCTCTCAAACATGAACTTCCCGTCATTCGAAGTGGAGATGCTGCAGGGTATACCGCTCCAGGGTTATCATTTCGCTGCGTTGATCGGCGTACCGCTCATCATCACCTTGTGCGTAGTCATTCTATCGAAACGACACTTCTCCACGTGGAAGACCCCAGGGGGCTGAACACTACAGATTCGCTTCGGAGGTCATACCCTATGAAAGACCTGGCCGTCATTGAAACCATTCTGCGCAACCGGCATCACTTCTTCGGCGAGATACGCGACGGCATCGGCCTGCCGGAGAAGATGCGGGCCATGCTGCTTTCCAGTATCGCCTTCCTGGCGCTATACGGCGCGGTGATGGGCTCCACTCACAGTCTGTGGCAAGCTCTGAGCTCCGCTGTCAAGCTGCCGGTTCTCTTCCTGGCCTCACTGATCGTCTGCTCGCCCACGCTCTACTTCTTCAACATACTCTTCGGCTCCAACCAAAGCCTGACCCAAAACGTGGCCCTCATCCTGACGGCGATCACCGTCACGGCTGTGCTCTTGCTCAGCTTCTGCCCCATCATCCTCTTCTTCCTCCTGACCACCAGCCACTATCAGTTCTTCAAACTGCTCAACGTGGCCGTCTTCGCCATCGCTGGCAGTACGGGAGTTGTCTTCCTCAGCCAGGGGATGCGCGTAGTGTCAGCTTCGAGCAGAAGCACTGGGGGCAAGCGCTCTCGCCAGTGGGTGCTGCGCGTCTGGGTATTGGTCTACGGTTTCGTGGGCAGCCAGATGGCCTGGACGCTACGTCCTTTCGTCGGCGCTCCTAGCATGAAGTTCGAGCTCTTCCGGCAGCTTGGAGGCAACTTCTATGCCAATGTCCTGGTCAGCCTCGCCGAGATTCTGGGCTTCCTGGTGGTGAAATGAAATGAACAAATCGGCAAATCGGCAAATCGGCAAATTGACGAATAAGCGAATAAGCGAATCAGCGGATCAGCGATCTCCGTCCTCAGACCTGTCTGCTACAGAGCGGATATTGGACTTGCTGCTGGAGGCTTTACTGGAACGACAGGCGGTACGCAGAAGTGCAGAGGTGCTGGAGAGCCAGGGGGCAGCGGTGAAAGCTCCTCCGCTCCCTAGCCCACCTGCTCCTGAAGCGCCCGAACCTCGGCCTGCTCCTGCCTCGAAGCCGCCCCGGGAGCCCCGTCCTGGCGAGGAAGGCTGGAGGCCGCCGCTGCCGCTGCCCAGTGTCAACCTGGGACGCACGTTGGGCCGGTTGCTGCTGGTACTGGCAGCGCTGGTGGTGTTGGTCAACGTCCCCGTCAACCGCTACGGCACCAGCCTGGCCCGCATCATGCCAGACGCCGCCTCTCTGGTCGTCCGCGACGGCCTGGTGCTCAAAGGCAGCGGGCCGGACATATACGTCCTGCAAGACGACAAGCTGCGCTGGATCAGCAGCCTGGACGCGTTTGAGTTCTTCAACTACCGCTGGGAGCAGGTTCATATCGTGGATGACGGCTTCTTGGAGCAATTCGAGAAAGGCCAGCCCATCCACGTGCTCCTCAAGTGCCGCGGCAGCCCTCACATCTACGCGCTGGAGAGTGGCCAGAAGCGGTGGATCAAAGACATCCCCGCCTTCGAGGCTCAGGGGTACGTGTGGGAAGACGTGAAGACCGTGGAGTGCGCTTACCTGCGCAGCTTGCCGGACGGTCTGCCCATCCCTGAGGATGCAGGGCCGCCACCGCAACCGTAGGCTGGTAGATTCGTAGATCGGTAGATTGGTAGATTGGGAAGGTTTCCGATAACCCCAAGCGTCTGTCAGGTAACGACGATGACGAACGAACCGACCACGGATGAGTCATATCAACAGCAAACCACTTCGCTCTGGGACTGGCGAGAGCCGCTGCTCTGCGCTCTGCCCTACCTGTTGTTGCTGGTCTTCTTGGGATTGGCGGCGGCGCTGGACAGCGTGCAGCCGCTACGCCCAGCCGTCCCGGTCCTGTGGTGGCTGCTGCGCTGGGGGCTGCGGCTGACCTTCCTGACCGGCGCGATGATCGGCTGGCGGCGAGGGCGGCTCCGCTGGTTCTATCCCTGGCTGGGCTTCGCCATCTACGAACTGGTGGCGCTGCCGCTGGCGCTGACTATGTGGCTGATAGAACGCGGGCTGGGTGACAGCGCGCTAAGTTTCTTCGCCGCAGGGCTGCCGTTGCTGGCGCTCTCCTTCGCCCCCTATTTCATCGCCACGCCGTTGGTCGCCCGACGCGATAGGTTGCTGGCTGCTTACACCGTCTTCCCCCACGCCGCGCTGACTGCGCCGCTGTTCCTCGCCGTTCAGCGCGATATGCTCGGCGATATGCTCGGTCCGCTGGCGCTGGCAGCGATGGCCCCCGTCCTTCTCGCTGCTGGGGCCAGCGGTCTGTTCGGACGATTGCGCACGCCCCGCGCCCGCTGGGGTCTGCTGGTCGCCGGCGTGCTGCTCTGCCAGACAGCTTTCGTCGTCTCCGCCACCCTTGCCGTGGGTGAATTCCACCCCAGCGCGCTTTTTCCCCTCCCCATCCTTTGGCTTCTGGGGCTGGTCATCCTGTTCGGGCCGATGCTGTTGCTAATCATCGCCCGGCTGTTGGCCCACGCGGCCCGGCGGATCGGCTGGTCACCAAAGATCATGACAGCCACGCCGCGGCCCGGGCCATCCCCCTGGCAAATCATCTCCCAGAGGTTTCGCCTCTGGCTCACAACTGCCGTTGACATAGGAGGTCAAGTTATGACAAGCGAACAAGCAGGTATCTCGCCCCCCGTCTCGCCACCGGCGAAGAGGGGACCCACCACTCTGGACCGGCTATTCAAAGCGGCAGTGGTCTTCCTGGCCGTGGTCATCCTGATCGTCGCCGTCCTGGGCATCGCCCGTGCGGTGGTATACAAGATCCAGCCCTACGAACGAGGCTTGCATCTGAGCGGCGGCCGCTTCATCGGCGTCAATGGGCCCGGGTGGCACACGCAAATCCCCTTCTGGGACACCGTTATCGTCGTCAAGGTCAACGAGCGGCTGGGGTACGTGGAACGTATCTCGGCCATGACCTCGGACAACGTGACCATGGTCGTCTCGCTGGAGTACACCTACCGCGTGACCGACCCCCAGCGCTTCGCCCTGGAGGTGGATGACCCAGAGCGCATCGTCTTCGAATTCGTCCAGGGCAAGCTGCGGGACGTGGTGAACACCAAGCCGATGAGCGAGGTGATGCACAGCCGGGCGGCCATGAACCAGGAGGTGATGGCGGCGCTGCGCGTCAAAGAGGAGCCCTACGGCGTGGAGTTCATCACCGTGCAGATGCAGAGCGCGGAACCGCCCACCGAGGTCGTGCAGGCCATCAAGGATCGCATGGTCGCCTTGCAGAGGGGGGAACAGGCCCAAACAGAGGCGGAACAGACCAAAACAGTGGCCGACGCCGAGTTCTACGCCGCCCAGAAGCAGGCCGACGCTGAGGCCTACCAGATCAGCAAGACGGCCGAGGCACGCCGAGCGTCCATCGAACAGCTCCTCGGCGAACTGAAGGGGCACGGCGACCTCGCCGAGAAGTACCTGGACTACCTCATCGCCCAGGAGTTGAAGGAGAATAGCAAGTGGGTGATTAGTGGAGACGGGACGCCGATTATTGACTTGCGGGGGGAGTAGACGGGTATTAGGTACTGGATATTGGGTACTGGATATTGGGTACTGGGTACTGGGTATTGGGAAGTTGCCTCCAATCACCAATATCCAATATCCGCTATCATCTTCGCCTCGGTCAGGAGACCTTCGGCGAACAGTAGGGAGAAACTTGCTATGAAACGTTGGCTAATCCGATTGGGCTTGCTGGCGTCCAGCCTGGTCGTCCTATTCACCATCCTCGGCATCGTCGTGGCCGGCGGCTGGCAGCCGGTGCCGCAGGAAGCGCTGAGCACCCGTCGCGTCTACGCCTACCGCGATTGGCAGAGCCTGGGGCTGCGGGTGCATTCCGGCGAAATAGTGAAGATCAAAGCACAAGGACGCTGGCTGTACACGCCAGAGGAGTATCACGGCCCGGGGGGACATGCTCGTTACCGCGCCCCGGCCTTCTATCCGCTGCCTCGTGTGTCGGGTGGCTGTCTCATCGGCCGCATCGGCGAGGAGGGAGACATCTTCTACGTGGGCCGCACGACGGGCATCCTCGTGCAGGACTTTGGCGCTCTCTATCTGCGCATCAACGACGACATCCTGTCGGATAACGACGGCTGGGTCAGCGTGGAAGTGACCGTGATGCAGCCCCAAGAGGACTGATTTCGTCGCCAGCGTCAAAACCAGGGCGTAGAGACGTATTGATCCAGAGGGCTGCGGACCGCCATGACACCTCGATTGAGGACGTGGGTGTGAATCATCGTGGCGTAATACTCCCTGAGGATGCTATACCCCAAAAATGTCGCAGAATCAGTAGTTGGGCGGCGACAGACTACTCTAGCGTATTCTCTCGATCTTTCAAGGAGGTAACAGAAAATGGAAGTCAGCACAGATGCTCGCCCTCAGGAAGAACCCTTATCGGGGTGGAAACTTTGGGCCATCCCCAGCGTGGGGTTTCTGGTCGGCATAGCCGGTATCCTGATTTTCCAGTCCTGGATCAACTTCCTGCCACCACTGCCATATTCCAGTTCCGTGCTCGGAAAAGTGCTTCGCGTGGTGATTGACCGTTCTATGTTCTTTGGACACATGCTACTCCTCAGTGCTTTGCTGGTGCTGGCAGCAGCCTGGCTGCCTCCCTTACGGCCCTTCCATACAGGCTTGCGCCGGGATTGGTCACTGCTTTCCTTTCTGCTCTACGGTAGTATGCTGCCTATCCTCATCATCGTCTTTGACGAATACCAGGGATCAGCGCCGTACATAATCGCTGGTCTGCTGATCCTAGCAGTAGGTGCTTGGGTCTATCTGCGCCGTTCTCAACCCGGCACGCGCCTGTATGCGCTGCTGGTCGCCGTGGCGCTGACAATGGGGCTGGTTGGCTTGGGCAAATACTTGCTTTACCCACACCAGCCCTGGTCGGCACACACGACCTTTCCGCGTTGGTGGGAAGCACTTGTGCCTCTCATTGAAGGGGCAGTATTGCTGGTAATCATCGCCGTGCCATCCGTGCTCAAGCTGTTTCCGACGAACTCAACGCAAGCGGAAAAGGCGGTTGCCTGATATCGAAGAGTCAATCGAAGAGTCAGATGAAGACCCGCCCAACAAGGCTTGCGCGCGCTCCCAAGAGCGGCGCTTTTCACGAGAGTCGTCTTGCGTGGGGAAGCAGCATTAGAAAGCTAGGTTCGGAGCGGGCACGTGAAACCAGAGCCGATGGATAACCATAATCACACAGCACGTCTATGGCACGCAGGGGGTCATCGTTCTCACTAACGCCAAGTCGGGTGCTGGCAAGGAAAAGGAGCTGCCCAGCCAGCGCATGCACGCGACTTGGCTAATCGGCGCGCCTTTCATGTTTCTCACGCGCGTTGGGGTTAGCTGTCTGGCGGATGTGCTCACGCCGCACCCGCCAAGCGCGTGAAGCGCAACCGTTAGGCCAACGAACATTGGCCCATCCAGCACAAAGCCCCAGCGGATCTGATTGCCCCAGCCGGCATCCACGTGCTCCCCCTTCAGTTCGGCCATCTGTTCATCTTGCTTCTTCCGCTCCATCTCATACAGCTTGCCACGCAGCACCTTCATCGCCGATCGGCGATTGCGGAACTGGCTGCGCTCGTTCTGGCACTGCACCACAATGCCTGTGGGGTTGTGCGTGATGCGCACGGCGGTGGCGTTGCTCTTGGCAATCACTACTTCGTGTTTGCAGAGAAAGTGGGATTATGGCATAATCCCATAGTGGCTTCATTCCAACGAGAGTGTGCTCTGGATATGCAAATCCTGGAAGAAGCGGGACTGTTATCGCCCATTGAGCCACCACCGGTCCCCATCCCTCCTATTTCCCGCCGAGCGCCAGGCCGAACTGGCGCGTAGGTTCAGCCCAGGCAAGCCGTTTTCCGAGATTATCATCGAAGAGCGCGAGGATCGCGTATGAAAACGTTGCGCTTCGAGTGGGATCCAGGAAAGGCCATGGCGAACTTGAAGAAGCATGGCATTCCCTTCCAAGAAGCGTTACGGTTTTCTATGATGAGTATGCAGTCGAGTTCTATGACGACGAGCATTCGGAATGGGAAGACCGTTTTCTGCTACTTGGCCTGAGTTCCAGGCTCCGCCTACTGCTCATTTGCCATAGCTATCGTGAGGAGGAGTCGATCATCCGGATTATCTCCGCTCGGAAAGCCATCAAGACCGAAGCGAAACACTACCATTACTGACTACGGGTGATGCCATGAAGGAAGAATATGATCTGTCGCAAATGAAGTCTCGGCCAAATCCTTATGCCAAGCGACTGAAAAAGCAAATCACGTTGCGAATCAACCCCGACGTCATCGACTACTTCAAGAGCATGGCAGAGGAGACGGAGATACCGTACCAGAGCCTCATCAACCTCTACTTGCAGGATTGCATGACATCCCACCGCAAGCTTAACGTGCAATGGGTCTCGTATGGCTAGAATAGAGTCTGTTGTGGATGACGATATGCGCCCAGAGCACGATCTTACAGGCGGGGTGCGTGGCAAGCACTACAAGGTCTTGCGCGAAGAAGGCCATATCGTTCGGATTTGCAGTGATGACGGTACAGTGACAGACCGTCGCGTCGCCGGTGAAAGGACGGTAACACTTGAGCCGGATGTGTATGAGTATTGTCCGAACTCACGAGCCGCCAATTATGCATTGCGCACGTTAGTCTCGCTTGTACCGGAAAAACCTCTGGCCACTGCCACGGCATCAACCACGGGAAGTATCAAGTAAACGCAAACCGTCAGTTCCAACTGATTCCCCAACGTTAGCCCATGACCAGTCCATAAAGAGGAAGTTGGCGTCAGTGCGCGATGGATGGATGAGAAGACGTGATAACAGGCACATGCACTTGCCCGCGCAAACGAAGGCGCTGCTGGTGATACGCACCGTTAGGCCAACGCACAGCCCATCCAGCACAAGGCCCCAACCGATGCTTCGCTCGGTTGGGGCCTGTTTGTGGGAGACTAATGAAACTGACCTTTCCGGCAGGCCATCTCCTTGCTTAATCTCTTTCCGCTCCTTCCGCTTTTCCGCTGACCGCCACCCCCGCTTGCGACTTCAGCCAGGCCTCCATGAAACCGTCCAGCTCACCGTCCAGCACCGCCTGGGTCTTTCCCGTCTCGTGGCCGGTGCGCAAGTCCTTGACCATCTGATAGGGCTGCAAGACGTAGGAACGGATCTGGTTGCCCCAGCCGGCGTCCACGTGCTCCCCCTTCAATTCGGCCATCTGTTCGTCTTGCTTCTTCCGCTCCATCTCATACAGCCTGCCCCGCAGCACCTTCATCGCCGATCGGCGATTGCGGAACTGGCTGCGCTCGTTCTGGCACTGCACCACAATGCCCGTGGGGTTGTGCGTGATACGCACGGCAGTAGCGTTCTTCTGCATATGCTGGCCGCCCGCCGAGCCCGCCCGGAAGACGTCCACACGCAGATCGTCGGGGTCGATCACGATTTCGATGTCATCTTCGAGAGCCGGTACGACCTCGACCAGGGCAAAGGAAGTGTGTCGGCGATGAGCGCTGTCGAAGGGTGAAAGCCGCACCAGCCGGTGCACGCCCCGCTCCGCCTTCAGATAGCCGTAGGCCCACGGCCCCCGCACCTCCACGGCCCCTCGCTTGATTCCCGCCTCCTCGCCATCCACCCGGTCGATGATCTCCGCCTTGTGGCCGCGAGCCTCAGCCCAGCGCAGGTACATGCGCAGCAGCATCTGCGCCCAATCCTGGGCATCAATGCCCCCCGCGCCAGCATGAACGGACAGGATAGCATCGCCCCGGTCATGCTCGCCCGAAAGAGCGAGTTGAAACTCCTGGCGCTCCAGCACTGCCGCCAGCGCGTCTGCTTCAGCACTGACCTCGGCGACCAGCCCCTCGTCGCCCTCCGCCTCCGCCAGTTCCAGCAGCTCCAGTGCATCCCTCACCTGCTGTCCGAGGCCCGCCCAGGTTCCCGTCTCTTCGCGCCGTGCGGCCAGCTCTTGCATCATCCGCTGCGCTGCATCCGGTTCACCCCAGATGGCCGGATCAGCAGCCAGCTTCTCCATCTCAGCGATTCTCTTCTGTTTGCCCGCTAAGTCAAAGACGCCTCCCGATGGCCTCAATGCGATTGTTGAGTTCCATCAGTTTGGTCTGTGTTTCGTTCATGACGATACCTCCCGTTGAATGCGTAGTTCGTAGTTCGTAGTTCGTAGTTCGTAATTTGTAGTTCGTGATTTGTAGTCCGCAATTCGTGACTAATGGTGGTTCTCTCTCTTCTCCTTGCGCGCTGTTCGGACAGTTGCACGTAGGATCTTGGAGATTTGCAGACGCTCGTCAATGATGTCTACCAGAAGCTCTGGCGACAGAATGCCGCCATCCCTCAGCAGACGCAGCCAGTAGTGGGCCTCGCGTGCCTCCTTGGCCGCAATGCTCGTCTTGTATGCGAAATCACGCCGACTGACAGCTCCCAAGGACTCTTCGACATTGGCGCCAATGGACGTTGCTGCTCGCAGCAACTGCCGCCCGATGATCTGAGCGGCCATGTCGCTCTTCGGCAACGCCCGCACCAGCTTGACGACGCGTATGACGAACCGATAGACCCGTTCCTCAATCGGTTCCAACTCCGAGTCGCTCTGTCTCCCGCCAGAATGGGTCAACCTGTCCTATCTCCCATTCAACGAATTACGAATTACGAATTACGCACTACGAACTACTGAAAAGCCCCTCTACAAATGCCTGCCCATCAAACTCGGCGAAATCCTCCATCGTTTCGCCCGTACCCACGAAACGAATGGGCAGGCCCAGTTCCTGCACGATGGCGAAGACTATGCCCCCCTTAGCCGTGCTATCCAGCTTGGCCAAGATGACGCCGGTTATGTCAATAACATCCTTGAAGTGCCGGGCCTGGCTGAGCCCATTCTGCCCCGTGGTGGCATCCAGAACAAGAAAGACCTCGTGGGGCGCCTTGTGCACCTGCTTGGCCGCCACGCGGTGTAGCTTCTTCAGTTCCTCCATGAGGTTATACTTGGTGTGCAGCCGCCCGGCAGTGTCCACGATGAGCACATCCGCCTGGCGGCTCTCCTGGCTGGCACGAATGGCGTCGTAGACCACTGCGCCGGGGTCGGCCCCTGGCCGGTGGGCGATAACATCGGCCCCCACCCGCTCTCCCCAGATCTTGAGCTGATCAATCGCTGCCGCGCGGAAGGTATCGGCCGCGCCCAGCACCACCCGCTTGCCCTGGTTCTGATAGTAGCGGGACAGCTTAGCGATACTCGTCGTCTTGCCCGAACCATTGACCCCTACCACCAACACCACCGTCAGCAAGCGATCCAACGCATCCGCCTCGCCCGGGTGGGTGTTGAGAATGCTCACCAGTTCCTGCTCGAGAGCCATCTGGACGCCGTCGGCACCGCGGATGCGCTCCTGCGCCACACGTTCCCGCAGTCGCTCCACCAGCGGCAAGGCAGTATTCATCCCCACATCGGCCAGGATCAGCAGTTCCTCAAGCTCCTCCCAGGCCTCCTCGGTTATGTCGCCCCGCCCAAACAGCCCACCGATGCGCCCGAAGAAGCCGTGCCGCGTCTTGGACAGGCTCTGCTGTATCTTCTGTTCATCTGCCTGCTGCTCCTCAGGCTTCCTGCGCAAACGTCGCAGCACCACGCTTCATCTCCTTTCCTTCCGGCAAGCGACCTCAGCAACGAGCGCTGCCCATGTGCGGCAGCGCCCAGCAGCCAGCACATTATACCTCAACTGTCCATCAAGCACAAAGTGCACACCTGCTTACTTGGGGCACTCCAGCAGTTGTGCTATAATCGGTGTCCAGACAGGAGGGGTATAGTGACCGCTTTCACCTGCCGCCGCTCCACGTCACACCAGGGAGAATCCGACTCATGCATCTCACCTGCGCTGAGTGCGGCGCAGCCGTCCGCTGGTCGTTGGCCGACTGGCGATGCCCTTGCGGTGGCTCGCTTGAGTTCACCAAGTGGCCATCCTTCGACGCCAAAGCCATAGACCCGCACCAGCCGGGGTTGTGGCGCTATCGAGCGCTGCTGCCACTGCCGCCGGAGGCCGATCCGGTCACCATGGGCGAAGGGTGGACGCCGCTCGTGGCCGGGCAGTTCGCTGGCCTGCCAGTGCAGTGGAAGCTGGAATTGCTCAACCCCACCGGCTCGTACAAGGATCGCGGCATCGCTCCGCTGATGACCGCTCTGCGAGAGCGCGGCGCTCGGGCAGTGGTGGAGGATTCCTCAGGCAATGCGGGGGCCTCGGTGGCCGCCTACGCCGCTCGGGCCGGGATTCAGGCCACGATTTTCGTACCCGCTCATGCTTCGCCCGCCAAGCGAGCACAGATCAGCCTGTATGGGGCGAAGGTGGTGTCCGTGCCTGGCCCACGCATCCAGGCCACGCGGGCCGCCGAGGCCGCGCTGACGACCGGCGTCGCCTACGCCAGCCACGTCTGGCAGCCCGCTGTGCTAGCTGGCCTACACACCCTGGCCTGGGAGATATGGGAGCAGATGGGCCGCCGAGCGCCCGACTGGCTGGTGGCTCCCCTGGGCCAGGGGACGCTGCTGCTGGGCGCCTATCGGGGCTTTCGCGCCCTGCTAGAAGCCAAGCTGAGCGAGCACATACCTCGGCTAGTAGCGGTACAGTCGTCGCACTGCGCTCCCCTTCATGCTGCCTGGGTACAGGAGCTCCACCACGTCCCTTCCGTGCAGGCCGAGCCCACCGTGGCCGAGGGAATCAGCATCGAGCAACCGGTGCGGGGGCTGCAACTGATGGAGGCTATTCGCGAGAGTCGCGGCACGGTGCTGACAGTGAAGGATGAACAGATACTGGCCGCCCAATCCGCGTTGGCCCACCGCGGTCTGTACGTCGAGCCCACGTCGGCAGTGCCCGCGGCCGCGCTGCACAAGTTGGGCGAACACATCGAAGCAGGCCAAACCGTCGTCGTACCTCTCACCGGCAGTGGATTGAAGGGAACACCGTTGACAGAGTAGACTGAACTACGATGAGCCAAACAGACAACCTCGAGAGCGCCACAGGCCTGGTTTTCAAGGACAAGTCCTTGCTGCTGCGGGCACTCACCCACCGCTCGTTTCTCAACGAGTATCCCGAATTCCCCATCGCCGACAACGAACGGTTGGAGTTCCTGGGCGATGCCGTGCTCGATTTCCTCGTCGGCGAGTTCGTCTACCATCGCTTTCCAGAGCTGCGGGAGGGGGATTTGACCAACTTACGGGCGGCGCTCGTGCGGCGAGAAGCGCTGGCCGACTTCGCTCTGCGGATCGACCTGGGGAGCTTCCTGCGCATGGGCCACGGCGAGACGGAGAGCGGCGGACGGGAGCGTCCAGCCACCCTCTGCGCTGCGTTCGAGGCGCTAGTCGGCGCGCTCTACCTGGATCAGGGGCTGGAGCAAGTGAAGGCCTTCCTGCTCCCGTTCACCGAGCCAGAGCTGGAGCGCGTGCAGCAACAGGCACTGGACAAGGACCCCAAGAGCCGCTTGCAGGAATGGAGCCAGGCGGAGATACACGCGACGCCACACTACCGCACCGTGCGCGAGCGCGGCCCCGATCACGCCAAGGAGTTCACTTTGGAGGTGACCCTCGGCGGCGTGCCCTATGGTCGCGGCGTCGGGCATAGCAAGCAGGCCGCAGCCCAGGCTGCCGCGGCCGCAGCGATCGAGCGGCTGGCCGCGGCCGGCGAGTTGGACCTACCCGCGGCTCGGCAGGCGGGAGCGAAGGCGTCGCCGGCCTAAGAAACAAAAGAGAACTCGATCCGAATTGACAACCACTCCAAATGCCGCTATACTTCTGACATAGAGATTTCCGGTTAGGCGAGAAATGCGCCCGCAGTGTTGTTTTCATGTTCTAACGTGTTGCCTTGCACTTTACCAACTGAAACGTACCCGATAGCTGATC
>Ga0075114_10000568_pt1 | contig 22396 bp, 19 predicted proteins | sample AntAceMetag02UKM_FD_69784 | JGI IMG/M metagenome (GOLD analysis project Ga0075114, IMG submission 69784) | Saline lake microbial communities from Ace Lake, Antarctica - Antarctic Ace Lake Metagenome 02UKM | ecosystem: Environmental > Aquatic > Non-marine Saline and Alkaline > Saline | place... | reverse complement strand
CGACGCCAGCGTGGACGTGATCCTCTCCAACTGCGTGATCAACCTCTCGCCCGACAAGGCGCAGGTCTTCCGTGAGGCCTACCGTGTGCTCAAGCCCGGCGGCCGTCTAGCCATCTCCGATGTCGTGGCCACAGATCCCATCCCTGATAGTCTGCGCCAGGACGAGGATCTTTGGGGAGGTTGTGTGTCTGGAGCTCAGGAGATCGGGAAGCTGGAGCAGACACTCATCGCTTTGGGCTTCCAAGAGGTGCGCATCACTCCTAAGACAGAGAGCCGCGAATTCATTCGCGAATGGGTGCCGGGGAAGTCCATCGAGGAGTACGTAGTGTCGGCGACGATCGAGGCGATGAAGCCGCGTTAGGGAGGTAACTTGGCCCTGGAGATGCCCTAGAGTCCCCGGTAAGCATCTCTCCTCTGCCTCACCCGTAGCACGGTGATGGTTTCTCTACTATCGTCAACATCATAGAGTACCCGGTAGTTGCCGACGCGTATGCGGAAGGTGTCAGCCCCTCCCCTGAGTTTGGTGCCCCCGTGAGGTCTCGGATCGTCCCGCAGGCCAATGAGTGCATCTCTGACCCGCTCCCAGGCGCGACCCTGCAACCTGTCCAGGTCCTTTTGAGCCCTATTGGCCAGCCTTAGCCTGTACACGATCTCCTCGCTTGGCTAGATAGTCGTCGAGGTCAACGCTAGGCTCAAGCTCCTCACGTGATTCTAGGGCGGACAAGGCATCTTGAAGATCCTCCAGCTCTCCGATAAGCTGGTTCCACTGTTCGGCAGCGACCAGTACCGCCGCAGCACGGCCGTGGTGAGTAAGGACCACCGGCGATTCGCTCAGATCAGCTAGAATCTCTTTCTGACGCACGCGCAGGTCTGAAATTCGCTCGATCCTTGGAACGGGAACGACTCCTGCTAACATAGAACACCCCTTCACTTAGACATATATTGACACTTAATTGTCCATATATGGTCATTGTATCAGACCAAAGCCTGTCTGTCAAGATCGAGGATATCACAGCACCCAATCCTCGATCCGAAAATCCTCCGCGAAGGGATTCACAAAACGGACGCCTTCGGTAACAGCACCGGCGTTGAAGTCCTCACTGAGTATCACGGGGATCTGGTTCAGCCGAGCGGATGCCCAGATCTGCGCATCCCAGAAGGCAAACTGATACTCTCGCACACCTCGCATCGCTTCAATCACGATCTGAGACGTCACGTCGAGCACCGGCCAGACACATGCCAGTCGCTCCACCTAGCGCGAGGCATCAAGGACAGTCAGCATCGGAAAAGCCCCTCGTGTAGTAGCCCGGAAGAACTCAGCCAGACACTGTGTACTCAGGCAACCACTTCCGTTCAGTTGAAGCTGCTCAAGCGTTGCAATGGCCCGCCCCTGCTTGGTGTACTCGCCGCGGTCATGAGCATAGACCAACACGTTGGTGTCAATCAGAATCGCGGTCATGACGGCCCAATCGCTCCTCATACAGATCTTCTCGTTTCCAGGTGCGCGCCTGGCCCGCCACGGGACCACGGGCGTGCAAATCCAGCATGAACTGATAGGCTTCCTCCCAAGCAGCAGCGTCGGATGGGGGGAAGTGCGATAGGCCACGGCCACTGCCTATCTGCTGATCAATCGCCTCCCTGATCAGCTCGGCTTCGCTGACGCCCCGCCTCCGCGCAAGACGCTTCAGCAGCGCTTCATGGCGGGGCTCGATGTAAACCTGCTTGCGCACCATCCTGGTCATCTCAAATACCTCCTGGCACTCCGTACTGATATGCATCATGACAACTTGTTGTCAAGTAGAAAAGCCGCATTGAGAATCTCCGCCTACCTGTCCCCCAGTGCCAAAAGCCTCCTTAGAGTGACACCTCCCTACCTATGAACTGAACTAGAAGAGGCGGCTCGCACGAGCCGCCCCTTCTCTCCAACCCCTTCCCACCTAACTCCTTCCAGGAAAGGTAATCATCCCCTCACGTCGGGGCGCGGCTTGCCGAGCCCTCTTCCCGCGTCCTCACAACGCCCCAACCAGCCTCGCCCCGACGATCAGATCATTTTCTCTCTCAACTTGGCGCTCAAGAAGTCCATAACGGCCACCACGATGGCGATGGCCCACACCGCAGCGCCCGCCTCTTCATACATCAACAGGCGAATCCACTGCTGCAACAGATAACCAATACCACCTCCGCCCACAAAGCCGATGATGGTTGACATGCGCACGTTGATGTCCCAACGATAGATGGTGAACGCGAGGTAGGGCGGCACGATTTGCGGGATAACGGCGTAAGCGATGACCTGTAGGGGATTAGCGCCCGTGGCAGTGATCGCCTCGATGGGACCGTGGTCAATCGACTCCACGGCCTCAGAGTAGAGCTTTCCCAATGCCGCGATGGAGTGAATGGTCAGGGCCATTACTCCAGCGAAGGGTCCCAACCCCACCCAGACCACGAAAACGATGGCCATGATCAGCGGTTCGATGGAACGCAGGATGTTGAGCACCATACGCACCACGTAGTAGACCGACATGGTGACGGGGTTGCCTCCCATCAGGTTGCGGGCGGCCAGGAAGCTCATCGGTATGGCCAGGACAATGGCAAAGCTGGTAGCCATCAACGCCAGGAAGATGGTCTCCAGCATCTTCTCTATCACCACGAAGAAGGTATGGCTGAGGTGGAGAGAACCGACCTCGCGCTGCAGCCGTGCCTGGACACGGTTGAGCTGAGGCCCTTTGCCCCGGGACTCACCGAAGGGCGTGGGCACGACGATGGTGAGAGGAGAGATCCTCCCTTCTTCGTCGGTGTGAAAGGTCAGGTTCTTGCCCTCCTGCCGAATCCGGAACTGCATTTCCCCCGCCATGTTCAGCCACCATATCTGGCCTCGAGAGGAGGGCCAGAAGTTCCCTCCTTCAATGGTGAACGTATCCCCGACCTCTCCGCAGGTCTTGTCTATGATCACGAGATAGGGCTGGTCATCCACAGGGGTGCCCTCAGGAGGAGGATCAGCGGAACAGGGGACTTCGAACAGGATTTCAGCCATCTGCTTCTCGATGTCGCGCTCCATGACAGCAGGGTGTACAAGGTCCGACACGAAAGGCTTCACATCCGCCACGTCCGTTATCAACCGCGTCACGTTGATATCGGTGACGCCCCATCCGATGACATAAATGGTGAGAGCTATCACGGCAACAAACAATACGGACGATACCCGCTTTTCCCGCGCCAGGCTGTAGGCATCCCAGACGTTCCACAACCAGGCAATAGCGACACCCCCATAGAGAGCGCCGACACCCCACCAGGATACCAAGAGCGCAGTCATCGCTGTGCCGAGGAAGACCGTCACTCCTCTAGAGATCTGCCCAATGTATGCCTGCCCCAGACCAGGAATTATAAGAGATAAGACCGAACTGAGAATAGGCGCCTTTTTGCGATTCACCTTGTCCCCCCTAAGTGACCGTTATGCGCTCGGCCTCCTGGCCGTAGATTTCCTTGAAGCGCTCATCAGTGATCTCCTCCGGAAGACCCTGGAAGACCACCCGTCCATCCCTCAGTGCCACCACACGCGTGGCGTAGCGGCGTACCAGGTCCAGGAAGTGCAGGCTGCAGATCACCGTAATCCCATCTTCCTTATTGAGCTGCTCCAGGTACCTGAGGATGGAATGGGCCAGCACGGGATCCAGGCTGGCCACGGGCTCATCGGCCAGCATGAGCCTGGGTTCCTGCATCAGGGCACGGGTGATACCGACCCTCTGTCGCTGCCCGCCGCTCAGTTCGTCGGCGCGCTTCTCGGCCAGATCGGAGATGCCCATCCGCTCCAGATTCCCTATGGCCCTCTCCATATCTTCCTTGGGGAAACGCCCAAAGAGACTCAGCCACGAGTTGACGTATGCCAGGCGGCCAGCGAGGACGTTGGTTAGGACCGAGGATCGCTCCACCAGATTGAACTCCTGGAAGATCATACCGATGTGCCGCCGAATCATTCGCAATTCTTCGCCCGAAGCTGCCGTGACGTCATCTCCGTCCCAGGTGATCGTTCCACTGGTGGGCTCAATCAGACGATTGATGCACCTGAGCAGAGTGGACTTGCCCGCCCCGCTAAGACCGAGGACCACCAGGAACTCGCCATCCACCACCTCGAAACTCACGTCATCCAGGGCCAGAGTGCCATCCGCATAGATCTTGGTCAGATGCTCTATCTGCAACAAGTGTACCTCCCAATAAATCGAGGGGCGAAGCATGCTTCGCCCCTCATGTCATTTACCTCTACTTGGTCAGTTCTTCGACGTCAATCCCGGAGGCATCGAGGACCTTTCGGAAGTCGTCGTAGAAGGAATCGTCCTTCTCTAGTACAGCTTGCCACCCGTAAGCCAGGCCCATGGCTTCCACGCCCTCGTCGGTATCCATGATCTCCAGGAAGGCCTTGACGATCTTCTGCTTCATCTCCGGCGGGATATCCTTAATGAACTGAAGCCCGTCATTGGGAATCTCCGGCGATTCGGCGATGACTATCGTCTTCTCCATGACATCGGGGTATTTATCCACGATCTTGTCCCGGGCATCAATGTAACAGGCTCCGGCGTCGCAGTCGCCTTTGTATACCGCCAGGGCGACGGCGTCATGGCCGCCGGCTTCTGTCTGCTGGGCGAGATCCTTATCCGGATCCACCCCTGCTGCCATGAGCATGATCCTGGGGATGATGTAGCCTGAGGCAGAGGCCGCATCCACCCAGCACATGGTCTTACCCTTGAGATCTGCCAGGGTCTTGATGCCAGTGTCCACTCCAGCGATGATCTCACCGTTGTAGTAGGCTGTACCGTAGCGGGCACTGACCAGAGCACACTCCACACCGCACTTCTCGTGGGCCAGGATGTAGGCGAAAGTAGCCAGGGTGCCCATGTGCGCCTTGCCACTGCACATAGCTTCGATAACCGCGACATAGCTGGTGGCGATGTTCCCCTCGATGACGTAGCCAGTTTTATCCGAAAGGAGTCTCGCGATCTCATCGGCGCTCTCGATGATATCCGGCGTGTCACCCGATGGGACGAAGGACAGAATAATCGGATTGTCTTTTGTCCCGAGGGCAGCAGGTTTGGGCTTGCAGCCAACCAATAGTACGGGAACGAGCAAGGCGACAAGCATTACTAAAGCTAACAACCTCAGACTGAACCGTGTTCTCTTCATTTGCACTTCTCCTTGTTAGACTAGGACTAATGGGGTCAAGACCGACTTAACTCACCCAAGATTTCGTAGGCACCACCTCCTCCCACTTAGCTACGAAAAAGGATAGGCAGGTAAGGAGCAATCCAATAACTATGATACTACATCTTCTTTCTCAGTGCAAGTCATTTCAAAGAAAAGATTTATGACTCTACTGAAAAAAGGTCATTCGCCCCTCGCCGGTGGGGGAAGATAGGCGAATAAGTATCATTTTCAGTAGTGCTGTCCCTAAATTCGACCATTGTCAGGGCAAAAGTAGGACGATGTCCCTATTGGATCCACTAATTTGGAGTTTTTTCAGGGGAGTCATTTATCTCTTTCACTATCGCACTCACGATACATCTATCATACTATACCTTCTGTCTATATGCAAGTACATATGATTAGTAGAACAGCATAGTATTTATCTATATATAAAAATAGTAGCAGTAGTAGTAAGGACGAGGAGAAGTGGATAACTCCGAAAGCGATGGGCCAACCTGCCTGGTGACCACAAGGGCTGGCAGCGAGGCAGATGTGAGAGGCCCATATCTAGGAAGGGAGGACCGGCGGCCCATTGATAGACCTGTGGAAACTTGTGGGGAAATCCTGGGGATATGACGGGAATGTTGTGAAGGGCGATTGAAGAGCACATTTCATGGGTACCCCGGGTAGGTATGGCAACATCTGGGTGTAGAAGTGCCGATACGTACTACGTCTAGTTGAAACCTCCCAGCATGGGCAGATAGGGTAAAGCTACAGGAAAAAAAGGTGCTTTTTGGCAGTCCGGCGATGTCGTTGCGGAGCACAAGTTATCCCCAAGCGAGCCGGTTTATCCACAAGAAAGGGTTAGTTATCCACAATCGGCGGTCAAAATCCGCCCGGCGAGCAGACCGCTTATAGGCAGTCACTCACGAATTTTCGTACCGTTCCCTCTCAGTTTGTCAGGCCACGTTGGCCTTCTATCTGGTTTGTCTCGGGTTGAGCCGGTTTCGCGCATACCCACCCAATTATAGTATACCCACCCTGCTGTGGTCTCCCAGTACTAGTCTGTAGGCTCTGGGTTTCACCGGTGATTTGGTAATCTCGACATTTCGTCCGATCAAGCTGTGATCGATGCGCTGCTCAATATCGACGATACGGCTGTTTTCCAGGACCATGCTGAACTCAATTTCGGTCTCTTCGATCAGGCAATGGTGATAGATAGACGTGTAAGGGCCAATGTAGGAGTTGACAATCCGGGTGTGTTCCCCGATGATGGCTGGACCGCGGATGACACTGTTGACTATCTCGGCTCCCGCCTCAATGATTACCTTCCCTACTAGTTGTGACTCGCTGTCCACAGATCCCTCTACGCGATTCTCCAGGGCTTCCAGTATCAGTCGATTTGCGTTGAGCATATCTTCCATTTTCCCGGTGTCGATCCACCATCCCTTGTGGATGTAGGGATACACTTTCTGGCCCCCGTCTACCAGGTATTGGATGGCGTCGGTAATCTCAAGCTCGCCGCGCCAGGAAGGCTTGATGCTGTTCACTGCTTCGAAGATGGTCCGGTCGAACATGTAGATTCCCACGACAGCCAGATCGCTCTTAGGTTCCGCTGGTTTCTCCACCAGACGGATGATACGCCCAGCGTCCAGCTCGGCCACCCCGAATTGCTGAGGATTGGGCACGCTCTTCAGGACGATCTGTGCATTCCACTCGGAGGCTGCAAATTGCTCCACCAGCGCAGTGACGCCACCTTCGATGACGTTGTCTCCTAGGAACATCACAAAACGGTCGTTGGTGAGGAAGTCTTCCGAAATCTTGACGGCGTGTGCCAATCCCAGGGGAGCCTGTTGCTGGATGTAGGTGATCTTCGCTCCCCACTGGGATCCGTCTCCCGCTGCGGCTTTGATCTCGAGCGCCGTATCTCCTACGACGATGCCTATGTCCGTGATGCCGGCTGCCACGATGGCCTCGATGACCCGGAAGAGGACTGGCTTATTGGCTACGGGCACGAGTTGTTTGGCGCAGGTATAGGTCAGGGGACGCAACCGGGTTCCTTTGCCGCCGCTAAGTATCAGAGCTTTCATATGTGGTCTTCTCCTGGGATTTGAGATTGAATTGTCAAATGTACTTGTCATTCTGAGCGTAGCGAAGAATCTCCCCCCTCAGATTCGCCGAGGCCCTGACTTCACGCCTGCCTCGGCTTCGCCCAGAGCTGGAGTCACTCCACCCCTTAGGGAGGCAGACAGGGCTCATTACCTGGTTCGGAACCAGCGATGCTCGGGCTTCGGTTCTACGGGAGATTCTGGTTGCCAGGGTTGGTCATTTACAATGGCCTCTGGGACGGACGTCACCATGGCAGTTGCCTGCTGCTCCCCGATCCAGCGGGAGGCAATCTCGACGGCTTGAGAAAGGATAGGGGGACGGACAGTTGCCCCGTGGGCGTCGGATGCGATGACATGTGCGAGCTTGTGCTCCAAAAGGAACCTGGAGAAGTCCCGGACGCTGGCACCAAACTCGCCTAGTATGCTGCTTGTCGTTACCTGAACCAATACGCCCCGTTCTACCAGAGCGGACAACCTCATCGGACGAGCTTTCAGATAAGAGTATCTCTCCGGATGGGCCAGGATTGGCACGAATCCGGCCACCTGTAGCTCGAGGATGACATGATCGGTGTATGGCGGGTAATGGGTGAAAGGAAGTTCGATCAGCAGGTAGCGCGAACCGTTCAGTGCAAGGAGATGCCCCTCGCGGGCTTTTTGGGGGGTATCCAGGTCTATGCGAATCTCCAGCCCAGGGAGAACTTGCAGGGCTATCTTGTGATGATCTATCTCTTCTTGCAGGGTTTGCACGGCTTCTGTTGTGCTCTGCCAGCCTCCTCCCCAGCCGGTGTCATGAGGACTGGCGACTATCTGTGTGATGCCATCTTTCCACGCAAGCTGGGCCATCTCCAGGGCTTCTCTCGGGCTCTGAGCACCATCGTCGATCATGGGCAGAATGTGACTGTGCAGGTTCGATCATCCCTACCGGTGAGGGCTTATGAGCACGCATACGGCTCCTATGGGAGGTCCCGGGCGCTGAGGGAAGATCGCTCCACTGCTGCCCTACGCTTTACCATTCACTTCCTTCGGTCGAGTAGTAACGGTTAAGACGGGTGTCCAAAGCTACGTTGTTGAGAACGGCCCCAATTATCTTGGCGTTGACCTTCTCTAGCATTGCGATCGCCATGCTAGCATGCTCTCTCCTGGTATTGCCCGCACTGATGACCAGCAGCACCCCATCCACCTTGGTGGCCAGTACGGCCGCGTCCGTTACCGCGATGATGGGAGGAGCGTCGAACAGAACGATATCGCTGCGCTCAACTAATGAAGCAATGACTTTCTCCATACGGCGTGACCAGAGAAGATCTGATGGCCGTGGAGGCAGTGGGCCGCTCGTAAGCAGGTGCAGGCCGGGAATTCCTGTTTCTTGCAAGGGAGGAGCGCTCATGGTTGCCTCATCGACGATCATGGTAGTCAGGCCGGGGTCGTTGCTAACCCCGAAAAGTTTGTGCAGGCACGGCCGTCGAAGGTCGCAGTCTACTAGGATGACGCGCTTCTCTGCCTGAGCCATCGTGACGGCGAGGTTTGCCAGAGTTGTGGATTTGCCTTCTTCCGGTCCCGGCGAGGTGACAACCATAGTACGGACTGCGGTATCCAGGCTGGCGAACTCCAGGTTTGTCCGCAGGGTCCTGTATGCCTCGCTGATGGGAGAGCGAGGGGTCGAGATCGTGACCAGGGCCTCAGACAGGCCGGCGGCTGGATTGCTCTTGCTCATGCGCGATACTCCTTCGAATCCTATCGACTCACCGCAAGCTCTGTGGTGAAGCTTGGCGGCGCTTGCGATGGGCTCCGCGTGTTGTGTCAATCGCCGGGATCATGCCCATGACGGCGATCCCGATGTGGCGCTCGACATCTTCGCTGGTACGTATGGTGTCCGATTCCAGCCACTCCAGCACAAAGACGACGATCGCTCCGATGATCGCCCCGAAAGCAATTCCGGCGGCGGTGTTTATCTTCCACTTGGGATGGTGAAGCACTCCTATTTGGGCATCGTCGCGGATGGATATTTCCACTCTGTCCCGCTTGTCTTGTTCCAACATGTACACGTTGATCTTCTCGACGAAGACCTCAGCGGCGGTCTGGGCGATTTGCTGGGCCAGGACGGGATCATAGTCATCGGCATCGATCTGGATAAGAAGATCGGCTTCCACGGGGCTGACCCGTATGTTTGCCGCTAGTTGCTCAGGAGTGACGTCCAATTGTGTTCGGTTGATGACCTCTAAGAGGTTCTTCCGGGATTGTATTTGCCCGCTGTAGTTACGCATCATGGCCTTGATGACCTGCTGCAATCCCCAGTCCAGGCGGCCGGGGATCACGTTGAGTCTGATGCTGGCGCGATACACCGGGGTCTGCACCTTGCTGAAGACGAAGGCCCCAGCGGCGGTGATTACTGCCACGAGGATGATAATCCACCCTCTCTTCCACAACACGTCCAAGTACTCTCTAAGTTGCACTCTATCCTCCCGATGCTGGGTAAGAAGTGTGCCTATTGTACCATACCTTGTCTGTTTGAGCAAAGAAAACGGATTCCGTTCCAGGGTATGGTTATGAGCCGCTTAGGGGCAGGGTTCGCTGGGGCTATGATCACCCCCATCACTGTGATGTTTAGGGTTCAAGGCTATTAGGGGCGTTCATGCAGCATAGAGCCAAAACCAGCCCCTATGGCTTGCGGGAGCGTTGTGAGAAGCACGCGAACTTACGGGGAGCTGGAATCTCTCCCAGAACAGGGATGCCCAGAGCTTCGACTTCTTCCTTGCCGCGCACGGTGTCATCCAGGTAGTCCAGCAGGAAAGTGAGGGCTACTCCTGCTAAGAGAGCCAGAAAGATGCGGATGGGGATTTGTAGGCGTTGTGTCAGCCCTGGGCCGATCAGGCCTACGGTCGGAGGATCTATGAGGTGAATCTCTATGCGGTCGCTGCCGGTCAGGGCGAAGAAAGAAGCCGCCTGCTCGCGGAGTACCGCTACCGTGGCATTGGCGATACCGGCCAATTGAGAGGCGTCGGGCCACACGATGCTGACGGTGAGGATGCGGTGCAGTTTACCGCTGCTGGTTGCGCCTTGAATTGCTCCCGCGGGAATGCTCGCATCTGTGTCTTCCCAGCTTCCCATTCCCAGGGCCTTGTCCCGAACCGCCTGGGCGAAGGCCGTGCTCTTGACAATCTCAGCCAGATCGTCAATGAGGTACTCCGCCGTAAGCCAGGTGTAGTACCGGTCGTAGGTATAGTAGCCGTCGGTGCGAGGTTCAGGTTGGAGGCCGACAACGAAGCGCATGGAGGCCGAGTATTGTGGAGCTGGGGACCCTTGTAGCAAGCTCCCCACTATCACTATCAGGACCAGGAATAGCGGAATCCAGGCGCGTTTCTTGACGATGTGGGCGTAGCATCTCAGCTCCACGGTTTCACTCCTCGGGCAACTACCCCCAGATGAGAGCAACGAAATGGGGGACGAAGATCAGCATACCCACGACAACGGAGGTCACTGCGGCTATCAGAACCGCAGCGGCGGCAATATCCTTCGCCAATTTGGCCATGACGTGATACTCTTCCATGACAAGGTCTATGGCTACTTCCACGACGGTATTCATGGTTTCAGCGACGATCACGAATCCTATGGTCAGCACTATCACGGCCCACTCCACTGGGGGGATATGAAGGATCAGCCCCACTATCGCAACCAGGCTGGCGATGGCAAGATGGATGCGGGGGTTGCGCTGAGTGCGCAAGACGTGCTTGAACCCATCGAAAGCGTAGTGGAAACTATCTAGAATTGTGTTGCCTCTCTCGGGCCATGGTGTCATAGGCGCTTGCCTTGACTCCGCTGTTTGCGCTCCTGTAGTGTCATCTCGGGGTATTGGACCCTGGGATGGAATATCCCCTGCAAGACGCCGAGAAAGGCCCCTCGAATCACTTCCAGGTCACGCAGGGTAAGATCACATTGATCGAGTTGTCCATCCGCAAGGCGGTTGCTGATGGTCTGCCGAATAAGCCGGTCCATCTCCTCGGGAGTGGCCGGCCTGTCTGCACGTATACGGGCTTCGCAAGAGTCAGCCAGCATCACTATGGCCGTCTCTTTACTGCGGGGCTTGGGACCTGGATATCGGAAGTCGGATTCATCTATGCTGTCACTGTCCGCAGAGTTCTGCACAGCCGTTCGATAGAAGTACGAGACCAGCAAGGTGCCGTGGTGTTCGGGAATGAAGTCTCTTATCCTGTCGGGCAGGCCGTATCTCTTGGCCAGTACCAGCCCATCTGTCACGTGGCTGATGATGATCTGGGCGCTGGTCACAGGATCGAGCTTCTCGTGAACGTTCTCCCCATCGGATTGATTCTCTGAGAAGAAATACGGTCGCAGGATTTTTCCGATGTCGTGGTAGTAACTCCCTACTCGGGCCAATAGTGGGTCTGCTCCAATAGTAGAGGCTGCGCGTTCCGCCAGATTGCTGACGATCAAGGTGTGATGATAGGTACCGGGCGCGTCGAGCAGGAGTTGGCGCAAAAGCGGATGTGTGGGACGGGCGAGCTCCAATAACTGCAACGTAGTCGTGATGCCAAAGGCCCTCCCCAGCAACGAGAACGCGGCAAACGCGAGACTGGCAGACAGTGCTCCATTGGCAAGGCTCATCCCCGTGAGTTGTAGGAGGGCGACGGGGCTGTAGTCGTGGAGCAGGAAGCGAAATGCTAACACTGTGACGAGATTGGCCAGGCCAGTGTAGAGACCCGCACGTACAAACGCAGAGAGCTGCTCCATGCGGTGTACGCTCAACGCCGCGACGGTGCCTCCAAGCAGGATGTAAGCGGTGATTTCCAGGCTCCCTCCGGACATATGCCCAATAAGGATGCTGAGGCAGGCTGTCGTTATGATGGAGAGCTCCGTGTCCAGCAGCAGGGCGAGGAGCATCGATAGAGTCGTTAAAGGAAACAGGTATGGGAGGACAGTCTGTCCTGGTACCATCAGCTTAGCCACGCCCGCCGTGCCGATGAGGCTCAGCCCGAGGAGCAAGGCCCTGCGAGGGCGACTCCAACAGTCTGGATGGAAATAGAAAACGTACGTTCCCAAAGCAGCGAGGATGACGACAACCAGGCCAACGGCTCCAAGGATGTCTCGCCACTGAATCTCTTGTCGTAGAAGTCCAAGGGCTTCCATCTCTTCGATATCAAGGCCGGTAACAATGTCTCCTTCTCGTACAATTGCCTCGCCGTTCTCAATGGTACGCTGGATAGGCTCGACCTCCTCACGGGCCTGCTGACGGAGTTCGGCTGTCTGTTGAGGATCGTAGAAGCTGTTTGGCACGACGAAACTGCGTGCCAGGGCTGTGATGAGTTCCTGTTGAGCGTCTGGTAGAGCTGGATTGATGAGGCGAGGGATCTGGCGACGGACTTCGATGATCTCTTCTTCGCGGATGTCATCCTGCATTACGATACCCAGTACGCGCAGAATCTCGGCAGAGATATTCTGCCAGTCGTCATCGTGTACCGAGAGCGAGGTGCTGATTGCGCTTGTGGAAAGTATCAGGTTGGGGGCTTCCTGGATATCCTTGACGCGTTCGTCGAGGATAGTAGATGTATCGTTGCGTATGGCTTCGATGTAAGCTACTACTTCCTCTGCCTTCGAGACTTGTTTGCGAGCAATCTCCTCATCGGCCGGAGTGTAGGCTTTCTCGACCGCGGCGGCTCTCTCTTGGCGTTCCTGCTCAGTGAGGACGCTGCTCAGGTAAGTGACCTTGTGGGGTGCCAGAATACTGTGTGGCGAAGCTTCCCCCTCCGTTAGGTGGATACGATTGGATCCTGCGGCAGTGACGAGGAGCGTACTCCAGGAGGCTGCCACCAAGAGGATCATCAGGAGGAGCAGCAGGCGCTGTTTCCAAGAGAGGCGGGGGCCACGTTGACCTTGGGGCGCAGCTACCTGATGAGCGGCCTTCTCTGGTTCTGAGAGATGGGCGGGCAGGCTTGAGCCTTCTTGCTCGTCCGGTGTCTTGTGCGTCATCTTTACGGTATCCTGAGTCCTTACTTGCCCCGGTGGATGGCAGAGGTACCTTGAAAGAGAGCTACTCCTGGGACGTGGGAGCCAACAACTCCCGTACGACCTGGTTGACTGTCCGGCCGTCCGCTTTCCCCTTGAGCCTGGGCATCAGGTGGCGCATGACTTTCCCCATGTCCTGGGAGCCGGTCGCTTCCACCTCGGCTATGGCCTGTTGGGCGCTGGCTACGATATCCTCTCTGCTCATCTGTTTGGGAAGGTATTCCAGGAGGATACTCAATTGGATTTGTTCCTCTTCCACTAGATCCTGGCGGTTGCCCTTCTGATACGCGGCGATGGACTCCCTGCGCTGCTTGACCTGACGGACAATAATGGCCAGGGTCTCCTCTTCGGTCAACTCCTGGGGAGATGCGCCGGCCTTCTCTGCGTTGATGATGGCCGCTTGCAGCATACGGATGGTTAACTTGCGCTGCTTGTCACCAGCTCTCAGCGCTTGCCGCAAATCTCCCATCAGTCTGTCTTTCATGCTCGGTTTCTTGCTCATGGCAAGTTTCCTTACTTGGGAGTAATGTTACTCTGAACAATGTCGTGAGTGTCCCCAAGGCACTCAGTTCGGGCCAGCGAGGTACTTACGTGGGGGAATTATAGCATAAGGCAAGGGCATGTCAAACAATAGCTTCACTCAGCACCCCATCTCTAAAGGGTTCCTGAAGTGAAGCGTGGGTGATGACGTTGTGAAGATTGCACGGCGAGCCTCCGTATGCGCGTGCGCGCGTGTATACGCGAATGTAATTGTCCGTTAGTCCCCGCCACAACGTTCCGGTGGAAGTCTCCAACGGGTGTTCCCACAGGACGGAGAGGGTCTTGCCCCTGAATCCGCGCGCGAACGCATGCGCGGACTGCTTCCCCATGTCCAGCATTGCCTGGCTACGGGCCCGTTTGGTACCTGGGGATACCTGATCGGGCATATTGGCTGCTACGGTCTGCTCTCGCTGCGAGTACTTGAATACGTGCAGGCGAGCGAAGGCCAGCTTCTTGACGAAAGCCAGGCTCTCGGTGAACTCCTCTTCTGTCTCTCCGGGGAAGCCCACGATCACATCGGTAGTCACGGCCAGGCCTGGGATCGCTTGCCGGGCCGCCGCCACGGATGCTTCATATTGCTCCCGGGTGTAGCGCCGACCCATGCGGTGTAAAGTGGCATCGCAGCCGCTTTGCAGGGGTAAGTGAAGATGGCGACAGAGGCGGGAGTCTTTCCAGAGGGCGAGCATCTCGGGGTCGAAGTCCCACGGTTCGACGGAAGAGAGGCGGAGGCGCTGTATTGCGGTCTCCCGCAGGAGCAAGCTCACTAATTGCCGGAGACTTGTCTCCTTCTCTCCCCGGGCTTCTGCCTGATGATCTTGTCCATAGGATCCAATGTGCACGCCCGTTAGCACGACCTCTTTGTATCCTTCTTGTACCCGGGAGGAGATCTCAGCGAGTATCTCCGTCTCTGGCCTGCTGCGCTGGGGGCCGCGCGCGATGGTGACGATGCAGTACGTGCAGTGGTTGTCGCACCCGTCCTGTATCTTCACGAAGGCCCGTGTACGTGATGTCTCGATAGAGGCTCGGGTTCCGACGCGCGGTTCGGAAGAAAGGGCTTCGGGGGTTGCCTCCGCGGACACTCGATCTATCAATGACGCCAGGTGCTCTTTCTCTTGATTGGACGCGATGATGTCCACGTTGCCCAGAGAGGCGATTTCCTCAGGAGAGATCGCGGCGTAGCACCCTGTGACGGCAATGTGGACGGCAGGATTCTCGCGATGCAGTCGCCGAATGAGTTGACGGGATTTGCGCGCCGCGATGTGCGTGACCAGGCAGGTGTTGACCACGCACCAGTCCGCACGTTGCGGCTTATCCACAATCGTATGGCCTGCTGCCGCCAGTTGGCGAGAGAGGCTCTCCGCTTCGCTCTGATTGAGCTTGCATCCTAAAGACGTGATGAAGTATCTCACTTTATGGCCTAACTTCTGAGCGGATGATTGTGTCCTGTCCTGCCTGACCACTGCCAGGGAGTTCCGTTACGCTTCGACGCTCTTAGCCTGACTCGCTTCTCTCAGGTTATGGCCGGAAGCAATGGCCTAGGGAGATTATATCATCACGGGGAGGGCCTGGTCAAACTGTGACACGATGTGAGTGCTAGGGCAATCGCACTTACCCTGCTCTCTTGCCCGTTTTTCATTCTGAGTATCTCCACGGCGCGTACAGCGCCGTGGAGATACTCAGAATGACAGCTTGAGGCCATCCAAAGAATAGACGCGATTGCCCTGACGATGAGGGTGTTGCGAAAGAGCTCTTGGAGGTCTGTGCCGCGACTACGCCGTGTCGGACATGTGCGATTCCAAGGCAATTTGAACCTATCGATATTTAGGCGAAGACCTCCGAGAGCTGGTCGGGTGCCATTGTCAACTCCCTTGGCGGGAGCGGGATTTCGAAGATATTCTGAAACTTGGCTTCAGTGCCCCTGTCATGCTATAATCAGCACAGGGAGAACAGTGCACGCATGACTGAACACCTCCCCTACCACTTGAACGGAGGATTGGATTTGGACAGGCCGCTGCTTCGAAACCTTCAGCCCCAGATGATCCAACATCGGGGAAAGCCTGCTATCCTGCTGCGCGACCCGCTACGCTTGACCTCACGGGCGGTGGCTCTGCCTGCGCAGCTTGCCCTTCTATTGGGGTTGTGCGACGGCAGCCGTGACCCGGCGGGGATTCGTGCCGCGCTGGCGATACGCGCCGGCGTGCGTGTCAGCCAGAGTTCTATAGAGAGCATCCTTCGGGAGATGGACGAGGCGTTATTGTTCGACAACGAGCGCTTTGCGGCCGCGTGGGCTGTGGCCGAGCAAGAGTACCGACAAGCCCCTTTTCGGACGCCTGGTCTGGCCGGGGAAAGCTATCCCTCGGATCCTGACGAGCTTAGAGGGTTCTTGAGAGGCTATGTGGAAGGTCTGGACCCCACAGCTACTCCCGTGGCGAGCCCCGAGGCTACTCGGGGGCTAATCAGCCCGCACATTGACTACCAGCGGGGAGGAGCGGTCTATGCTCGTGTCTGGTCGGCCGCGGAGCAGGCCCTGACCTCCGCCGAGTTGATCGTGGTACTGGGAACAGATCATCTGGGTGGGGGGCTCATCACCCTGACGCGCCAGCACTATGCCACGCCCTGGGGAACGCTGCCCACGGCACTGGATGTGGTGGATGCCACCGCCGAGGCCATCGGTCCCGAGGTAGCTTACAGAGACGAGATACATCACCGTACGGAGCATTCTATTGAGCTGGCCATGGTTTGGCTGCACTACGTTTTGGGTGACAGGTCGCCGCCAGCCGTAATTCCTATCCTTTGTGGGTCCTTTGATCCTCTCATGGAGGCAGAAAACGACCCTGCGTCTGACGAGACTATTGGTGAAGCTGTGAGGGTTCTGCAAGGGGTCATGGCCGGACGGAAGAGCATCGTCGTCGCTGCCGCCGATCTTGCGCACGTTGGGCCGGCTTTCGGGGATCGGTATCCGATGGATTTCGCCCGGCGGGCGCGTGTCAAAGGCGCTGATGAGATCATGTTACAACTCATCCGTGATGGCGATGCCGAAGGGTTCTTTCAACAACTGCGAGACGAGAGGGACGCGAGGAAGGTCTGCGGTTTGCCTCCGATCTATATGATGCTTCGGCTGCTTGGTGATGGGCGGGGGACTCTACTCGACTACACGCTATGTCCGGCAGATAATCAGAATACGTCTTTCGTCTCGATCTGTGGGATGCTGCTCTCGTGACAAAGGAGAGGCAACGAGAGCACCCTCCCGGAGGGATCCCTCGCGGGAGCGATAAGATTGACTCAGGTGAGTTCTCTCTCACAAGGGGTCCTGGAGAAAAACTCCAGAAGGGTGGAAATCTACAACAAGGACGCCCCCAGCCATATCGCCATGCTGAAGAGAAGGATGGTGGTTGCCAGCTTGATCGCCCCCGCGTGTTCCCTCATTATGCGCGTGAGCTGACGAGAATTGCTGCCGTGGTAAACGAACATGAATACGATCACCAGGGGAAAGACGAAGAGCAGGTTGTAGAGCAGCAGATAGGCAAAGGCCCTGGCTCGGAGATCTGGTACCCCCATGACGAAGATGATGGTTGGAAGGTAGACCTGCCCGGTGCAGGCTAGCTCCAGAAGGGATACTATCAGGCCGGTAACCAGGGCCGAAATCGCTAAGGTGCTGCCCTTCGCTCTCTGCCGGATTACCTTGTTCACCCGCTGGCGTAGACGTTGAGGCAGCTTGAGACGCATATCCTCGGGACGGCCGCCTCTGGCCTGGAAATAGTCATACAGGCTTGCGAAGGCCAGTAGCAGACAGAGGAGAGCCGTGAGGCCATAGAGCCAACGGCCTAGGACGGAGATGATCGGCAGAGCTTCCAGTATCTTGTATAGTCCTACCCCCACTGCCATGTAAGCCAGAAAGACACCCGTGGTGAAGGCGACTCCCACCCAGAGTATCTCTTTGCCCTTGCGCCCCGTGAGTGCCATGTAGGAAACGAAGACTATTATGGTTGCGAAGGCGCAGGGGTTGACTCCATCTATCAGCCCGGCCGCAACTACTGTCATGAGGCCAAAAGAGCGGAATCTCTCGGCGATGCCGCTTGCGCCGGCATTCTCATCGGCTGACCACTCTTCCCAGATGGCGTCAGCACCAGATGTAGCGTGCTGAGCGACCAGGGCCTCCAGAGCAGCGATGTTGAGAGTCTCTCCAACCAGCGCCTCATTTCCGATGAAGAGTGCCGGGGCCGTCAGACGCTTCTCCTGGGGGAGGCCGGCCTTTTCCCCTAGCCACTCAGCCAGCGCCGCTTCCTCCCTCACATCGAACATGGCCACCCGTAGTTGCGGGTAGCTGTCTTGTAGGAAACGCAAGTCGTATTGAACCCGGTCGCACTCCACGCATCCCGCCTGGTGGAAATAGGCAAGGTGGATTGGGGGCGCTTCCTCCTGAGTGGGTATGGTTGTGGCCGTCGGTTCCTCTCCCGGCTGGGGCAATGCCACTCCTCCCTGTTGCCCATACTTCTCGATAAGGGCGGCGAGATCCTGTCGTATGGCGGCTTCTCCCAGCAGCACCTGGTCCCCGATGAATATCTCAGGCATGTCGCCGCTCTCCAGGCCGTGCAGCCGCTCCAGTGAGCGCATCAATTGGTAATTGCCGGACGAGCCTTCGATATCTCGGGCTTCTATCACGAGGTGTGTTCCGTAGTGCTCTGCTAGTGGATCCAGTACCCTGGCCTTCATCCCTAGACACTCGTCGCAGAGGCGGTCGTAGAAGTAGTAGAGGTGCACTACCGGCGGCTCCTTCGATTCGGGGCGGCGGCACCAGCGACACTCCTCTTCAGGTAGGCGGTCCTCCCCAGAGAGAGTCGTTGGCACGGGTGAAGCAGAGGGAATGACCTCGAAGAGTAGAATCGGCTCTGTGCCTCCCTCCGCCAGATACTCCTCGATCAAACTCTCCAGGGTCTCCCGGATGACGGTTTCGCCAATCAGCACATGCCTTCCGATAAAGACCTCAGGAATCGATGCCTGGTCCGATGGAACCTCGTAGGCTTTCTCTAGGTCCAACAGGGCCTGGTAGGTGGAGGGATCAGAGATGTCGCGATGCTCTATCTTGAGCTGGGAGGCGTACTTCTCTTGGAGCACGGGAAGCACCTCCTGCGCCACGTTCTCGCAATGTACACAGTCCGGGGAGTGGAAGAAGAGGATGTTCACCACCGGTTCTTGTGCGCTCGTCGAGACAGGCGTCGTGACAGCCAGAGAGGCCAAGAAGAGGAGCAGGAATAGCACGGTTGGGGTGACCACTCTACGCATGTGAAGTATCTCCGTTTTATGATGATGGTCCCATCACCATGATCCGTGCCTGCGTGTGTATGAGCAACTCGCAGGGTGATGGGCTTCGTACTATATACAGTATAGCCCTGTTGGTCAAGTGTCCGGGAAGGAGGGAAAGCGGAACAGATCGGTCTGGTGGGACAGATTCCGCTCCAAGCCAGTCCGCGACTGGCGTTGCTGGACCGTCGGGTCACGGACCCGACTTGAGCAAAGGGCTGGCAACGGGCTCTTGCCTTCTGCTACGTTTTCCCAATGAGAATGCAGTTCTTACCTTGACAGGGAACTATGCCCACGGTATACTTAGCGTCGCTGATGCGGACCTCGACGTGGTAGGGATTTACGTATCAGCGAAGGTGGTGCTGGTGACTGGAGACTTCCATCGCTGGCAGAGGAGGTGCGCAATCTCTGAAAACCTCGGCCGGAGAGGGCCGTTTTCTCCTGACGACAGGCATTTTGGCGTTCTCGTCTGGAGGGCACAAGTGTGAGGAGCTTCAGCCGTCTATTGGGCTACATGAGGCCCTACTGGAAACGTCTGCTCATCTCGGCCATCTGTCTAACCGTTGCTAGCCTGTTGAGCCTGGTTCTCCCCTGGGTCCTGAGGGACCTGATTGACTCTGCCTTTGTTGTCCAAGACTTCACGTTGCTCAATCGTGTTGTGGGCAGCCTCATCGTCGTCTTCGTTGTGCAAATGATCTTCGGGTATGCCAATGGCTATCTGCTGGCCTGGGTTGGCGAGCGTGTAGTGGCTGATCTCCGGACCCACCTCTACCGCCATCTCCTGCAACTCTCCCTGCGATTCTTTTCAGAGCGTAGGGTGGGAGAGATTATGTCCCGCGTTACCAACGATGTCAGTGTGGTTCAAACTGCCGTGGCAAGCAACTTCGTGGGGCTGATTCAGCAGGTTGTTACGTTGTGCGGTGGCATCACGATGTTGTTTGTCATCAATTGGCGGCTGACGATCTTGACGTTGATGGTAGCGCCCCTGGTAGCAGTGGCGGTCTTCTTTTTTAGCCGCAAACTGCGCAACATCTCGACGGAAGTGCAGGATCGACTAGCAGATGTGGCAACGGTCCTGGAGGAGACTATTTCCGGTGTTCGGATCGTCAAGTCGTTTACACAGGAGGGGCACGAAACAGAGCGGTTTATACGACAGGTGGAGCGCAATTTCCGTACTGCGACGCAGAGAGCGCGCGTCCGGGCGATTTTCTTGCCGCTAATCACCTTTCTGGCGTTCATGGCTTTGACTGCTGTCCTCTGGTATGGAGGCCATGATGTGATTAGTGGCCGCATTACACCAGGCGATCTGGTGGCTTTCCTTTTCTATGCTGTTATGGTGGCCGGGCCCATAGCAGCTTTCACAGGGCTATATGCCCAGTTCCAGGAAGCATTGGGGGCCACGGCGCGGGTCTTCGAGTTGTTGGACGCACAAGCGGAGTTGCAGGAGATCCGTGGGGCGCGCCCCATGCCACCCATAAAGGGGCTGGTACACTTCCAAGGGGTCTGCTTCGACTACGACCCTCGTGATGAGGTTCTGCGAGACATCAACCTAATGGTGAGTCCGGGAGACATCGTTGCCCTGGTGGGCCCCAGCGGTGCCGGAAAGAGCACGTTGGTGAATCTCATCCCTCGCTTCTATGACCCCGACGAGGGGCGGGTCATCATCGACGGCCTTGACATACGAGCCGTACGAATCAAGTCTCTGAGGGAACAGATCGGCATTGTTCCTCAGGAGACAATCCTCTTTGGGGGGTCCATCCGGGAGAACATCTCGTACGGCAGGATGGGTGCTTCCGATCGCGAGGTTATAGCGGCGGCCAAGGCTGCCAACGCGCACGATTTCATTGCGGCACTGCCGGACGGTTATCATACTCTCGTGGGGGAGCGCGGGGCCAAGCTATCCGGAGGAGAACGTCAGCGCATCTCCATCGCCAGAGCTATTCTCAAGGATCCTCGCATTCTGATCCTCGATGAGGCCACGTCATCGCTGGATACCGAATCGGAGCGGCTGGTGCAGGAAGCCCTGGACCGACTGATGCACGGACGAACTACCCTCGTGATCGCTCATCGCCTGTCAACGGTGAATAATGCCGACGTTATCATCTTTCTGGCAGATGGAAGAATCATGGAGAAGGGGACTCACAACGAGTTGATGGCTCGCAGAGGCAGGTACCACAGGCTCTACTCTATGCAGTTCACTTCTCCTTCCAAGATGCCTTCGGCCATGCCCGTGGCCACTGTCGGTGAGGAGGCTCAGGACGAGCGGAGTCTGGCCAGCCCCAATGAAGGGTATCCCTACACTATCCTGTCTGAGTGGACCTCAGGAAAGCCTCGCCGCTGAACGGCGCTCATGACAACGGCACGGAATCGCAAGAGTCCGTGCCGTTGTTGCTTACCAAGAAGGTCGTTTGGGTTATCGGCTACTCTCCGCTTCAGCAAGGACTTCTTCGAATATACTTAGCGCTTCATCAGCCATATCGACAGGGGTGTTCAGAGGAGGCATGAAGCGCAGTGTGTTGGCCCCGCATCCCAAGACAAGCAAGCCTCGCTTGTAGCATCCTTGGACCACTTCATTGCGCAGTTCGGGAGCCCGTTCCTTCGTTGCCTTGTCCTTCACGAGCTCCACGCCAATCATCAGGCCCTTGCCGCGCACATCGCCCATGGTCGGATGTTGCTCTTGCATGCTTCTGAGCTTCGCAAGCATGAGGGCACCAACTGAAGCCGCATTGGACGCGAATTGATGCTGTACAAGATCGAGCGTAGCCAAGGCTGCGGCGCACGAGATAGGGTTTCCCCCGAAGGTGTTGGCATGGGCTCCTGGCGGCCAGGTCATGAGACTGCGGCGCGCCACCATTACTCCCAGAGGCATGCCGGAAGCGATACCTTTTGCCAGACAGATCATGTCTGGGACTACATCCCAATGCTCCATGGCAAACATCTTGCCGGTACGCCCAATGCCCGACTGTACTTCGTCGGCGACGAAGAGGATACCATGTTTCTCACACAGAGCCTTCAACCTCGGATGAAACTCGGGTGGTGGAACTACGTATCCGCCTTCACCCTGGATGGGTTCCACAAAGATGGCGGCCACCTCATCTGCTGGCACGTAATGCTTGAATACCGTGTCCTCAATGTACTTCACGCAGGCAATATCGCAGGCGGGGTACTCCAGGTTTAGTGGGCAGCGGTAACAGTAGGCGAAAGGCACGTGAGTTACGCCTGGAACCAGAGGCATGAAGCCTTGTCTGTGCACCGCCTTC
>Ga0075114_10000567_pt1 | contig 22423 bp, 16 predicted proteins | sample AntAceMetag02UKM_FD_69784 | JGI IMG/M metagenome (GOLD analysis project Ga0075114, IMG submission 69784) | Saline lake microbial communities from Ace Lake, Antarctica - Antarctic Ace Lake Metagenome 02UKM | ecosystem: Environmental > Aquatic > Non-marine Saline and Alkaline > Saline | place... | reverse complement strand
CAAAACCAAAGAAAGGAGCGGACAAGCTCGGTAACATTATCTTTTGAGTGAACGACTCCCTTTCGGTAACATTATCATTTGACTTGACACGAATCAGAGCTTTGGGAAAATGGGAATGACTCTCCTGAGAAAACCTGGTCTCTGTAAGCCGGAGATGGTTTAAGAGAGTGCATCAGACGGCTTGCCCTTTTTGACATCTTCTTCCCCTTGTGCTATACTCTCACCACAACCGCAAACTAGACAGCAGAGGTGCCCCACCGCCCGGACGCGAGGGCTGAAAGGGGAAGCCGGTGCAAGTCCGGCGCTGTCCCGCAACTGTGATCTTGGTCTATCGCAGATCGCTTAGGGCTTATCGCAAACCATCTGGTCATCATAGACACTCTTGCGATAAGTGATAGGCGATAAGCAATCGGCCAAGAGAGCCAGAATACCCTCCTCTGCTGTGTACTCCACCAACCTTCGAGCGAAAGGGGGCGGAGGGACAGCTTCATCGTCACTCAAGCCTCTTGCATCCGCAAGGGGCTTTCACTTTGAAGATGGAAACCCCTCTCCCCGCTCGGGTGATGAGGGGTTCATGCGTTATGACAAGAACTATGTCACGCTTCCTACGTTCGTGCCTGCTTGTGCTCTGTCTGACGTTGGCCCTGCCGCCGGCCCACGCCGATCCCATTGCCAGCATCTCCCTGCGCAGCGGCGCTGTGGACAAAGCGCTGATTTGGCTGAGGACACAGCAGCAGCCCGACGGTGGCTGGGGCTCCGATACGGCCACCGCCATCTGGGCGCTGGCTGCGGCGGGGGAAGACGCGACCATTCTCCTGGATGGCAGCGGCGCCACCCCGCTTGATGCCCTGGCCGCTCAAGCAGCGCAGGAGACGACGACGGCCACCGGCACAGCCCGGCTGCTGCTGGCCATTGCCGCAGGAGGCGGTGATTCCCGCGACTTCGCCGGGTTCGATCTGGTGGCAAGGCTGGAGAGCTTCCGCTCCCCCGGCGGACGCTACGGCAGTGGGCCAACGGATGGGATCACGGCGCAGTGTTGGTCGCTGCTGGCGCTGAAGGGCACCGATCAATCCATTCCGGATGCTGCCGTAAGCTGGCTGCGAGCGCAACAGAACGGTGACGGCGGCTGGCCCCAACTGCCTGGCCAACTCAGCAGTACCGAGGACACGAGCTGGGCGCTGCAGGCGCTGGCCGTCGCCAGCGTGGCGGCAAGCGACGCGGCGATGATGAGAGGGTTGGCCTTTCTGCACACGCAGCAGGCGAGTGACGCCGGTTTTCGCAGCCTTGCGGACACCCTGTTTGGCGAGACCACCAGCACAGGGTTGGCCCTTCTGGGCGTGACGGCCAGCGGCGGATCGCTCCTCGACGTGTCCTGGCAACGCAGCGGCCAGTCGCCGCTGGAGGCTCTGTTGCAGCTTCAGCGACCCGATGGCGGCTTCGTGCCCCGTCTCGGCGAAAGCGAACCATCTGTCAGTGCCACCGCCTACGGTCTGCTGGGGCTCATCGGGCGGCCGTTGCCTCTGCGCGGGCGGCGGTTGGCGATGCGGCGGGGGCTGGACTGGTTGCGCACCCAGCAACTGGCCGATGGCAGCTTCGGCGGGGGCACCGTCACTGCCGATGGTGTGCGCACCATTGCTCTGGCGGGCGAGGACCCCGATGGCTACACCTGGACGGTGGGGGGCCGGAGCGCATTGGCCGCCCTGGAACAGCAGGTGGCTACGATGCCCTTCCTCAGCAATGACGCCGGGATGGTGGGCAAGCTGCTGTTGGCTATCGCCGCGGCGGGCGCCGATCCCCACAACTTGGGCGGCCTGAACCTGGTGGCACGGCTGGAGGAACTGTACGACCCTGGCACAGGCTGGTATCATGCGGGCAGTGTTTTCAAGCAAGCGCTGGCGCTGGAAGGGCTGACGACGGTGGGGGAGTCGATCCCGCCCATTGCTACGCAGGGGCTGCTGGCTGAGCAGCGGGCCGACGGCGGCTGGGGCTGGCCCATCGGCGGCGACGGCAGTGACAACGATACCACCGGCCGCGTGATGAGCGCTCTGATCCGCAGCGGTGTGCCGCTCGCCCACCCGGCACTCGTCAGCGCCACCCAGTACCTGGAAGCGGAACAGCTTCCCGACGCGGGATGGGGCGGCTTCCTGGAAGGCAGCCCTAGCAATTCCAACTCCATCGCCTTGGTGACGCAAGGGTTGCTGAGCGCGGAAAAGGACCCTCGTCGTCCGCCTTTCGCCCGCTTGACCGCACAGGGCACGCTGGTCACGCCAGCGGACGCGCTGCTGCACTTCCAGGAACCGAGCGGCGCTTTCGCCTACACCGAGGCCCAGCCTGAAAGCCGTTTGCTGGCGGTGCTCGATGCGTTGCCAGCGCTGCTGGCTCCGTATCCGTCCCTTCCGTCTGAGGGGGAGGCAACGATCCCTGGCACACTGCAGGCGCACGGCGCGGGCCCGGGCGGGGTGCGGCTGTTCGTGCCCTACACCGGCGACGAGGATGGCGACGGGATGGCGATGCTGCGCTACCGGTTGATGGGGACGGCTACCTGGGGCGAGGGAACGCTGACCAAGCACGGTGTGCTCTACGCGGGCAAACTGGCGGAGTTGATGCCTGGTGCGAGCATCGAAATCGAGGTCGTGCTGAGCGATCCGGATGGGGTGGAGGGCGCAGCGCAGCAGACGGCAACGGTCGTCGCCCCCGTCGGGCTCTGGTTACCGCTGGTGAGGAACTCGTAGGGCGGGTCTTGCCCCCGTCCTGGTAGGGGCAGGCATTGTGCCTGCTCTGGGCAAGGGCAAGCCTTGCCCCTACAAGATCATACCAACACAAGGCAAGGAGAAAACAATGTCATCTCATCGCAAGTTTCGTGCTCGTTTGGCTCTGCTGGCTGGCATTATGCTCATCGTACTACTGGCAACGACTGCCTTGGCTGCAGACAGCAAGCAGATGGGCCTGGTGATCCGCTACAACGACGGTTCTGAGCACACGGAGATCGTCGAGGTTTCTGCAGAGGCCACGACGCTGGATGCGCTCCTGGCCTCCAGTGTGGAGGTGGTCACCTACGACCCGGGCTGGGGCATCGCCATCTGCGCCATCGGTGGCGAAGGGTGCCCTGCCGATAACTGCTTCTGCGATCCAGAGCACTTCTGGGGCTATTGGCACCTGGTGGATGGGGCCTGGGAATCCTCGATGGTCGGGGCCAGCGCTCACACGCCGGCCGACAGGGACGTGGAAGGCTTCTCCTGGACCGGTTTCGACGAGAACTGGAACCCCACCACACTGCCACCAGTGTATACTTTCGAGGAAATTGAAGCACAGCAGGCTCCGGCAGAGATACCTGAGCCGGGCACGCTCCTGCTCCTGGGCAGCGGCCTGGCCGGGCTGGCTGCCTACGCTCGCCGGCGGCGCTAGCACTAAACGATGCGGGAACGGGACGCGGATGGCCACGGACGGACACCGATAGAAAACAGGTGAAATCCGCGGTCGTCCGCGTTAGTCCGCGTCCCATTCGGAGATGCCCTTTCAGCGTTTTCACGTACGGACAGCGTGGCAAAGGAGGGAAAGCAGTGCCAACACTAGGTTATGGCCGCAAGCCAACATACCGAGCCTGGCTGGCTGTGGTGCTCGGCCTGTTCCTGCTGCTGGGTCTTGCTGTTCATCCAGGCTATGCCGCGGGCGGCCGCGCTGGATTGGTCGTGCAATTTGGCAACGGCAGCCTGTGGGCGGGGTGCGTTGCCTTCGACAGGGAGACGTTGAGCAGCGAGGAACTGTTGCAGCGTTCGGGGCTTAACCTGGTACTTGACTACAGCTACGGCCTGGGCGGGGCGGTGTGCAAGATCGAAGGGGATGGCTGTGACTTCCCGCTGCAAGACTGCTTCTGCCAATGCCAGGGGCTGGACTGCCGCTACTGGGCCTACTACCATCTGTTGCCGGACGGCACGTGGGAATATTCGCAGGTGGGGGCCAGCAGCTACGCTGTGCACGATGGCGATGTAGAGGGCTGGGCCTGGGGGCCAGGGGACTACGGCGTCAGTGGCATGCAGCCGCCAATCTATACATTCGAACAGCTTTGCCCCTTACCAACCGATACACCGACGCCAACTCCCATCCCGTCCACGCCCACTGCCACGCCGACAAACAGGTCCCGTCCGACAGCGACACCGTCCTTGACCTTCACCCCCTGGCCGACCGTGACACCGACTCCCATCCCGCCGACGGCGACCCCAACGCCTGCGGTGGAGCCCCCGCAGGTCGCCTTCTCGGTGGAGCCACAGACTATCGTGCGCGGGGAATGCGTCACGCTGCGCTGGGACGTGGCTGGGGCGCTGGCCGTCTACTGGGATGATGGCGCCGGAGAGCAGGGGGTGATCGGTCAGGAGGAGCGGCAGGTGTGCCCGATGGCAAGCCAGAGTTACACACTGCGGGTGGTGCAGGCCGGCAGAGAGGAACGCCACAGGGTCAGCGTGACGGTGCTTGAGCCCACAGCGCCCCAGGCCCCGCCCGCATCAACTCCCGAGGTCACACCGATGGCAACGACCGCTCTGCCAACATCCACGCTGGTGCCTATTCAGACTGCGGAAGTCTTCCCGCCCACCCCCACGTCTGAAGAGCCGCTCGAACCTGCGCCGCTCCCTTCGCCCACGCCTGGGCCAGCGGTTGGGCCGCTGAGCACCGCTACCCCAACCGCCGCGCCGCCAGCCCTACCTTCAACCACACCGCAGAAGGAGGCCATGGCACTGGCTGTGCTGCCGCCCCGCAGCAACAATGCTGGCAGCGGCAAGGCAGCGCAGGCTATGATTGCACCAGTGGTCACGCAAGCGGCACCGCGGTTGAGGCCAGCGCAATTGCTGGGCTACGCCACTTTCACTTTCCTGGCAGCGGCGCTATGTGGGGCTGGGGCAACCGTGTTATGGCGGCGACGATAGCCAGAGGGCGATGAGTTTCGAGTTTCGCGTCCCGGGTTTCGAGTTCATGCAGACGTATCATCCGATCACCTGGCTCATCTGGCTGCTGGCGGCAACGCTTCCGGCGCTCCTGACGCGCAATCCGCTCTACCTGACCTTGCTTCTGCTGGCCAGCGGTGTCACCTACATGGCACTGGAACGACGGTCGCCCGCGGCGCGTAGTTGGAGCGCCTTCGTCAAGCTGGGCGTGGTGCTGCTGCTCTTCGCCGTGCCCTCCAACGCGCTCACCGCTCACCAGGGACGGTTGGTGCTCTTCCGATTGCCCGAAAGCTGGCCCATCATCGGCGGCCCCATCACCGGCGAAGCGATGCTCTATGGGCTCAGCAGTGGGCTGAGCTTGCTGACGCTGTTGCTCATCTTCGCCACCTTCAACAGCGCGGTGGACCAGGCGCGGCTGCTGCGCATGACGCCGCCGTATCTCTACCAGGCCGGGGTGATTGCGGCCATTGCTGTGGCCTTTGTGCCGCAAATGATGATCGCCGCCCAGGAGATCCGGGAAGCGCAACGCATCCGCGGCCATCGCTTTCGCGGCCTGCGGGACCTGTTGCCACTGTTCATGCCCTTGCTGACCACGGGGCTGGAGCGGGCCATCGCGCTGGCGGAGTCGATGGAGGCGCGAGGCTTCGGCGACATACCGGCCGCGCCCTCGCGGCGGCAGACGCTTTACCGCGCCGGGACGCTGGTGTCGCTGCTGGCGCTGGCGTGCGGCGCCTTCGGCAGCAGTTACTTCCCGGCACGACGGACGTTGAGCGTGGGGCTGATGACCGCAGCAGGCATGGGGTTACTGCTCATCTTCTGGATGCAAGGGAGGGGAGTGCGGCGCACTCGCTACATGCGCTGGTACTGGCGGCGGCAGGATACAGTTGTTAGCTTGATCTGCGGCGGCGTGGCGTTTGTGCTGCTGGCTATGTGGCTGGCCCGGCGGGAGACGCTGCTCTACTATCCCTACCCGCCGTTCAGCCCCTGGCCCGATTTCCAGCCACTGCTCGGCCTGGCTCTGGCGCTGTTGGCGCTGCCTGGCTTGCTCCTGCCAGGAACAGAGAAAGCGGCGGAGCAGAAGGCCAAGGAACAATCTGACTACTCGATTCCCTGATTTGCTGATTTGCCCATGATCGAGTTTGACCACGTCACTTACACCTATCCCGATCAGCCGCAGCCTGTCCTCCACGACTTCAGCCTAAGTGTGGAGGAGGGGGAACTGCTGCTGGTCATCGGCCCTTCGGGGTCGGGGAAGTCCACGCTGCTGCGCTGCCTTAACGGGTTGGTGCCGCATTTCTACGGCGGGCGCTGGCGAGGGAGACTGCACGTGGCCGGTCGCGATCCGGTGACCGTTGGCCCGCGGGGGATGAGCGACCTGGTGGGCTTCGTGCTGCAGGACCCTGAGGCGCAGTTCGTGGTGGACACGGTGGAGGCAGAATTGGCCTTCGCCATGGAGAACTTCGGGCTGCCGCAGCCGCTGATGCGCAAGCGGGTGGAGGAGGTGTTGGATCAGCTCAACATCGCCCACCTGCGGGAGCGGCCCATCAGCACGCTTTCGGGTGGGGAGAAGCAGCGGGTGGCCATCGCCGCCGTGCTGACGCTGCACCCGCGGGTGCTGGTACTGGACGAGCCGACGTCGCAGCTCGACCCACAGGCAGCGGAAGAGGTGCTCATCGCCCTGCGGCAACTCAACGAGGACCTGGGGCTGACAGTAGTGCTTTCAGAGCATCGCCTGGAGCGGGTGGTGCAGTACGCCGACTGGCTGCTGTACCTGCCGGGCGTGGGCGAGCGGCCTATCCGGGGCGAGCCGGCCGCGGTGTTGGCCCAGGTGGAGCTCACGCCGCCCCTGGTGACGCTGGGCAAAACGCTGGGCTGGCAGCCATTGCCGCTGACGATTAAGGAAGGGAGGCGCTTTGCGCGCAGGCTATTCTCTGCCCCAACCCCTTCAGTTCCCTCAGCCACCTCAGACCCTCCCGGAAAACGGAGGGCGCTCAGGGAAACTCAGAGGAGCTCTCCCGCCATCTGTGTGGAGGGTTTGCGGTTTAGCTACGATGACCACGAAGCGCTGCGGGGCGTCAACCTGACCATCAACCACGGCGAATTCATAGCCATCATGGGGCGTAACGGGTCGGGGAAAACGACCTTGCTCAAGCAAATGGTGGGACTGCTCAGGCCAGAGCGAGGGCGAGTGGAGATCACTCCAAATCTCCAACCTCCAACCTCCAACCTCCAACCTCCAACCTCCAATACCCAATCCCTTGATACCCGGCACACTTCCGTGGACGATATCGTGAGGTTCGTAGGCTACGTGCCGCAGAATCCCAACGCACTCCTTTTCGCCGACACGCTGGCCGAGGAGTTGGCTTTCACCCGCAAGGGGCACAGGCTGCCGCCGGGAGACGACATGCCGCTGCTGGAGGCACTGGGGCTCACTGAACACGTGCATCGTTATCCCCGAGACCTGAGCGGCGGTGAACGGCAGCGGGCGGCGTTGGCCGCTGTGCTCGTCGCTCAGCCGCAGATCATCCTCCTGGACGAGCCGACTCGAGGGCTGGACTACCAGCAGAAGCGGGCGTTGGCCAATTTCCTGCGCGCCCAGAAGGCGGCAGGTCACACCGTGGTCATGGTCACCCACGACGTGGAGCTGGTGGCCCAGTGCGCCGACCGCGTGGTGCTCATGGCCGAGGGGGAAGTGGTGGTGGACGGCCCCACCCGCCAGGTGATGAGCGATTCCCTGGTCTTCGCCACGCAGGTGAATAAGCTGTTCCGCGATCCCCGCTTCCTCACTGTGGAGGATGTGCTGATGGCCGGTAGATTGGGGGATTGGTAGGTTGGTAGATTGGCAGACTGGTAAACTGGTGGACTCAGCAGATCGCGGATTCAAAGCAGAGGCGACTCCCAGCCGCCGGTTCGGCGAGCGAACCACCAAGTTCTGGAACATCGCCATTCTCCTCGCCGCCAGCCTGGTGGGCGTGGTCTCCTTCGCCTATCCCTTCCTCGTGCCCCAGCAAGAAGCGGGCTTCGGGGCGCTGGCCCATGCGCAGGATGCGCCATGGGTCTTCGTGGTGCTGGTGGCGCTCTGCCTGGGGGCGGTGGTGGGCAACCTGGGCTCAGGGCAGATGAACGCCAAGATGGTAGCCATGCTGGGCATCCTTTCGGCCATCAACGCTGTCCTGCGGCTGGTGCCTGGGCCGGCGGGCTTCGCCGCTGTCTTCTTCTTGCCCATCCTCTGCGGCTACGTCTACGGCCCGACCTTCGGCTTCCTGCTGGGCGCACTGTCACTGCTGGTGTCGGCGCTGCTGGGAGGCGGAGTAGGACCGTGGTTGCCCTACCAGATGTTCGCCACCGGCTGGGTGGGGCTGCTTTCGGCGCTGCTGCCAGAGAACCTCCTTCGCCACCTGGGCCGGGCGGAGGCGGTGCTGCTGGCGCTGTGGGGCTTCGGGATGGGGCTTCTTTTCGGTGCAGTGATGAACCTCTGGTTCTGGCCCTTCATCTTCGCACCCGGGCAATCGAGCCTCTTCTGGCAGACTGGGCTGAGCCTGGGGCAGGCGCTACAGCGTTACGCCGTTTTCTACGGAGCTACCTCGTTCGTCTGGGACCTGGGCCGGGCAGGGGGAAACGGCTTGCTCATTCTCCTCTTCGGCGCGCCCGTCCTGCGGCTGCTGCGTCGCTTCCGCCAGCGTTTTCGTTTCCATGTAGACCTTGTGATCGAGCCAGAGCCGGTTCGCACGCAGCCATAGAGGGCGATTCCCCCTACGCCTCTTTACATCGACTCCCTTGCCTCCCTGCTCAATTGTCAAATCCCCTCAGATTGTGGTAAAATGAAGCTGCCATGAAGGCTCTGTTGATTCATAACCCCGCAGCGGGGATGTACAGCCACGGCTGGGGGCTGCGCCGGGCGGTGACCCGCCTGGAGCGGCATGACTGGCAAGTTACCTGGCGAACGACGGAGAAGCCTGCCGACGCTATAGCCTGGGCTCGCCAGGCAGTCACGTCCGGCTACGATGTGGTCATCGCCGCTGGCGGCGACGGCACCATCGGGCAGGTGGTGAACGGGCTAGCCGGTAGCGACACTGCGCTGGGCATTCTGCCCCTGGGCAGCGGCAATGTGTTGGCCCGCGACCTGGGACTGCCAAAACCTGGCACCTTGCATCCCTTTGCCTTGGAAGATGCTGCGCAGATGCTCTTGGAGAGCGTGCCGCGTCGCGTGGATCTGGGATTGGCCAACGGGCGTCACTTCTTCTCCTGGGCCGGCGTCGGCCTGGACGCTGAAATCATCAGAGGAGTGGAATCACAGCCGTGAGTGAAGCGGCGCCTGGGGCTGGTGGGGTTTCTTGTCTTCGTTGCCTTGACCCTGCGCACCTACGCCGGCACCCGATCTACGGTGCTCGTTGATGGTCGCCGAGTCAGCGGCCGCATTATCCTGGCCTTGGTCAGCAACATTGAGTTGTACGGGCGCTACTTTCACATCGCCCCCACCGCCCGTCTCGACGATGGCCTGCTGGATGTGTGTTGCTTCCACGGCCAGAACATCTCCGCCATCTTCTACCATGCCTTCACCGTCCTCCTGCAGCGGCACATGGGCGATCCCCGCGTGAGCTACTACCAAGCCCGCCGTGTGGAGATTGAGACCGCCCGTCCGCTGCCTGTGCAGTTGGATGGCGAACCTTTCGGCATGACACCGTTGACCATCAAAGTCGTGCCCCAAGCGCTGACGCTGCTCCTGCCGCCGACGCTGGCGCAGGATCGGTTCGTCACATCAGGGCAAGAACCATAATCATGCCCGATCGCATTTACAGCATCTCCCAACTCACGGCCTACGTCAAATCCGCGTTGCAGATGGATCCTCTCCTGCAAGACGTCTGGGTCGAGGGGGAAGTGTCCAACTTCACCCGCGCCGCCTCGGGGCACTGCTACTTCACACTCAAGGATGAACGAGCGGCGCTGTCTTGTGTCATGTGGCGTTCGCAGGCAGCTCTTCTGCTCGCCCTGCCACGGAATGGTGAGGCTGTGCTGGCCCATGGCACTGTCTCTGTCTATGAGGCGCGGGGCATCTACCAACTTCACGTGGACATCCTGCAACCGGCGGGGTTGGGACGTCTCTATCTGGAGTTCGAGGCGCTGAAGCAGCGACTGGCGGAGGAGGGTCTTTTCGACGACGAACGCAAGCGTCCGCTACCAGCGCTGCCGCGGCGCATCGGTGTGGCCACCTCGCCGCGAGCGGCGGCGCTGCGGGACATCCTACGCACGCTCAGCGGTCGCTATCCCCTGGCCGACGTCCTGCTGGCCCCCACGCTGGTGCAGGGGGCCGAAGCCCCGCCACAGGTCGTGGCTGCGCTGGCTGCGCTCAACCGCTGGTCAGCCGAGCGGGAGCCGGTGGACGCGATCATCGTTGCTCGCGGCGGCGGCTCGCTGGAAGATCTGTGGGCCTTCAACGACGAACGGGTGGCGCGGGCCATCGCCGCCTCAGCCATCCCTGTCGTCAGCGGCGTGGGGCACGAGACCGATTTCACCATCGCTGACTTCGTCGCCGACGTGCGGGCGTCGACGCCCACGGGCGCAGCGGCTGCTGCCGTGCCCGACGGGCGGGAACTGGCGGTGCTGGTGCAAGGCCGGGCGGCTCGGCTGGCGGAACTGATGGCAGCGGAGGTTGTATCCAGTCGTCAGACATTGGCAGTGCAAGAACGAGCACTGGCCCGTAACTCGCCGCTGCAACTGCTGGCTGGTTATCGCCAGCGGGTGGACGAACTGAGCCGTGCGGCGGTGCTGGCGTGGACACATCAGTTGACACTGCGGCGGGAGCGGCTAGCGGGCTTGCGCGGGCGGTTGGAGGCGGTCAGCCCACTGGAAGTGCTAGGGCGGGGCTATGCCATCGTGCGGCACGGGGAGACGGGGGAGGTGGTGAGGGGCGTGGCGCAGGTGGCACGTGGTGATCCCATCGCCGTGCGTGTGCAAGATGGGGAGTTCGAGGCAGAGGTTGGGTAACAGTGAGCTATTGTCAAAATGAACAAAGAAACTCTCTCTTTCGAGAATGCCTTCAAGGAACTGGAGGAGACCGTTCGTAAGATGGAAGCGGGCGGACAGACGCTGGAGGAATCGCTGGCCCTTTTCGAACGGGGCACGGAACTGGCAGCGCTATGCAATGAGCAACTTGACCACGCCGAACTGCGCGTGCGGCAGCTCCTGCCTGCGCCCGAGGGTGAGGTCAAAGCTGTGCCCTTCGAGGATTGGGAAGGGGAAGGGAAATGGGAACCTGACGCTGGTTTTCCGTTCTGATGGATTGATAGTGTCAAGTAGTCTTGACATCTGGCGGTGGTTCTGCCTTCGTTCTCACCTGCAGCCTCACAATGAAATCAGTAATGGCTTGTTGAGGTAGATGCCATAAGGTCTGCCACTGTTCGGGATCAAAGCGGCGTACCAAATCCAGGCCAATCAGGTTCTCTACACCTGGGACAGTCCATCGTGCGCCGACATCTGTCCTGCGATTGATCTCGCGCATCTGCCGCTCCAAGGGACTGGTTGAGCTGATAGCACATGGCTCAAGTCTTCGCCAATCGAAGAACATGCCGTCTGGATGTTCACGATAGGTGAAGGCATACGGTGCAGCAGCATCCAGATACTTGGCGGCGTGAGGGAGACCTTCCTGACGCAACTGGGTGATCAAGTTCTCCAGTTCATGGCCTGAGCGTCGCACATCATATCGCGGATGGTAGATGATCTTTCCCAGTCGCCTCATCCACACCGTGGCCTGCGCTTTGTTCAGTCCGTCTTCCCAAAGTGGCCAGAAGAGCTGGGTGATCAGATGGCAGATACCGCGCTGCTTGAGAGTATTGGGGGACCTATCTTCCAACGAGTTGATCAATCCTTCATCACCGTCAAACACCAGCCGGGCAGGATGAACCTCAGTCAAGGCTTGGCCTGTTTTCGACCAGCTTTCACCTACCCCGAAGTACACAGGGGCAACTTTCAACTGCGGACGATCGTTCACCCAACTGCGTTTCTGGATGCTCAGACCCAGGTTGAGGTTACACCAGCGTTTCTTGTCACCATCGGGTGCCTTGGTTGAGTCCAGGAGCAGTGGTTGGTCATTGGCTTGCTCAACATCGAAGGCAACTTGGAGGTGGATTTCCACCTTGGGCATAGGTCACACTTCCTCTTGGGTGAGAGTTTGGTGGAACCTATGCTCTTACATTTTCCGCTAGATGTCAAGACTAGATCATACTATCGAGTCTTCAGCGGTCTGGGAAGGGACACGGATCTGGGGTGCAGGTCGGGCAACAGCCTCAATTGCGCTTGGGACTTCACTTGAGATTCAAACAGATCGGGAGGATCCCGCACCATCCGGGAGATTCTCTGGCGCTAGAGGTTGTGGCGGACATAGCGATGGCCGAAACCGACAGCGTGGTTTACTTTGTCGGTCTGTATGCCCCACCGGACGAGTACGACACGCTGCACGACGCCGTCTTGCTGCCGATCGTGGAGGCCCGGGCTCCGCTAGAGTAGACCCCGACAATCGACAAGGGTGACCGAAGCAGGCAAGAGACTGAACCCCTGCCCGTTTCAGGTCTGCTTCGTGCTGGCGGAGAAGACGAAAGACCTTTTCCTATCGCATAGCGATCCTCCAGTCGCCTAAACCCCAGCCATTTCCCCTCATTCCTCACTTGATTATTCTATCACAAGAAAGCGTGACGGCCAAAGTGCAATTGACAACTCTGGGGAGTCGCTGTATAATTGGCAGTAACTCAGTGCATCCACTGGTTCACACTTCTCCCTCTCCTTGGCGATACTTCTTTTCGGTGCTGCCTGCAGTCGCTCGCAGATAGGACTGAGAGGAATAGCCTGCCAGCATTTCTCCTGAAGGCTGGGAGCCATGACTAACCTCAGCGGAAAGAGCGTGGGCCGCTACCAACTGATGGAGCGGCTGGGCCAGGGCGCCATGGCCCGGGTCTATCGTGCTCACGACCCTGCCAGCGACGCTGACGTAGCTGTCAAGATCCTGCATTCTCACCTGACCGGCGACGAAGGGCTCGAGGCCCGATTCCGTCGCGAGGCTCAAGCTGCCGCCAGCCTTGATCACCCCAACATCATCGCTGTTATGGATCACGGCAGCGACGGAGAGTTGAGCTATCTGGTCATGGAACTGGTTGATGGTCCCTCCCTCAAGACCGTACTGCAGCAACGAGACAAGCCGCTGGCCCCTGAGGAGGCGGTGCGTCTGGTGGCTGCGCTGGCGGACGCGCTGGGGCACGCCCATCAGCAGGGGGTGGTGCATCGCGACGTCAAACCTTCCAACGTCCTGCTGCGGGATGGACGGCTGGATAGCCCCGTGCTGACTGACTTCGGCGTGGCGCGCATGGTGGAGGCGACCGTGGTCACCGCTTCCGGCACTACACTGGGTACCCCGACCTACATGGCCCCCGAGCAGGGAGAAGGCAAACCGGGCGATGGTCGCAGCGATGTCTATGCCCTGGGTGTGATCCTCTACGAACTGCTTACTGGACGTCCGCCATTTGAGGCGGAATCTCCCTATGCGCTCATCCTGCGCCACATCCATACGCCGCCACCCTCGCCGCGCACGCTGCGGCCCGCACTGTCCAGTGCGCTGGAAGCGGTCATCCTGCGGGCGCTGGCCAAGGAGCCAGAGGCGCGCTATCCCACGGCTGCCGCTTTCGCCGCTGCGCTGCGCCAGAGTCTGATACCGGCGACCCAGCCGCGCCTGCGCATTCCGGCCCCTGCTCTGGTTGCTATTGCGCTCTTGCTTGTGTTGGCCCTGTTCGTTACTTGGCGTCTGAACCTATGGCCGATGGCATCAGGGACATCAGGGGAAGCCATCGCCGCCAAGGCGACACCTGCCGTCCTCACTCTGCAGGGCGGCCCGGCCATCGCCGACACCTGGCTCGACCCTGACCTGCCCGACCGTCCCGCCGTTGACGACCCCAAGGTCCACTTGCAGGGCCCCTCCACGCCGGACCGCCTGGTCTACCGCCTTACTTTGCCAGAGTGGCCGGTGCAGACGGAACTGCTCACCGCTACCCTGAGTCTATACACCGTTCCCTGGGGAGAAGACAACCGCTACGCCACGGTGACCGTGCACCGGTTGTTGCGTGATTGGGACCCCACCACGGCTGCCTACGCGACCCCATGGAGCAGTCCCGGCCTGCAGGCGGATGTGGACTACGAACCCGAACCCATGACCGTGATCACCCTGACCACGCTGCTCCAGAGCGAGGGCTGGCTCGACCTGGACGTCACTCCCGCCGTCCGTGACTGGCTGGAAGGCCAATCAAATTACGGCCTGGCCGTGCGTTTGACCGACGATAGCTTCGGCATGGCCCACCTGTGGGTCTACACCGCCGAATACGATGACCCTGACCTGCGCCCCAAGTTTACCTTGATCTACTAGCAGCCGTGAACGAGTCGTACCCACCCATCTTGATTGATCCCTTGGGCGAAGCGGCCTCTCTCACCCTTCCTGCCATTCTGGGCCGCGCTGCCGATTGCAGCGTGGTCATCGCTGATCGGCGAGCATCGCGCCGCCACGCCGAGGTCCGCCGGCAGGAGGAAGGGTTCATCCTGCGCGACCTGGGCAGTACCAACGGCACGTGGCTCAATGGCCACCGCTTGAGCGCCCCCGCGCTTCTCCGCGACGGCGACGTCATTGAGATCGGCAGTGCCCGCTTCACCTTTCGTGATCCTGACGCCACGTTTGAGACTACCCGTTTCCCGCGCTTGGTGGTGGACGAAGCCAGCGGTGATGTCTGGGTGGACCGCCGTCCGGTGCAGCTCTCTCCCAAGCAATACGCTTTGTTCTCCTTGCTCTGGGCGCGGCGCGGCTGCGTGTGCAGCAAAGACGAGATCGCCCGTGCCGTCTGGCCGGAGTGCAGGGGCGAAATCTACGATCACCAGATCGAAAGCCTGGTCAAGCGGCTGCGGGCCAAGCTGGAGCCTAACCCTGCGCAGCCGGTATTGCTACTGACCGTGCGCGGCCGCGGCTACCGTGTGGTCACCGAGCCCAGCGGAACACCGTAGGGGCGGGTTTGAAAACCGCCCGTACCACGCCAGCCGCGGCGCATCCTTTTCGTCCTCCTCAATCCTGTCGTCTGCATGAGTAGGGGCGGGTTTGAAACCCGCCCCTACCCCAGTGCTGCCCCTGCCACCGCGTCGCTGGCCGTGTGGAATACTCGGGTCGCGGAGTTCGCAGTCAGACCTGGGGCTTATTCCACACGGCTGGCGGAACGGTGGCTAAGCGATGGTTTTCCGCTGGTTGATGTCTAGGCAAGCGAGGCGAGAATCGGGCACAATGGACGGGAGAGGAGGCTGCTGATGAGCCGTGGTCTGCGCGCCGTGGGAATCATAGTTGTGGCCTTGCTCCTCGCCGTTGTCATGCCTGCGAGTTCGGGCATCGGCAGAGGGGAGTCGTCGGCGGATGTAATCATCATTTCGCCTCCACCGAGGCTGGGTTTGCCCGTTGGTCAGGCAGTAGAGGTGCGTTACCGCGTCACCGGCGCGGCGACTGTCCTGGAGCTTTGGGGCGACGAGACACTGTTGGCCGCTGATGAGGTTCAGCCAGGCCAAGAGATCAGCCATGCCTGGGCTCCGGCTACCCCGGGACCACACTGCCTCACGGTGCGAGCGATTGGTGAAGAAAACACCCTGCTGGCGATGGCGGAGCGCTGCGTCGCTGGTTTGCCGCGTGGCTCGCCCTGTGGAATAAGCCCCCCGTTCGATTCCGGACTCTGCAACGGAGGTATTCCATAGGGCTCGCCAATCTGTCTCCACGCCGAAAGCAGAGGCGGGTTTCAAACCCGCCCCTACGACGTCGCTGTCCAGCGGCAGCAAACACAATAGAGGGAGGGGAGAATGAACGGGAGAAGAAAACAAACCTGGGTAGCGGCGATGGGAGGCTTGGCGCTGGTGACCTTGCTGCTCTTGGCCAGCAGTGCCGTAGCTGACAATCCTGACAGTGCTCCCGACATCCATCCCCAGAGGGCAGGGCTCGCCCTGTGGAATAAGTCCTCTGTTCGATTGCGGACTCCGCAACGGAGGTATTCCATAGGGCTCGCGACCTCTGCCTCCGTGACTTTGGAAGTGCTACCTGCTTCAGGGTCCATGGGCGCCATGTTTAGCATCAGCGGCGGTGGCTTTCAGGCCACTGAGGTGGTCACGCTGACCATCGCCGGCCCCGACGACTACAGCACAGCATCGCAGGTCAACGTCGGAGGGGAAGGAGCGTTTGTTGTCTTCTGGGATAGCAGCCATCAGCCGGCTGGCAGCTACCAACTCATGGCATCTGGTGACGCGGGCAGCACAGTCCAGGCGTCGTGGATAGTGAGGTCCGGTGTTCTCTGCGGTGAGTCTGACGGCTTCGACGCGCCATCGCTGGACCCAGCCTGGGGCTGGCTGCGAGAGGATGACAGCCATTGGAGCCTGAGCGCGCAGCCAGGTGCGTTGCGTATTCAGACCCAGGCCGGCACGCTGACTGGCGCAGCCAACGATCAGCGCAACCTTCTGCTGCGTTCGGTGCCATCGGGCAACTATCGCGTCACCGCCCAGGTGGAGGTACACGCCGATCAGGACTATCAGCACGCTGGCCTATACCTTTACCAGGACGATGACCACTATGTGCGCCTCACCCGCGCACAGGCCACACAGGCTGTGGGTCAGGGCATCTACTTCAATGTGGAGGCGGGCACTGCTTACACCGCTACCAGCACTGCCGATGCTGCCAGCGTGGTCTACCTGAAGCTGAGCAAGCGGGATGACATCTATAGCGGTTTCTACAGCCGGGATGGTGTCCTGTGGCACCTGGTGGGCCAGCGAGAGGTAGCGGGGTTCAATCCGTCGCAGGTGGGTCTTTCGGCCGCCAATGGGAATGCTCCCTTTGCCACCGAGATACCGGCTGATTTCGAATGGCTGCGGATGGATGAGTTATGCGGCCGCGTGTTTTTGCCGGTGAAGCTGAAGGGGTATGCTCCTGTGGGCCGTCTGTTGATCAACGAGGTCATGCCTCAGCCAGCGGTTGGCGGCAGCGAATGGGTGGAGCTACTCAACGTTGGCCCTGGGCCGCTCGACTTGGGTGGCTATCAGGTTGCTGACGAGGACGGCAATGTCTACACCATTCCAAGTGCTCTGCCCTCGGTGCCCCGGGACGGCCTGGTCCTGATCTACTTCGATGGCCAGGGTGCGGGCGCCGATGACTACGATCTGAGCGACAATCTGGCCGTATTGCACAGTCCATATGGCCTGGTGGACATCTTCGAGGACGATGGAGACCAGGTAGCTCTATACGCCAGCAGTGACCACAGCCCGGAGACCATCCGCGACTTCGTGGCCTACGGTGGCCCTCCCGGCGAGGATGCATCCAATGCCCTAGCGGCGGGCCTGTGGCAGGCAGATGCCTACTGCGGCCCGACGAAACAGATGCCAGGCAGCGATGTTCTGACCACGGGTGGCGCCGTTGGGATGTATCTCAGTGACAAGACCAACTCCCCAGCAGACTGGGTCGTCTACGGCCCAGGCGAAACCACGCCGGGCGAGGAGAACCCGGCACCAGCCCCTTATTTCCGCAACCCGCCTGACGGCATTGCCACCACCAATCACCAGATACCCTTCGGCTGGTCCCACGTGGCCGGTGCGGTCAGCTATCGCCTGGAGGTGGACGATGATGCGGCCTTTGGCTCGCCTATCCTGGCAAAGGATGTGCCGGAGAGCACCTACTTCCCTACTACTCCCTTCCCCGATGGCGCCTTCTATTTCCGGGCCAGGACCGGGCTGGCTGACGGAAGGGCAAGCGCCTGGTCGGCCAGCGGCCAGGTGACCTTCATCACCGTGGCGGGGGGGGCTTCGCTGACGAGCCGGGTAGAGCTGGGCGTCACCCCTCAGCTTCAGCATAAGGACTCGCTAATGCTCTGCCTGGATGGGTGTCCCAGGTCCAGTTACACCCGCTGGGATTCGGTGCACGAAGACGACGGCGACGAGGTCGTGGGCAATGGCAACCCGGTCCAGATCTCGCCACACGACGACAAGTACTGTACCCGTGCCGCCATCTCCATGATCGCGGACTACTTTGGTGGTCACCTCAGCCAGGATCGCATCTCCTTCTATCAATACGGGGGTGGTGAGCCCGAGGACGATTTGAAGCACGGTTATGGCATGTGGCCGTGCGAATCTGGCACGCAGGATGGCGATAAGTGTGCCCTTGGATGGGCGTTGAACGACACTGTCCCCATCTCCAGCCGAGGCAAGCCCACCTTCGACCAAGTGCGGAGCTGGATTGACAACAATGGCCCTATAGTAATAGTAGAGGAATGGGATGGGCACACTGTTGTCATGGATGGCTACGACACGAATGGAGACTTGGCCCATCGGGTAAACCCCGGGACAGCCACTGGATCGTGGGTCTCCTGGGGTGGGTGGGTCGTGTCCGAATACCACGTGCCGCTAGTCGGCGCCTCCGCTCGTTCCGATGAAGCCAGCTTCTCTGCCGACGGCGACGGCGACGGCATCACCGACTTTGATGAGATCAACCGCTTTTGCACCGATGCCAACGATCCGGACACTGACAACGACGGCATCGGGGACAAAGTGGAGATCGCGGCCTACCTCTTCGACTCTGATGGCATCAACCGACACTGGGCAGAGCCTGACTGGGAGACACCGCCAGATGGTTTGCGTATGGAATGCGATTGGGATAACGATGGCGACGGCTTCTCCGATGGCTGCGAGGACGGCAACTGCAACGGGATTTATGAGGAGGATCTCCAGGAGACCAGCAACTTCGATGATAACTATGGCACTAGTTGCTCACAACTCCGGGCGCAACCCACTACTCTCGACTTCGGCTGGAACGCTGACACCAGAACCTTCGAGGTAAGCAACGCTGGCGGCGGTGGCCTTGCCTGGCAGGCATCATCTGTGCCGTCCTGGCTCTCCCTCAGCCGGGACAGCTATGTCACTGGCCCGCAGGGGCACACTGAGGTAGGAGCGGTACTGGATCGGTCTGCCATTGGAGGAGGGGAGACGTTCGGTACTTTTAGCATCGTCTCGGACTTCGGTTCGCAACAGATAACCGTGCGAGCAAGCGGGGACGCGGACCCACCCACGGTGGGCTCGGTCAGCCCGACGGACCCAGAGCCAATGTGGGAAGCCGGATGCGCGGGTGCCAACACCGTTGACGTGGTGGCTCAGGCCAGCGACGTCGGGTCTGGTCTGGATTACGTACAACTAGCGTTTCAAGAAGCAGGCAGACAAAGTCGCAGGGGGCTGCCGATGGAGGCCGTTGGCGCTTGGTACCAGGGAACACTGGGGCCGCTGCGGCAGGGCCGTTATCACTACTGGGTGGAGGCTGCCGACGTGGCCGGCAACGTGACCGAGTCAGAGCACTACAGCCTCGAAGTGTACGAGTGCGATCCACCCCAGATCAGCGACTTGCAGGCCCAGCCCAGCCGGCTTCGCCTGGCTCCCTGCGAGGATAGCCGCCTCACGGTGTAGGCAAGGGTCCGGGACGCGACGGGGGTGCACGAGGTTGTGTTTTACTACACGGGACCCGCCGACTCTGATCCAGAGCTGCGGTCGGTCAGCATGAGCCCGGTCGGGGGTGACACGTACGAGGCAACTATAGGTCCCTTCGACGTGGCGGGCATTTTGGCCTATGAGGTGGTCGCCACTGACATCGGTGGTGCTATGGCTGAGAGCGATGTGGACTTCGTTGACATCATGACCTGTGAGGGACCGACAATCGGCACCGTAGGCCAGGATGTAGATGAGATCTACCTCTCCCCCTGCCAGCCAGACCAGATCACTCTCTTCGCCGACTCGATCACCGATCCCAGTGGGGTGCGTGCCGAGGTGTGGCTGCGCCGATTCAACCAGGCCTCCTGGAGTAACACCATCCCCATGCAGCGAAGATCCGGCACCGACCGCTGGGAGATAATTGTGGGGCCTTTCGCTGAAGCAGGCACCTGGGAGTGGAAAGTGGTGGCTCGCAACCAACTCGGAGGCCAGTCCGAGTCTGACATCTCCAGCTTCACCGTGCTGACCTGCGAGGCGGAACCACCGCGCTTCCTGAACGTCCGTGCTGATGAGCAGTACCTGTCCCTGGAGCCGTGCACGCCCAATAGCACCACCATCTGGGCCGAGGTGGAGGCAGATTACCCACTGGATGAGGTGAACCTGCTCTGGAACTACGCTCCGCAGACTGGCTTGGTGACTGCGTGGTGGGTAGTCCCCATGCAGTTCTACGGGCCAACAGGAGAATACGGTGCCGATATTGGTCCCTTCGATGCGCCAGGCACCATTGAGTACATGATCGGGACTGTGGACACGGCCAGGTCGCACGCCCACAGCGAAAGGCACTATCTCGGCGTCTTCGAGTGCCAGCCGGACGGACCGGACATCCGTGGCATCCAGATGGATGAGCAAACGATCTACCCCGCACCTTGCACACCGGACACCTTGCGTGTGGGGGCCACAGTCATCGATGAGCCTGGTCGGACGGTGACGGAGGTCAAGCTAGTATACGCGCAAGGGAACTCCACCAGTTTCCAACAAGTGGCCATGAACCCGGCAGGAGGCGACAACTACGAATGCACCATCTCTGGGCTGACTGAGCCTGACATATACCGGTTCTACATCGAGGCGAGCAACGATCTCGGTGGCACGTCCCATAGCTCCACGGAGGGCTTCGTGGTGGCGCCGTGCGTGATACCGGGTCCTACCATCGAGGACGTGGAGCTCAGGGAGACAGTCCTCACCGTGTCGCCGTGCGAGCCCACCCATACCGAGGTCAGGGCATGGGTTAGCGACCCACTGGGAGTAGGCGAGGTGACGATTCACTACCGGTCCAAGGCCACGGCGAGTGCCGTGTGGCTCTCCGCGCCCATGGAGCTCACTCCAGGCGGTTACTATGAGGGCGAGTTCGGTGACCTGACACTTGGGGCCTGGATGTACTCGGTCGAGGCGGTCAATACCGAGGGGGTGGCTTCCTGGTCGCCGCCCGGTATACTGTTGGTGCATCGCTGCCAGGTGCCAGGACCGGACATCACGGTGCGCGCCCCGGACGAAGCGATCAGCGCGCTGCCCTGTCATCCGAGCTACACGTTGATAGAGGCGCGACTCTACGATCAATACGAAATTGATGCGGTTGCCCTGGTCTACCGTCTGGATGATGGCGACTGGCAGGCCAGGGGCATGGTCGAGACCTCGCCGGGCGAGTACGCGGCCGTCCTGGGCGGCTTCGAACAGGCAGGCACGGTGACCTATCTGGTGACAGCTCACAACACCCTTGGCGGGAGGGCCGCTTCTGAGGTGGCTACCTTACAGGTCAACGATTGCCACGCGCCAACGGTGGGCGCCCCAACCGAGTCGGCTGATCCCATCTACGTGCCGCCTTGCGACCTGAGCGGTATCACCATTGAGGCAGAGATCACCGATCCTGCCGGCATCGCCGGTGGTTGGCTGGCCTATCGCGACACCGATCCTGCTCGCGATTCGTGGCAGTTCGTGGCCTTGCAGCAGAGACCTAACACGAACCGGTGGGGAGCAGATCTGGGGCCGTTCGACACCCCCGCCGTCTACGCGTACGCGATCTATGTCCTCAACAACGTGGGCGGCGGGGCCTGGTCAACGGTAGATACCTTCTGGGTGTTATCCTGCTCGCGCCTCACCATCGAGGACGTGACCACGTCGGAGACGCCGATCTACGTTGCCCCCTGCCAGCCGAGCAGACTGACAGTGAGCGCAAAGATAAGCTCTGAGCAAGACGTGAGCGGCGCGTGGATTGGTTATCGGCAGGCTGATGTCCCGGGGGCGCAGTGGCAGTTTGTGGCCATGAGCCCCTCCGAGCAGCTCTCATGGTACGAGGGGCAGATTGGTCCCTTCGGCCAGGCAGGGACATTGGAGTATGTGATTAGTGCGCGCAGTGCTGCCGGTGGGTGGGACTGGACTGAGACTGCTCAGGTGGAAGTGGTGGGTTGCGAGAGACCCACCATCGAGAAAGTAACGAGCAGCGAGGAGCAGATCTACATCTGGCCCTGCATTCCCAACACGGCCGTCATCACCGCCCCGGTGAGCGATCCACTGGGCATCGCCGAGGTGACGCTGCGCTACCGTGACCGCATGGAGGAGAAGTGGACGACACTCACCATGTCGGAGACCGGGACACCGGGGGAATACGAGGTGACCTTGGGGTCCTTCTCGACGACAGGGCAGAAGGACTACAGAGTGGTAGCCACCAACATAGCTGGTGCCTGGAGTGCATCACCTCTGCAGACACTGCTGGTGGACCGCTGTGGATAGCGCAGCAAACATAATCAGTACTTGAGAAAAGTCGCCCCCGGGTGGCGAGGACGCTACCCGGGAGCGAGGTTTTCTCATCTTTTTTCGCTTTCTTTCGTGTCCTTTACTGATTATGCAAAGGAATTGTGGATATCACTACAGACACGGCAACGACGTTCACCAACAATCTGGGTGAGGAGGGTATCCAAAAT
>Ga0075114_10000566_pt1 | contig 22447 bp, 25 predicted proteins | sample AntAceMetag02UKM_FD_69784 | JGI IMG/M metagenome (GOLD analysis project Ga0075114, IMG submission 69784) | Saline lake microbial communities from Ace Lake, Antarctica - Antarctic Ace Lake Metagenome 02UKM | ecosystem: Environmental > Aquatic > Non-marine Saline and Alkaline > Saline | place... | reverse complement strand
GAGCTGATTAATCTGAAACGGTAATTGATTTAAATAAAACAGGGGAATGAGGTGAAAGTATCATCCCTGAACTTTCACTTCTCCTCCCTCCCCTGTTTTTTTGAATATTACCTGGATTTTGCAGCGGTTATCGTAGCGAGGCGACGAAATCCATTTATTTAAAGGGCAGTTGGAGTAATTTTGACTCGCAGGCATAGCACCGCTATGGTGAAAATCAAGATTGCGAAACGTCCTTTAAATGTAGGGGGCATCAAGCCGTAGTAGGTAATTGGTGTAATATTCAGGTATCACCCCGTGTGTTTTTCACATGGGGTTTTTTTATGCCTGAAATTTGTGTGACATTGTTTTAAGTCTACAAAATTTTCTCCACAGAGCACACAGAGCACACAGAGTAAAACACTGTTTCTAAAAGATGCTATGGTTTTCGTGTGCTTATAGTATTTTGTGAAACGTTCTAAGCCAACATAAATATTAGTACTGTTGTCATTCCGTGCTTGACATGGCATCTATTCTCTAACAGAACTCTCTGAGAAAATAACTAAATATTAAAGATGTCACCCGTAATAAATACGGCATGGTACCATTTTTCAATCAAGTCTTTTTCTGCGTCTCCTGCGAACTCTGTGAGAGAAATCAGGCCCATGAAGGATTTTACGTTCCACAACCTCATTGTTGAATATAACTTTATAATGAGGTATCTTTAACATAGTACTGTCCATCAACTGAACGGACAGCTGTCTGTTCATAAAGTTAATTGAAGAGGTAACCCATTAACTTTGACTCTTTTTTATGTTTTAATTTTTTGTGTCAAAATTCCAACTAATTTTCTTTGTGTTTGACATTTTATAATTAATGATAAAATATATAATTATTGATATAATTAATTATAATTGAGACTTATATGACATAAATAGAGCAATAATGTGTTATATTATGAATGAGTTTTTGCTCCCAATTATTTTTATAACTATTTGAAAAATCATCACAATATTTTGATAATGAATTTTTGGAAAATATTTCTCCTTAATACCTATAATTTTTCCCTTGGCATATAACTTGCTCAAATGACTGTATAATAATATTGATTTCAGGAGTGATGTATGGATATTGCTACAATTATTGGCGCAGTAACAGGTTTTGGAATGGTACTGATCGCGATCTTTATGGGCGGTGGTTTTATGTGGTTTGTTAATATCCCGTCGATTATGATTGTTGTTGGAGGAACAATTGGCGTTACCCTCATGAACTATCCCCTTGCAGCCATGCTGAGTGTTATGGGGGTGGCTAAAAACTGTTTTTTTCATAAGTCAGGATCATCTTCAGACGTTATAAAAAACCTGGTTGAATTTTCAAGAGTAGCAAGAAGGGAAGGTATTCTTGCACTTCAGTCTCTGACTAAAGATCTTGATGAGCCTTTTTTGGTTAAAGGTATAAACCTGGCAATTGATGGTTTGGAGCCTCAGGTCATTGGAGATATCCTTGACATTGAGATTGAGCAGCTGGAAAACAGGCATAAGTTTGGTGCGGAAATATTTTCAACCATGGCAACTTTTGCACCAGCCATGGGAATGATGGGAACACTTATTGGTCTTGTTCAGATGCTTCAGCAGATGGATGATCCAAGTTCTATCGGCCCGGCAATGGCAGTGGCGCTATTAACGACATTCTATGGTGTTGTGCTCGCCAACCTTATTTGTCTGCCTTTTGCTGGAAAATTAAAAACAAGAAGTGCTGAAGAAGTTCTTCAGAAAACACTTATGGCTGAAGGGATAAAAGCAATTCAGTCCGGAGATAACCCCAGAATTGTTGAACAGAAACTTGTCGCTTTTATTGAGCCTAAAAAAAGAGCAGCAGTTATGGCAGAAGAAGGAAAATAAGGTTTGGCACGAATAAAAAAAATACAGGAAGAAGTACCCAGCGACTGGCAGGTTGTCTTTTGTTCTTTAAGTATTATTCTGGTCGCTTTTTTTGTTATGCTGTGTTCCATGGCAACTCCTGTCCAGGGTAAAATGGTTGCCATAAAAAAAAGTTTCAGGTCCGCATTGAATATTTTCAAAGGGGGAGTGTTGTTTGAAGAAGGTGAAAGTGTTGTGATTCCCTCTTCGGATATGCAGACTCAGGAGGAGGAAAAAATCGCAGCGCCTATTTATAAGTTTCTTAGAGGAAAGATGCTTGAGGATAAGGTGTCCATTAAAAGTAATGACAGGTTTGTTAATGTTTCAATGCTTAATACAGTGCTGTTTAAGGAAAATTCATTTGAATTAACCCGGCAGTCTAAGAAAAATATTTCTGAGCTTGCAAAAATTTTAAAAGATGTTCCCATGCCGATAAGAATTGAGGGTCATACGGATAATACTCTTATTGATCCTTTAGATAGTACCTTAAACTTTAAGATTTCGGCCATGCGTGCGGTTAAAGTTTTAACGCATCTGCAGAGAGAGGGTGACATCCCATCAGAGAGGTTATCTGCTGTAGGGTATGGCCCAAATCGACCATTCGTATCAAATGATACGGAGGAAGACAGAAAAAGAAATGAAAGAGTTGATATTATTATATCACTTTCCGGGGATTATATTTACAGCGGCGGGAAGCTGTTAAGAGATTCTCCGCCCAGTTTTAGGGTATGGGACCTGAGCAAATAAATATATAAAAAACTATGGCAAAGAAAAAAATTATAATAATTCCCTATGAAGATACAGCCAAATGGTTATGTACCTTTAACGATTTGATGACTCTTTTGTTAACATTTTTTGTTTTAATTTTAAGTATGAGTTCACTTAATGCTACAAAAATAAAAGATCTGCAGGCTGAACTGATTGATGCTCTCGGTGTTCTGGAATTTGGAAAATCAGAGCAGGCTGCCATAATTGAACAGCTTTTTGATCTTGATGATATGGGCCATAAACAAAAGTTTATTCAAGATGTAAAGAAGTTGGAAAAAAAAGGAGAGCAGATAAAAGATTATGTTTCTGCTGATATACCTGAGGAATTGAAGCTGGAAGAATTTACTGCGTTAAGGCAGGAGGGAAAAAAAGAGTATAATGAGCAGGAAATAATTTTCAATCAGTTTAAAAAATTAATCGACGAAAAATTTTTCGAGCCGGGAATAAGTATAATTAAAAAAGAAAGAGGTATTGTCCTGAGATTTAATGAGAAAGTACTTTTCTCACCCGGGATGGCAAAGATTAAAGAAAGTTCTTATATGACTTTAGGTAAGATAACGCCAATTATATTAAAGACTTCTTTGAAAGTATCCATAGAAGGGCATACAGATTCAACTTTAGTAAATAAAAAGTTATTTCCCTCAAATTGGGAGCTGGCAATGCAAAGAGCACTTAATGTGCTTGACTTTTATGTGAATAAAGCTTCAGTTAAACCCGACAAATTATTTGTTACAAGTTTTGCTGATTCTTTGCCTGTTAAAAATAATGATACTGTAGAAAACAGGGCAGAAAATAGAAGAATAGAACTTGTTTTTACTAAATCATAATTGAATATTTTAATTAAGAGGAACTAATATGGCTGAAGAAGAAAAGGATGTAAAAGAAGAAGCTGCAGAAGAAAAACCAGCAAAAAAATCGAGTAAGCTTTTAATTATCATACTGCTTATTGCCGGCCTTGTTATCGGCGGCGGCGGTGCTGCAGCATTTCTGATACTTAAAAACATGAAAGCTGAAGATAAGAGTGAAGTTGCAGAAGAAAACAGCAGTGGAGAAGAAGGTGAAGGTGAGGAAGAGAAGGCTATGCTCGGACCGATAAAGGCACTTGATTCTTTTATTGTAAATTTGGCCGGAGCTGGCGGAAGAAATTATTTGAAGCTTGAAATCACTCTTGAATTTGACAAGGAAGGTGTTGATCTAGAAGTTGATAATAAAATGCCGATGATAAAAGACAGTGTACTTTTAATTTTAGCAGCAAAGTCTTTTGAATCCATTCAAACGGCTGAGGGTAAGTTAATGCTGAAAAATGAGATAATTACCAGCCTTAATAATTCCTTATCCACCGGAAATGTTCAGAATCTATATTTTACAAATTTTGTAGTTCAATAAAAATTAATCAGGGTATTAAAATGAGTCAGATACTTAGCCAGGAAGAGGTTGATGCATTATTAAAGGGGATTTCAGGGGGTGAAGTTGAAACAGAGCAGGGTCTTGCTCCCGAGGAGGGAGCCGATACCGCTGTTTATGATTTAACGAAATCTGATAAAGCGGTAAAACTTCCAAAACTTGTTGTTATCACTGATAAGTTTTCAAGGTCATACAGAATAACCCTGTCAAATACCATAAGAAAACTGGCAGAAGTCTCTTTTGAATCAACAGATGTAAAAAGATTCGATGATTTTTTAAGAGAGATTCCTGTGCCGGCAAATATAAATATATTTGGGATGGAGCCATTAAGAGGTCAGAATATTCTTCTTATAGATTCTGTCCTGGTTTTTTATTTTGTTGATGTTCTGTTTGGTGGCGGGGGGTCCATTAAGGCTAAGATTGAAGGAAGGGAATTCACCTCAATTGAAAATACGGTTATAAGAAAAATTTCACGGGGAATACTTGATGAGTGGAGTAAAGCCTGGGAATCATTTGTGCCTATAAAATCAGATTATCAAAGGTCAGAGGTAAATCCGCAATTTGCAATGATCGTTCCTCCGAACGAGCTTGTTATAACAATTACTTTTAATGTTGAGATAGAAAATGTTTCCGGAATTATAACTATATGTGTACCATTTTCAAATCTTGAGCCGATAAAAGATAAATTAATGGGTGATTTTGATGTTGAAGAAATAAATAAAGATCCTTTTTGGAACAAGGCAATAAAAAGTCTTATTAATGACGTACCGGTTGATATGCAAGTTGAGCTTGGTAAAGCACAGTTAACAGCAAATGAACTGATTAATCTGGCTGTTGGTGATGTGATTCCATTAAATAAATATATTGAGGATGAACTTGAACTGAATGTTGAAGGTGTCAAGAAGTTTAGCGGGTTGCCGGGAACATATCACGGCAATAACGCTATTCAAATTTCAAAATTAGAAGACAGGAGGTAATTTGAAATGTCTAAGGATGATAACATTGATAAAAGTATAAACGGCGGTGAAGACACGCTTGATGATATCTCGTGGGATGATATTGGAGATGACAGCACAGCTATTGATGAAAGCTCTCCTGCTCCTGCTAAAAAATCACCAGCTGCCGGGAAACGTCCTGCCGAATTTTCTGAATTGAAAGAAGGCGGGGTTAAGGCTGCTTCAGGGGATCTTGGCTTTATCATGGACATTCCTCTTGAAGTGACTGTAGAACTTGGACGTACTTCAATTCCAATTTATGATCTTTTACAGTTGGGACAGGGCTCAATCGTGGAACTCTCCAAGCTCGCAGGTGATCCTCTTGAGATACTTGTTAATAAGAAGCTGATCGCACGGGGAGAAGTCGTCGTGGTTAATGAAAAATTTGGAATCCGGCTTACCGATGTTGTGAGTACTAAAGAACGAATTGAGAACTTAAAATAATCCTATGAAAAGTAAGATTGTCTTAATAAACTTTATATTTTGTTATTTTATGCCGGCAGCCGTGCTTGCCGCGGACGATTCTGCTGTTCCGGGTTTTGCTTTCATGACAATTAAAATGTTTTCTGTTCTTGCTGTTGTTATTGGAATAATGCTGGTCTGTATTAATTTGTTGAAGAAGTATATGCCTCAGGGAAATATGTTTTTTTCTGAAAATAAAAGTATGAAGGTACTTGAGACACTGTATTTGGGTCCTAAAAAATCAGTAGTTCTTATAAAAGTTGCTTCTGAATATGTTCTTTTAGGTTCATCTGCAAACGAGATTAATTACCTTAAAGATGTTAATTTTTCTGATTCTGAGGAACTTAAGCTTCTTGAGAGTAAGGGATACAAAAATTCATCAAAACAAGATAACTTTAAAGACATTAATACCTCTTCTTTATTAAAAAGATTTTTTAGTTTAAAAAAATAAAACTGAATCTGAGACTATGAAAAAAATTATAATTATTTTAATACCGATCGTTCTTTTTCTTGCGGTAATTACACAGGTAGCTCAGGCACAGTCTATATCTATTCCTCAAATAAGTATTGGCGGAAATGAGATAGACGAACCCGAGGAAGTTGCAACGACGTTAAAGGTTGTATTTATTTTAACCATCTTAACCGTTGCCCCATCAATTCTTGTTATGATGACCTCTTTTACCAGGATAATGATCGTCTTTTCTTTTCTCAGGCAGGCAATGCATACACAGCAGTCACCGTCGAATCAGATCCTTGCAGGCATGGCGCTTTTTTTGACTTTTTATATAATGTCGCCAGTCTGGAATGACATAAATGATAATGCGCTTAAGCCCTATCTTGCGGAAGAGATATCCTATGATATTGCATTTGAGAAAGCTAAAAGTCCAATCCGTGATTTTATGCTTAAACAAACACGGGAGAAGGATCTTGCTTTGTTAATAACGCTAAGCAAAGGAAAAAGACCTAACTCTTCCGAAGAAATTCCGTTTACGACTATACTGCCGGCTTTCATGATTAGTGAGGTGACAACTGCATTTTCAATTGGGTTTATATTGTTTTTGCCTTTTCTTATAATCGATATGGTTATTGCCTGTGTGCTTCTTTCAATGGGCATGATGATGCTTCCCCCGATTATGGTTTCATTACCGTTTAAACTGCTTTTATTTGTTTTAGTGGATGGCTGGAACCTGCTGATTGGTTCCGTTGTTAAAAGTTTTCATTAAAGGAGTTAATATGTCACCGGACTTTGTTTTATCAATTGGTAAGGAAACCGTTAAAATGGTTCTTTTAATGGCCGCTCCAATGCTCGGAGCTGGGATGGTGGTCGGCTTAATTATTGCAATTCTTCAGGCGGCTACACAAATACAGGAAATGACACTAACTTTTGTCCCCAAAATTATTGCGGTGTTTCTCGCATTACTTTTTTTTCTGCCATGGATGATGAGATTAATGGTTGAATATACAACACAGCTTATAACAAGTATACCCTCTGTAATTGGTTAAACATTTTTTGAAAATATATAATGGAACTTCCTTTTACAATTGAACAAACAACAACATTCATGCTGATAGTGATAAGGGTTGGTGCTATAATTATATCGCTGCCTTTATTTGGAAGTAAGGATATCCCAAGGATTGCAAAAGCAGGTATTATTATTTTACTTAGCATTCTTGTTTATCCCTGTGTAGAAATACCTCCTGGATTGTCTGAAATCAAACTACTTGGACTGATACCTTCAATAATATCAGAGGTTATAATTGGTGCTATGATCGGTTTTTCAACCAGACTTATTTTTGAATCTGTACAGCTTGCCGGGAATATAATTGGCACTCAGATGGGTTTTGGTATGGCGCGGGTTATGGATCCAATGACAGGTTCTCAGTTTTCAGTTGTTGCGCAGTTTTTTAATATTTTAATTTTATTGCTTTTTATTGCTACAAACATGCACCACCTTTTTATAAGTGCAATTGTTGTAAGTTTTGAGAAGATACCACTGCTTCAATGTTACCTGTCTCCGAGTCTGTTTCAATATATAATAAAGATAACATCTGATCTTTTTTTACTGGCAATGAAATTAGGCGCGCCTATTATTGCGATACTTTTATTCGTTACCGCAGCTTTTGGCATGATCAATAAATCTGTACCTCAGCTGCATATCATGATTATAGGTATGCCTCTTAAGATTACCGCCGGTCTTATTGCCATCGGTCTGATCCTGCCTACATTTATCATGATGCTAAAAAGGACATTCCCTCTTATCGAAGGCTATGTTTATAATACAATTAGTCTGGCTAAAGTACCTTAATTAAAGGATATTTGGATGGCTAAGGAAAACGAAGACGGTTCAGAAAAAACCGAAGTCCCAACTGCTAAAAAGAAATCAAAAGCCCGCGAAGACGGTAATGTTGCCAAGAGCCAGGATGTAAATGTGGTCGCAGGACTTTTTGTTGGATTGATTTATCTTCTTTTAATGGGGCCTGCGATGGCTAAAAACCTTTCAGCTCTTTTAATAAATTTTATTTCACATCAGATACTGATGGAAGTAAATCAGGGAACCATGGTAACGCTATTAAAAAATGTTCTAATAGATGTATCTGTTGTTTTGATGCCTTTTTTTATGATTTTGGTTGCCGCGGCGTTAATGTCTAATCTTTCTCAGATTGGCTTTATGTTTACGACTAAGGTCTTCGAACCCAAGTTAGACAAGTTTAACCCGGTAAAAGGTATGAAGAAGTTTTTTAAAGTTAAACAGCTGGTAACGATATTGCAGCAGATTGCAAAACTATGTGCGGTTGCTGTTCCTCCGTATTTTATTATTAAAGTAGAAATGAACAAGATACCCTTAATTATGGATATGGGTATATGGGCAATTATCAGTTATATCGGTGTAACCATGATCAAGATAATTCTTGCGGTTGCTTTTGTTCTTCTTTTGATTGCGATTTATGATCTTTACTATACTCGGAAAAAACATACCGAAGAACTTATGATGACCAAGCAGGAAGTAAAAGATGAAAGAAAAAATGCTGAAGGTGATCCAAAGATAAAAGCGAGGATTCGAAGGCTTCAGCTTGAAGAGACCAGAAAGAGGATGATGACCAGTGTTCCTCAGGCTGACGTTGTTATTACTAACCCAACCCGTCTTGCCATTGCATTAAAATATGACAGGAGTATCAGCAGTTCTCCTGTTGTTGTGGCAAAGGGTGCCAGACTTATTGCAGAAAAAATTAGACAGGTCGCACGAGAGAACAATGTGCCTATAGTTGAAAATAAACCTCTCGCACAGTCACTTTATAAGATGGTTGAGATTGGTGAATCGATACCTGAAGAGCTCTATAAGGCCGTGGCGAGTGTTCTGGCATATGTTTATAATCAAAAGAATAATAAACAGGCTGTTAACAGTTAATTGAGGTTTTAATTATTATATGGAATCAACAGTTAAACAGAATGATAAATTATCATTTTTGACAAATAACAGCGATATTTATATGTCTATCGGCATAATATCCGTTCTTGTTATCATGATTATTCCGCTTCCTACATGGCTTCTGGATATATTACTGTCATGTAATATCACTTTTTCTGTCGTATTAATTCTTATCAGTATATATATTGTTGAGGCACTTGAAATATCCATATTTCCATCCCTGCTGTTATTTACCACTCTTTTTCGGCTTGCGATAAACATTTCATCAACAAGACTTATTCTTCTTAATGGTGATCAGGGAACCGCAGCTGCAGGGCAGGTGATTAAAGCCTTTGGTACTTTTGTGGTTGGTGGTAATTATGTGGTTGGTGTTGTTGTTTTTGCAATTCTTGTAATTATAAATCTTATTGTTATTACAAAGGGTTCTGGGAGAATTGCCGAAGTCGCAGCCAGATTTACTCTGGATGCGATGCCGGGTAAGCAGATGAGTATTGATGCTGATTTGAACAATGGGGTTATAGATGAGGAAGAAGCAAAGTTAAAACGGGTTAAGCTGGAAAAAGAGTCTGATTTTTATGGTTCCATGGATGGTGCCAGTAAATTTGTACGTGGAGATGCCACTGCCGGTATAATAATTACATTTATTAATATTATCGGTGGTCTTATAATTGGTGTTTTGCAAAAGGATATGTCATTTTTAGAGGCTGCTGAGACCTACACATTACTTACTGTTGGTGATGGCCTCGTGAGTCAGATACCCGCGCTCATGATTTCAACTGCATCCGGTATAATTGTATCAAGAGCTGCTTCTGACGGTCATATGGGTACTCAGTTTGCTTCTCAGCTTTTTGTTCATCCGCGAGCATTTGCCACAGCCTCTATAGTTCTTCTGTTTTTTGCTTTTGTTCCCGGCCTTCCAACCATTCCGTTTCTAGGTCTTGCAATTATCGCAGGATTTATTTCTTACTCTGTGACACAATCAAATAAAACGCTTCCGGAAGCTGACGAAGAAGAACAGAAAAAACCGATTGAAGGGCCTGAGAACGTCGAAGCATTGCTTGCAGTTGATGATCTTGAAATTGAAGTGGGTTATGGTCTTATAAGTTTGGTTGATAAGAATCAGGGCGGTGAGCTGCTTGATAGAATACGGTCGATAAGAAGACAGTTTGCACTTGATATGGGTGTTGTTGTTCCACCGATACATATTAGAGATAATCTTCAGTTACCTCCAAACAGTTATTCCTTTATAGTCAGAGGTATTGAAGTATCAAGGGGTGAAATAATGGCTGACCATGCCCTCGCAATGGAATCCGGTCTGGTCGAAGGAACAATTGAAGGAATTAAAACCAAGGAGCCGGCCTTTGGACTTCCTGCGAAATGGATATCAGATGATAAGAAGGAAAGGGCCCAGATGCTTGGCTATACAGTCGTTGATCCTTCCACAGTCCTTGCGACACATATTTCGGAACTTTTGAAAACTCATGTTAATGAGATAGTCGGGCGTCAGGAAGTTCAGTATCTTCTTGATAAAGTTTCTGAAAAAACGCCAAAACTTGTTGAAGAGCTTGTTCCGAATCTTCTTCCTCTGGGTGTTGTACAAAAAGTCCTGCAGAACCTTTTAAAAGAGAAGGTTTCTATTAGAAATATGGTCACAATTCTTGAAACTCTTGCTGATTTTGCACCCGCCACCAAGAATATTGATTTGTTGACAGAGTATGTTAGACAGTCGCTTTCACGGTATATTACCAAGCAGTATCTGTCTGATGATGGAACCTTGTATTTGTTGACCCTGGATCCTAAAGTTGAAGATTTGCTCACCAATGCCATTCAGCATGCTGAACGTGAATCATTTTTATCACTGGACCCCAGCATCGCTCAAAAGATTATTAGAAATATTGAAAATAAGATTAAGAAATTTACAGAAACTCAGTCTCATCCGATTGTGCTATGCTCTCCACCGGTAAGAATACATCTTAAACGGCTTATAGAGAGATTCATTACAAATTTAGCTATTCTGTCACACAGTGATATAGATACTAAAACTAAAATCAAATCTTTAGGAGTGGTGAATATAAACGATGCAGCTTAGAAAATATAAAGCACCCACAATGAAACAGGCTCTTGACAAGGTAAGAAGTGATCTTGGAGATGACGCAGTAATTTTTTCATCCCGTACCCTTAAGAGCAGTAACAGTCCAGCAGGGGCGTATAATCTTAATAAGGTCGAGGTTACAGCTGCTATTGAAAGACAGCAGAAATCTGCAAAGAAAAGATCCTATAATGGTATACATGATTTAAATAATCGTTCTTCTAAATCTGTATTAACGGACAAATCCGGAGTTGCTCAAGACAGTTTTTCCAGGTTCCTTGTTGATCAGTATTCCAACAATAAAGAATCTGATGAGGATATTTTCTCATCGCCTTTTTTTCCGGCTTTTAATGCACTCATTAAAACCGGATTTAATCATCAGCTGGCATCATACCTTATCGCTGAAAATATCCATGGGTGCAAGAATGTTCCGCAAAATAAAAGAAATGAATATATTTTAAATCAGATTATGGGTAAAGTCCCGGTTGACGGACATATAAAAATAAATGATAATAGATCTAAAGTAGTCGCATTGATTGGTCCGACAGGAGTAGGAAAGACAACAACACTTGCTAAAATAGCTGCTCATTATTCCATAAAGGAAAAGTTGAATGTAAAAATAATAACCATCGATACCTTTCGTATAGCGGCGGCAGAACAGCTTAAAATATATGGTAAAATAATGGGCCTGCCAGTTAATGTAATACAGGAAGACGAACTTGAGAACGAGATAAATAGAAGCCGTGACGTTGATCTTGTTTTAATTGATACACCCGGACGAAACTATATTAAAACTGAAGAAGTTTCCAGGGTGAATACCTGGATAGAAAAGAATAAAGAGATAGAAACGCATCTTTTAATTAGTGCTTCAACCTCAAAAGAGACGCTTTTATCGATAGTACAGTCATTAAACAGGACAAGAATTGACAGGATAGCGGTTACAAAGCTTGATGAAACATTGAAATTTGGACATTTATACAATATTATTTTAACTTCAGCAGTACCTGTATCATATTTAACAACCGGACAGAATGTTCCTGAGGACATCGTGCCTGCTACTTTAGAGTCTGTAACGAACATGTTTTTTTCTGGTAAATTTAACTAGAGATATAAGTCATCATATTCTCTATATTGCAGGAGGAAAAGTTGGATAACAGAGAAATAACTGATCAGGCCGCTTCTTTAAGGAAAAAAAAATGCGGGGAAAGTGATATGCTTAAAAATGAAACTATGAACGGTAAAATTAATAATAACAGTCAGATGAGAGTTTTATCTGTAACCAGCGGTAAAGGCGGAGTCGGTAAGACAAATTTTGTTACTAACCTGGCTTATGTATTAAGCAAGTTTGGTAAAAATGTTTATATTTTTGATGCTGATATTGGACTTGCCAATATTGATGTTTTGCTTGGTCTAACGCCTGAATTTAATCTTCAGCACGTTCTAAACGGAGAGAAATCCATTAATGAAATAATTGTTAATGGTCCCGGTAATATAAAGATTTTTCCGGCAAGTTCAGGAATTCAGGAATTGTCAGAACTTAATGATGAGCAGAAAATTCTTCTTTTATCTGAGTTTGGTTCTATAAAAGATGATATAGATTTTATGTTTATTGATACTGGAGCAGGAATATCTTCAAATGTAATGTACTTTAACATGGCGGCAAGGGAAAAAATTGTTATTGTAACTCCTGAGCCCACCTCTATTACAGATGCATATGCAATAATGAAGGTAATGTCTACAAAGTATTCTATTGACAGGTTTAAGCTTGTAGCTAATCAGGTTAAGGATGAAGCTGAGGCAGATGAACTTTACGCGAACCTGAATTCTGTTGCAGAAAAGTTTCTGGATGTAACTATAGATTTTACCGGTTATGTCTGCAAAGATAATAATATTGTTAAATCTGTCAGGAAACAAAAGCTTGTTACTGAGCTTTATCCTAAATCTCCGTCTTCTCTTTGTTTTGTGAGACTGGCTAAAGCTATAATTGAGAATGCTCCTGAGGATTCAATAAGCGGAAATATTGAATTTTTCTGGGATAATCTTTTAGATGTCCGTTCATAACATAGAGACTTCACCATAGTATAGAAAATGGTTATGTATGCAAAAAAAGAAAATAAGCTCTCATCTTCTGAGAGGAATGAAATATTTCTTAAGTATACACCTCTCCTGAAATTTATTGCCGGCCGGATTGCAATGCGTCTCCCTCCACATATTGATATCAATGATATCATCAATTCGGGTGCACTGGGCCTTATTGATGCGGTCGAAAAATTTGATGAAACAAAAGGAATTAAATTTAAAACCTATGCTGAATTCAGAGTCAGGGGCGCAATGCTGGATAGCCTTCGAAATATGGATTGGGTTTCAAGGTTAGTCAGAAAATCTGCAACAGTTCTTGAAAGGGCTTTTGCTGAACTTGAGAAGAGATTTAATCGGCCTGCAACAGATGAGGAAATTGCAGAAGAGCTTGGTGTTGATCTGGAGGAAGTTTATGATATGATTGCCCAGGCTAACGGAATATCTCTTTTAAGTCTGGAGATGATATCTTCAACTAATGATATGAGACTTAAACTGATTGACTGTCTGACTGATGAAAGTTTAAACCCGCTTTCTATTTTAAAATTAGAAGAAGCTAAGGATGAAATAGCTGAATATATTAATGAACTTCCTGAACGGGAAAAAATCGTTGTATCTCTTTATTATTATAACGATCTGACCATGAATGAGATTAGCGAGGTGATGGAAATAACCGAATCCAGAGTTTCGCAGCTTCATTCCAGGGCAATAATGAGACTGCGTGGTAAGATTAATACTAGACCAGAAGGTTCAGAATGACAGACGAATTTGATGTAAAAGAAGAAAATAATCAGGATCAAAAGGGTGATTCCGGTGAGGATAAAGCAAGTCTGGATAAAGACGATACCGTAGATGATTTTCTAAAATCTCTGGATGAAATTATAGATGATTCAGAAAATAATTCTGATGAGAAATTTGATTCTGTAATTAACTCTGAATCTGAACCTGAATCTAACTCCGGGGATAATATTGAGGATTTGGATGATCTGGACATTTCTGGAAATGAGATGCACGATAAAGATGGGACTCAAAAGGCTGATTCCGGTGAGGATAAAGCAAAGCTGGATAAAGATGATACCGCAGATGATCTTCTAAAATCTTTGGATGAAATTATAGATGACTCAGAAAATAATGCTGATGAGGAATTTGATTCTGTAATTAAACCTGAATCTGAATCGAACTCCGGGGATGATATCGAGAGTTTGGATGATCTGGACGTTTCTGGAAATGTGATAGACGATAAAGATGGGATACAAAAGGCTGATCCCGTTGAGGATAAAGTAAATCCAGATAAAGACGATATAGCAGAGGAGCTTCTAAAAGCCATAGATGACATTAAAGATGTCCCGGAAAATATAGCTGATGAGAAATCTGGTTCTGTAATTAACTTTGAATCTGAACCTGACTCCGGGGATGATATCGAGAATTTGGATGATAAAGCTGGGATTCAAAAGGCTGATCCCGGTGAGGATAAAGCAAAGCTGGATAAAGACGATATAGCAGAGGAGCTTCTAAAAGCCATAGATGATATTAAAGATGTCCCGGAAAATATAGCTGATGTGAAATCTAATTCTATAATTAAACCTGAACCTGACGCTGGGGATGATTTGGAGGATCTGGAGGATCTGGACCTTTCTGGAAATGAACTTGACGATAAAAGTACGGCTCAAAAGGCTGACCTTGATAAAGATGGAATGCCTGAAGATATATTTCTTGAGGATAAGGCGACCTTGGATAATGAGGGAATGCCGGAGGGATCAATAACTGGAGATAAGGCACAGCTTGATACTGAGGGATTGCCGAAAACTGAAAAGAAAAAGAAAAAGAAAAAAAGTTCTCAAGATGAGGCTAAACAGAGTGAACCGGATGAAGAATCATTAAAGACTTTTCAGCAAAAGATTATTGCCAGAATTAAACAGTTTTCACTTGTTAAAATACTGATAGCAGCTTCATCTTTAATGGCTGTTCTTCTTTTTTGTATGACTATTTTATTTTTTATATTATTTTCAGATGGTGATCAGGGAAAGAATGAAGAGATTTTTGCTGACAACTCGACTGTCGCTTCAATAAATGAGGTAGATAATGCTTCTTTGCTTGTCAATTATGAGATGAAGACATTTGTTATCCCTATGCAGGATTCTTCCAGGGACAGAGTATTTTTTAAGTCGGATTTTATTCTAAGTATAAATAAGGCTGATTTAATTCAACTTAAAAATAATAGTGTTAAAATTCGTGAAGCTGTGTACAATCAGTTTCATAATAAGAATTCTGAAATTATTTTAATAAAATTAAAAAGATCTGAACAACTGTATAAACTTAAAAATGTACTTAATTTGATATTTAAAAAAGGCACAATTAAAAGCATTGAAATGGTCAATTATAAGCTTGTTTAATTATTTATATGAGAATTAAATGTTAAAAGGTTTAGCTCAGAAACATATTTCAGCTCTGGCAAATATTGGATTATTAGTAAAAGGTGTCTTACATAATATGAATTCACCCTTATCTGCTGTGCTTGGCAGATCAGAGATGCTGCGGTTTCGCCTGCAAAAATTAAAAGGAATTTCTGCTGATGCTGAAATAAACGATCTTGTTGAGAAATTAATTAACGATGTTGAGATCATAATAAAAAACTGTACCAAGGTAAATTCTATTACCTCTAATCTGATGCAGAAAAGTATTTCCTGCGTGTCAGAAGACAAAGAAAATCTTAATTTGTCCATGCTTTTTAATAATGAGCTTATTTTTATGAGCGCCAATATGGAGTTTAAACATAATATTGAAAAAGATATCTGTATTGCTGATAATGTATTTATTAAAGACGCAATTTACGTAGATTTTTCAAATACTTTAAATGAAATACTTGATAACTCAATATATGTTTTGAGGGACTCTGAGAATAAGGAAATATCAATCAAACTTTATTCTGAAGATAATCATATAATAATGGAGTTTGGCAACAGTGGTCCAGACATGGAACCTTTTCAAAAAGATCAAATAATTAACAGCTTTTCAGATGGGAATATCAATAATAATTCCTGTTTTTCTAGAATAGGAGAGTCGTTAAGCCCATATAGTGCAAAACTGGAAATAGAATCTATCAAGGGAAATAATGTAATTAAAATAATGATCCCGGTATGACTGGCTAAGGTAAGTAAAGATTTCCCGATAATTGACGAATAGTCTTTTAAATACATCAATAATCGGGATAAATAAATGTTAGAAATAATACAGCTTAATCATATTCTTTCAAACACCAGTAATGCTGAAAAATCAACAATAGTTCAGCATGAAAATGTAACTGTCTATCATGATCTTGCGACACAAAGGATGAACAAAAAGACGGAAAAGAAAAGGTCTTCGCTTCAGAATACGAAAAAATCTGAAAAATCAAAAGTTAATGAAAAAAAGAAGAGGCATGAAAAACGAGTAATGCAGTAAAAAAATAACAATTTAAATCTTAACTGCAAACAATTATCTGCGTCTGATAACCATATTATTGATATAGAAATATAATAAGAGTTCGTTATGCTTAACAGTATGCAATTAATTTTAATGGTAGTAACTGATACTCTTATCTTATGTCTACTGGTTTATATTCTTATTCGGCTCACCAGAAAAGAGTCGAAAACAGAGTCAAATGAGATACGGGTGCTTAAGGATTCGTTTGAAAAATTGATGATTGAATCTGAAAAAGTTACAAAAGAGATGCTTGCTGACTTTAATAAAAAAATATCAGACTTTAATGATTTGCTCTTACAGCTGGATGATAAATATAACAGTATCAGGTTTGATATGTTAAAGACTGTTGAGATATCTGAGGGCTTAAATAAAACTTCAATCCAGGATGAATCTACCGAACCCTATAAAAAAGCTGTTGATCTGCTCGCTTCTAATACTCCGGTTGAGGAAATTAAAAAAGCAAGCGGGTTGAGTACTTCTGAAATCGATCTAATAAAACAGCTGACCCGGCACAAGTCCAATTAATTGTCTAATTTTTCCCATTTCAAATATATATTTCATGGCCTGAGCATTTAAACATAAAAGGTTCAGTCTGTTTATTCATAAGGTTAATATGGTATGTTTATGATGTTTTCAGATCTTCGTCTGGACCTTTTGTCTGAGTTAGTAAATTCAGCTATTTATATCTCTTCTTTAGATTATTCTTTTTTAAACTTTTCCGTTTTTACCAGTAAATTTCAGTTATTAATTGGGCAAAATATGCCTCTTATATCCTCACCAACGAACTGATATTTAATCAGATTAATTCATTTATAAATCAAGCATTAACCTGAGAATATTACATAAATATTCTTAAGTTAAATCAAATAGATAGAGCCAAAAATTAAGTACCTGGTTTATAAGCTGTGAATTGAACAAAATTATCTAAAAATTATAAATGGCATGTATCTTGTAACAGGTTAGTACAAACCAAACGATTCATAAGGGGAGAAGAATGAGTCAGGGAATATACATCGCATTGTCAGGCGCAAAGCTACAGGAAAGAAGATTAGAGTTGTTGTCTAACAATCTCGCGAATGCAAGTACAACAGGTTACAAATCAGATAATATAAGCGCCTCTTCATTTGAATTTGCTCTTGATGAGTCTATGACCGATGATGGTAACGCCTATAACGGAACATATACAAAAACAAGGCAGGTCTCAACCGATTTCTCAACAGGACATATAAAGAATACGGGTTCCCCATTAAACCTTGCCCTGGACGGGCCTGGGTTTTTTGTGGTTGAAACTCCTTTTGGTGAAAGATATTCGAGGCAGGGGAATTTTAGTCTTAATAAAGACGGTGAACTGGCAACATCTGATGGATATAAAATAAAAGGAAAGAGTCTTACAGATCTTGGAAATGGTAATGTGAATATTGATTCTGAGGGAAATGTTTATTTGAACGGCCTTAAGAAAGGTTCCATTGAAATTGTTGAATTTGAAGATAAAAACAGTTTGAAGAAAGAGGGTCATAGTCTTTTTGCAAAAACAAGGGATGACATAAGGGAGATGAAACCTGAGAATACCGCTGTAAAACAGGGATTTTTGGAGATGTCAAATGTGAATGTTGTGAGTGAAATGGTTGACATGATCGAAGTAAACAGACTTTATGAAGCATATCAGAAGATGATAAGAACAATTGATGAAAGTACAGGTCAAGCAATAAAAGGACTGGTTAATTAAAAGGGGAGAAATAAAATGATCAGAGCATTATGGACAGCGTCCACAGGTCTTCAGGCGCAGCAGCTTAATATAGATGTTGTGGCAAATAACCTTGCAAATGTAAACACCTCGGGATTTAAAAGAGGCAGAGCAGATTTTCAGGATCTTTTGTATCAGACTTTGAGAATGCCAGGTACTGCAACCTCAGGTTCAACTGAAGTTCCAACAGGGATACAGGTCGGTCATGGTGCAAAAGTTGTAGCCGTTCAAAAAATGTTTAACCAGGGTGATTTTATGCAGACTTTAAATGAACTGGATATGGTCATAGAAGGAAATGGATTTTTTCAGATAACAAAGCCCGATGGTGAAACCGCTTATACCAGGGCCGGCGCATTTAAGCTTGACAGTGACGGTAGAGTCGTCACTTCTGATGGTTATGCTCTTGAACCTGAAATTTCAATTCCGGATGATACCACTAATATTACTATTGGAGGAGATGGAACGGTTTCTGTTATTCAGGCCGGTGATTCAACAGCTGTTGCGGAGGTAGGAAACATTGAAACCGCAATGTTTGCAAATGAAGGCGGTCTGTTAAATATTGGGAAAAGTCTATATATGCCTTCAGAAGCGTCGGGTGATGCAACGACCGGTACACCGGGAGAAGATGGCTATGGAACAATCGCCCAGGGATTTTTAGAAATGTCAAATGTTAATGTTGCTGAAGAAATGGTAAATATGATTGTCAGCCAGCGTGCATATGAGATGAATTCAAAAGTGATTCAAACTTCTGATGATATGCTTAGAACAGCAGCAAGCCTTAAAAGGTAGTAATTAAGTGAGTTTATTAGCAATGAAAAATTACATATTAAAAATTACGATATTAATAATCTTTGCTTTCACTGTACTATTTATGCTCTTCACAAACAGTGCATATTCCGGAACAGTTAAATCAATAGATGTACATAAAGACTCATTGATTTCCGGCACCAAAGTTCTGCTGGGAGAGATCTCTACCATAGACGGTTCTCTTGACGGGATAGAGGATATTGAAAACATAATAATATGTTCTGCTCCGCCTCCAAAGAACAAAAAGGTGCTCAGGCGTGATTTGATATTAACGGCTCTTAAAAAAAGAGGGGTATTAACAGATTCAATTAATTTTATGTGTCCGAATAAAGTGAATGTCAGGTCCGGTCATATTGAATTCAGCCGTAATGATATTCAGGAAATTTTTATTGAGCATATCCGGAAAAATATAACCTGGGATATGAAGTATGTACAAATTGAAAATATAATCTGTAACCCCCTGGTTCTACCGCAGGGAGAAGTCTCCTATAGTTTTAGCTCAAATAATAATAACGAATATATAGGAAACTATAATGATGAAATAACATTTGTTGTTGATAATAATTACAGGAAGAAAGTTAGAGTTTCTGCAAATATTATTATCGTAGCCCCGGTAGCGGTTTCTACAAACGTAATTGAAAGAAACAGTACTATTAAGCCAGAAGATATTAAGCTTGTTTTAAGAGATATTACAGGCATTTCTGACCATATCTCAACTGACCTGGATTCAATTATTGGTAAACGGGCAAAAACCAGAATTAATAGTAAGACTGCAATACGTAAAAATATGGTTGGTTTAAATAATGTGGTTAAAAGAGGAGACATGGTCACAATACTTCTTGAGAATGAACAAATAAAATTATCCGTTCCTGCCAGGGCTCTTGAACGCGGGGCTGTAGGAGACACAATAAGAGTAATTAATACTTCATCTGAAAAAGAAGTTTATGCAGTTGTTAAAAGCAGTAAAACGGTGGAGGTAATATTTTGATGAATATTTTTAGAATTATTAGTTTTTTGATGATTGGATTTATAATTATTTCAACTGCCTCATGTGCCGGTCCAATTGTTAGAGATTCTTTAGGTGATATAGAAAATACTAAAATTGACTACTCGTCATATGGAATAAAAAATCAGGATTTTGATGATCAGGCAATTTATATTGATGTTAAAAACCCCAACGAAGGATCTCTATGGTCAACCCAGAGCAGATATGGTTCTCTCTTTGGTGATACAAAAGCAAGAAATGTAAATGATATATTAACCGTAAATATTGTTGAGACTACTGATGTTTCAAGGAATGCAAGTACAAACCTTAGCAGCTCTGGAAAAACAGAATCCGGCATATCAAAATTTCTGGGTGCACCTTTAAGCTTTGGGTTGGATAACTTTTGGGGCTCGGATGAAAACAGTGCCGGTGCAACGGTTGACGGGATCTTCGACCCTTCGATAGGATCAGAATCTTCAAACAGTTATAACGGGGCAGGGTCAACAGCAAGAAAGGATAAATTTTTAGCAACACTATCCGCAAGGGTGATTAATGTTTTTCCTAATGGAAATATGCTGATAAAAGGCAACAGAGAAATAACTGTTAACAGAGAAAAACAGAAAATTTTTCTGGTTGGACTGGTCAGGCCGGAAGATGTATCTGCGCAAAATGTGGTATTGTCCTCAGCAATTGCAGACGCTAAAATTAGTGTTACAGGTAAAGGTGTTATTTCTGAAAAACAGAATCCGGGTTACGGATCAAGAATCTATGAATGGATATGGCCGTTTAAATAATATAGGAAAGATATGATTAATATAAGAAAAATTATTATTTTAACACTGACAGTTTTCATGTTAAATTCAGCATCTGTTTATGCCGTAAGAATTAAGGATCTGGCTGATATTAAAGGGGTGAGAAATAATCAGCTGGTTGGATACGGTCTGATAGTTGGCCTTGACGGAACAGGTGATGATGATAAGACTCAATTTACATATCAAAGTCTGACAAGCATGCTGAATAAAATGGGAATAGTCGTGGATCCGGATGAAGTAGATGTAGATAATGTCGCTGCGGTAATGGTTACCGCTACGCTTCATTCTTTTGCCAAAGTCGGAACAAAAATTGACGTTATTGTATCTTCTATCGGCAACTCTGAAAGTATTCAGGGCGGAACCCTTTTAATGACTCCTTTAAAAGGCCCAAATGGCGAAGTATATGCAGTTGCACAGGGTCCGCTTTCAATTGGAGGTTTTTCTTTTGGAGGCGCTGCAGGCGGCGGAGTACAAAAAAATCATCCAACAGTGGGTAGTATTCCAGGTGGCGCAATAATTGAAAAAGAAATAAATATTGCCTTAAAAAAGAAAATAACCCTTGAAATATGCCTTAGAAATCCTGATTTTACAACCTCGCTTAGGGTAAAAGAAGCGATTGAACGTAATATTTTATCTGGGATTTCAACTCCGATTGATGCCGGTACAGTTTCAGTAATGATACCCCCAGGATATAACAATCAAATTGTAAGTTTTATTTCTAAAATTGAAAACCTATCTGTTACTCCGGATATTGTCGCAAAAGTTGTTCTTAATGAACGTACCGGCACGGTTGTAATGGGTGAAAATGTCCGCATATCAACGATTGCTGTTTCACATGGTAATTTAAGTATTATTATAAAAGAGCAGCAGTCTGTTTCCCAGCCATTGCCTTTTTCCGGTGGTCAGACAGTGGTTGTTCCTGAATCGGATGTAGAGGTAATAGAACAGAAAAGTAACTTAATCGTTATAGATAAAGGTACAAATATTGGTGAGGTAATAAACGGTTTGAATGCAATAGGCGTTTCGCCAAGAGATTTGATTGCGATTTTACAGTCGATCAAGGCCGCCGGCGCACTTCAGGCAGAACTTGTAATCATATAATTGGATTTATAATGGAAATTCAAAGCATACCAAATGAGCTTCAAAAAAGTTTTCAGTCTCTAAAAACTACTGATGAAAATGCTAAAAATTCCAGCTTAAGAAAACAGTGTACAGAATTTGAATCTTTTCTATATAACTGCATGCTTAAATCCATGAGAAAGACTGTTCCGGAAGACGGACTTTTTTCAGGCGGAAATGCTGAAAATATTTATAGATCAATGCTTGACCAGGAATATTCTCAAATGATGTCAAAAAATGTGGACAGCGGCCTGGCCGATGCCCTTTATGATCAATTAAAACAAAAACAACATAAAATAGAATTATTAACCCCCTGAATTGGCTAATTGAACTAATGTTTTTCTATTTTTTTGACGATCAGTATGGTAGTATTAAAAAAACATCAAAAAAGGATAAAAGAT
>Ga0075114_10000564_pt1 | contig 22455 bp, 22 predicted proteins | sample AntAceMetag02UKM_FD_69784 | JGI IMG/M metagenome (GOLD analysis project Ga0075114, IMG submission 69784) | Saline lake microbial communities from Ace Lake, Antarctica - Antarctic Ace Lake Metagenome 02UKM | ecosystem: Environmental > Aquatic > Non-marine Saline and Alkaline > Saline | place... | reverse complement strand
CAATACAAGTTTCGATGACAGCAAAGGCCACGCACCGGCTGCCAGATATGGGCCGTCTTCTATTACCGGGGGATTATCTTCCGTTACAACCCTGAAATAATACAACCCTGACTGCGTACTTTGATCGGCGCAATCGGTTACCGTGAAACGCAGGGCATAGGTGGTTGCATTCTGCAGAGTAGTCTCAATCGGCAGATCCACCTGGGCATACCATCTGCCGCTCTCGTCGGTGCTAACGGTGAGGGGTAACCAAGTGCTTTCTCCTACGGCCTGATACTCAGCCGTATGTGTGCAGTCTTCGTCTGGGCACGATGCATAATCATCGCTAAAGGTCCACAAAACGCTGTAATCCTGAGTCAAGATCATGGGGCTATCAGAATCGGTCGACAAAACCGGCCACGAGCCTGCTGCCAGAAATGGACCATCCCCGATTGCAGGGGGGTCGTCATTGACCTGCTCAAAGAAAAAAATTGAGCTTGAGGTATATGGATAGGGCTTGCCGACGCTGGTATCAAAAATCCCAGCCAATATATCGAGATCGCCGTCACCGTCCAAATCGGCTATTTTAGCATCAGCCGGCATGCACTGAAGATCAGTATACAAAGAGGTCCGCTTAAAGGTCAAATCTCCGCCGGAGGGCTCACCGGCCTCGTAGTAATACAGCCTGCCCTTGCCGTCACCCGGCACGACCAGATCAACCATGCCGTCTCCGTTGACATCCCCTGCACGCACCATGCCCGGAGAACCTTGGTCATAGAAACTCCCGCGGCGGTCAACAGCGTACACATCCAGAAGCACATTAGCGTCATTATAGGGATCACTCCTGCGATCTGCCCCGCTGGCATAGACAAAATTCGGATTAGAGGTTTCAATCGAAATAGGCACCCAGTCTGCGGTCTCCGCCGGGTCTCCCGGATTACCGTTCAACCCGGGAATAACAAAATAGTATATGCCGGACGGCCATATCCGGTTCTTATCTACTGTATTGTCTTTATTCTGATGGTTATGGTTGCTGACCACGAGATTAGGGATGCCATCATTGTTGACATCCTCGATAACCACCTCCATGGCTTTCCCGATGGGATTAAGAGATGTATACCAATTATCGATAGTATGGCGGTTCCAGAGCAGGTCAGGATCATCTGCGAGCGCAATTGTACCCGGATTTTCAAACCACAGGAGTGCGTCACCCGCAGTATCCTCAAGCACTATACAGTTAAACAGGCTTGCGGTTATATTAAACTGGGGGGCTACAATATCCATATCACCATCATCATCGATATCAAACAGGACAAACAAAGAACCGCCCCCGGTCCCAATGGTATGCGACGTATAAGGCAGGATTCCTGTATTTTCCAACCAACCGGTCCACCCCGACCAGTTCATGGTGATAATGTCCTCATCACTGTCGCCGTCGACATCAAGAAAATAAACGCGGTGATAGCTCCGGCTGGTCGATGTCGTATCCTCATAAACAACCTGTTTTTCCCAGTTCAGGGGATCCGTAATATCGCCACCCGTGTTTTCAAGGTAATACACACCGCCAACAACAAAAGCAATAAACTCATCACACACGACGATGTCAAGATCACCATCACTATCCATATCCCGCACTTGTGTTTCATTGGGAAATGCGAATGTGTTATTCAAAATTGTCTGGGTCCAGGCGCCCTTGTCAGTGCCATCCCAGGTAAACAAAGCGACTTCGCCATTTTGTGTAAACAGATCGGAATCAGGCCCTACGCCCGAGGTTGCGATTATCTCCTTGATGCCATCACCATCGAGATCAGCAACCGTCAGGTAGGAGGCACCGATAAATCCGGTTACATCCGGCAATACAGGCAGCGGAGTTGTAATGCCGGTTACCGTATGTCGAAGAAATTTATTCGCGATTGTCTGATCTTCGGTGACAATCACGCCCTGCGCAGCAGCAGAGCCATAACTCGCTAAAATAAAAATTGCAACCGCCATGCAGACAACGCCTGAGTATTTAACCAAAAAATGTACTTCTGATCGGTTATGCATTTTTCTTCCTCCTGTGCCCTTAAAAATTCAATCCCCGTTTATAAAAAACCACCTATCAAAACAGCACACCTGCCGGTATGCCGGTTATAACCCTCAAAAACCTGCAGCCGTCAGAACCTTGCAAGAGCCATGACCACACAGTAGTCACATCACGGCTGAAAACATCGGTATGCCCGCACGGCATACCAGCGCAGCTCGGCATCAGTCTCAAACGCGCTCAACAATTGCGGCCATTGCAGGTCCGCCGCCGGCACACAGGGAGGCACACCCGAAGCGCTCACCTGTTTTCAGCATTTCATAAACAAGCGAAACGATCACCCGCAGGCCTGTGCAGCCCACAGGATGCCCAAGCGCTATGCCGGAACCGTTTCGATTGACCGCCTGTTGATTAAGAGTGAATCCGTATTCCTGCTGCAGCATACGCTCAACACCCAAGTACTGAGCCGCAAATGCCTCATTCAATTCAAAATAATTGATATCCTCAAATTTCAAACCTGCCAGCTTCAATGCTTTTGGTATAGCCTGCGCCGGGCCCAGCCCCATGACCGCCGGTTCAACACCTGTTGAACAGGTTGCACGCACAACTGCCAGAGGCTGAAGGCTCATTGCGGCAGCACGCTCGCGTGACATCAGTACAACAGCGGCCGCGCCGTCATTCACGCCCGAGGCATTGCCCGCCGTGACCGTGCCATTATCTTTAAATGCCGGTTTCAGACCAGCAAGCTTTTCCATGGTCGTGCCAACCCTTACGTGTTCGTCGGTATCAAACAACAGTATTTCTTTTTTCTGCCGGATTTCTACCGGTACAATTTCATCACGAAACATGCCTTTGCTGATTGCCGCAGCAGCACGCCGCTGACTTTCACAAGCCAGTTCATCTTGCTCATTGCGGCTGATTGCATAACGCTCGGCAATGTTCTCGGCGGTCATGCCCATATGATACCCTTCTATAGAGCACACCAGCGCGTCAAGCAACATAGCATCCTCAAGCATGCCGGAGCCCATACGATACCCTGTGCGAGCTTTTGACAGCAAATAGGGGGCCATACTCATATTCTCGACACCCAGAACAAGACTAACGGTGCTTTTACCCAGCATGATGTTGTGTGCAGCAATTTCCAGGGCGCGCATGCCGGATGCACACAACTGATTGATCGTTGCCGCAGGAGCCTCCCAGGGAATACCGAGCGCGCCCTGAATCTGCCGCGCCACGTTACCACCGCAGCCAGCCTGAATAACGTTGCCGCATACAATTTCATCAACGTCTTCCGGCTCGATATCGGCACGTCTGAGGGCCTCAGCACCCACAATCCGCCCCAATTCTTTAACATGCACATTCTGCAACGAGCCCTGAAACGACCCGATCGGCGTGCGGCAGGCACCGACAATACATACTTCACGTGCCATCACATCCCCTGTTCTATGTGTGCTTGTTTATACAAACATGTGTTTCATCCACTGATTTTGGCTACACGCATATTTTCCTTGCTGCGCAAGCCAGACAAGCGCTTTTTCCTGAGCATAAAAAAACTCAAGATTTATTCCCCAGCCTTGTACGATATCCTGATGTATCTTCCAAAAATCGTAATCGCTACCATCCTCAAGAAGCACTGCTATGCTGACTGCCGGATTGAGAATAACGTCATGAGTAATTGCAAACGCCATAAGCGCGCTGCACTCGAAGCGGGGTGAATACAAGCGCAAGTCAACAAAGAGGCTTTTCCCAATTTTTTATCGCAAAACAATCCCTTGCTTCCGTGCGTGCAACACGCAACTCCTCAATGAAAACTTCTCCTGTATGATTGAGCGCCATCGAGCATGGCTATTACTCAGAACTTTCCCAATTGATGAATTTCCTAAAATTATTACCGGTCAACTTGTGCTTAAATGCCTGTGAAAGCGGCATCAGCATGATATTGTCCAGCATGGGCTTATAAAAGGGCATGGTCAGCGGAAAATCCGTGCCGTAGAACACCTTATCCGGTATGAAATATTCCAGAAAACGCATGTGATCCATATCGAAGAACTGCCGGAAATGCATCAAAAGCGGTACCGGCATGACAATGTCTGTGTAATAATTTTCGTACTTCATTACGTGCCACAAGCTCATTTCGATATTGTTGAACATACCGCAATGCAACTGCAGGATTTTCAAATCAGGAAAATCCATGGCAACATCATCAAGGTGTTCAGGATTCTGGAATTTGGTACGCGTGCCGGGAAGCTCTTCACAACCGGTATGAAACTGAACGTGCAATCCCAGCTCCACGCACTTTTCATACACCGGATACATCTCTTTCATGTTCGGACAGCCAGATGTAGCAGTATGAAATTTCAACCCTGGAAATCCGCACTCATAAGCTGACTGTACCATCTCAAGTGCCGCCTCGACACCGTAGCGCGTATGCACCCCGCCCACAGCGGTAAACCGGCCGGGGAAAGCGTCGATGAATTCATTTTTCACGTATTCGTTGGGAACATACCACTTCCACACTTCCTTTTTGGGACCAAACGGTTCGGTAACCCCATGAATCGCCTGCAAACACATACCCTCGATGTTGGCCTGGTCCATATACTGCACAAACACCTCAGGCTTCATTTCAGGACACTCCTCCGGCTTCGTGATGACAGAAAATGGATTCGGATCTCCCAACAACGCGCGCGCTCCCATCATGCTTCTGGCCACAACCGAGTTGCCACACCAAAAATCAAGGCAACCCTCACGGTCGGCAATCCCTTTTTTTTCAAGTCCCGGATGCCCGTGGCTGTCAAAATGCCTGAAGGGCTTGACCTGCATCATCTTTTCAATAGTACCTTCGGTGTTTTGCTGCTTTGTTTCGATTGTCTTTTTTGTTTTCTTTGTATCCGCCATCATGCTTACCTTTCTAATAAAAAGATCTCATTTTCGTTGCTGCTCCTATGCGTTCCAGCCGAAAAACTCTCGGGTTCCATAATGTTATACACCAACGGCTTGGCTCAGCTACCCAGCGTACGCGCCTGCTGCTTCTGCAGTTTCTCCCAAACATCCGGGCGCTCCTTCTGAATACGAGCATCGTGCTTGTGAATCTCTCCCCAGATCAGACGCGGGGACTGGTACTGGCTCCAGCTTCCATCAAGTGTTACGCCGTCCAGCAGCGAAAACAGATACACAACCTGCTCATCGGTATAGTAAGGGATCAGCGCATAACCGGTTGTAACCTGCATCATACCGTCATCATTAAATTCGAATGTTTCCAGCCATGTCCGTGCATACTCTTCAAAGCCCGGCTTGCCCTCCAGCTCTTTTACAACGGCATCAGCGGCCCACCAGCCACAGTTAAGAGCCCCCTGGGTCTGCACCTCGACAAAGGCCGCCGCATCACCGATTATCAGGCAATTACCCTGATAGGGCTTTTTCAACGGCGCAAATGCCTTGGTGGTGCAGCTGTGCATTTTCTCGACTTTGGCATCCGCAAACATCCACGCAACCGGACTTTTTTTCGTAAAATACTCAAAGAGCTCCAGCGGCTTCTGCTTTTCAGTGCCAACCATAATCAGGTCGGCCCAGTCAAAATGCTCATACGGGCCCGTACCGATCAGCGGCGCATAATTAGATCCGTAGCAAAGCCCCCAATAGCCGACCCAGTGATTACGATGATACTCTTTTACGCCAGACATGTAGATCGCCACCACCGGCGCCTGTGTAAAGTACATGCGATCAGCGTTTATACCCATGCTCTGGGCTACCTGCGCACTGGCACCGTCGGCAGCAATCAGTTTTTTCGCGCACACGCTGAAACGCTTTCCCCTACTGACGCACTTTAAATACACCCCTTCGCTGTTCAGGCTATCGCGGGCCTCATAGCAGGTTGTGCCCGGCATGTATTCAACCCCCAAAGCAAGAACCTGCTCAAGCAGCTGCTGAACAAGACCGCCCTTGTCATACTTCCAGGCCAGAGGCCGCCCGTCAGCCCACGCAAAATGCGCATTATGCGCAAGATCAGCTGAAAAATAATATTTATCAAGACAGGGGCACAGCGGGCCTGTATACTCGATTTCCCAGCCAAAACAAGCAGATCTTATTTTATTCTTTTTGTTGAAGGGAACGATGCGATGGGGCCCCTGCGCCGGCAGGCCGGGTTCGACAATCAGGGTATCGCCGTTATAGTTTTCATCCAGAATAAAATGTTCGCTGCAGTAGCGCGTAATTTTGGAAATATCCATGCGTTTTTCAATCAATACCACCCGCAGACCCGCTCGGGCTGTACCGATAGCCGCGTGCAACCCGGCTGGTCCCGCTCCTATAATTGCAACATCAAACATTGTCTACTCCTTTGCGGGAATTCGCTTTAAAGCCCCGGGGCGTTCCCAGCGCTGATATTTACGCAGGCCTTTTTGCTCAAAGGCGGAATTATTAACCGTAATCAAATCAATCCTGATTTTACTCATCAGCATGCCAGCTTTAACCATTTCACGCGCCCGAGCCGGTGAAATTTTCATTTCAGCAGCGAGCTGCTCATAAGGAATACAATCGTTGAGTACCTGATCAAACTCAGGATCAGCTCCATCCAGCAGCACAGCATGTCCGATAAACTGCACACACAATACCTTACCCCAAGACTTGAAGTCTTCATGCCAGTTCAAACTCACACGCGGATTTTGCTGAATGTGAAACAGCTTGGTTGTACCTTTCTCGTGCATGCCGTAGAGCGTCATGGTCTGCTGATCAAGCACAAAATCAGCCGTGGTTGTCAGGGGTATATTGTTGATGCAAGTTCCAAGTACGAATGTTCGGTTATGCTTACGTCCGCCGATTATGGTGACAATCTCCTGTTTCAGCTTTTCCTGCGACATAATTCCATCACCGGCACTGTACTTAAGATAGTCCCCTGAAAGCCAAACCTTTGTCGCCGTGGTCTGCGCGTCAAGCTTAACGAAATGACAATCAACACAGCTCACGCCATCTTCAACCTCAGGATGATCAGGACTGATACTGCTAGATGCTGCACTGATTTCCGGTAGAGCGTCGCCTTGTGCATAAGCAAGTTCCCTCATGCCTGCCAACACCAGGACCGCGATGCAAAACATACCAAATAAACACATCGTTGCTTTGATGTTCATGCTGTGTCTCCTTCTGAAATTAATGCGCCGGATTTAACACCCGAACAATGCACGAGACTCAATTTTTCGCGTTGCGCGGCCTGTTCGGCATGCATTTTTATAGCGTAATACTCTTCAATCATGCCAAGATAGCGCGTGAACATGTCGTAAAAAAACTGGCGGTCATCATCTACGCTGATCGCGTCAAGATTTACCGTCTGTGCCAGTTCATAACAACGCGCCTGAAAAGCCTGCCCATAGGTTTGCATAACGATTTCCTTTCTCATGGGATCAGCGTATATAAAAATTGCCAGAATATGCCGACCGGTCAGTATAGTTATTCGATATGCTAACCTGTTTTATGCCTTACGTATTAGATATTAGATCATGCCATCTTAAGCCTGAAATCAATCCCGCATCTCATACATGCAACCTTAACCGGTTGGCGGAAAGCCATATGCCTTTATGACCGACAGCGGAATCCCGTTTTCCCGCGACACTCTAAATCCGTAGTCCTGCGTTGTTATCCAGTCAATAATTTTACGATGATTTTCCCTCATTGTTGCATAATCATCTTTTAAAGACGTTTGCGGAGCAACACGGACAAGACTTTGGTAAGAACTCAGGGCTGCATTAATGAGATCCTCAAGCAGCCCGGCGTCGCTTTCTTCGAAGAAATACAACATCCCGCATTCTGCGGCACACCCTCCAAGCATGCCGCGCCCTGCCATGAGAGCCTGATACTCGTTAATATCCTGAGCGTGAAGCTGACAGGCAGCGGCAAGCCCGGAGGTAAACACGTCTTTATCTTCCTGTCGGACTTCTCCGGCCTGCATGATGAGATCTGTAAAAAACGTGATGATCGGGTCACCGACCTCAGTGCTGCTGGCGCTGGCCATGAGAATCAAGCCGGGGATGAAGGGATTTACCGGCCAGACAAAAGACTGCACAAGGGTGATATCGGTGCGCGCTCCTTCAACCGAACCGCCGCAGAGATCAACCCGCGCGACTGTCGCTTTTTCAAACAATTCGCCAGTACTGAAATAAATCTCAGCTTCCCATACACCGTCCTTGTGCATCGAAGCTTTGAAAGAATCACTGCCAATTATTGTGGCAAGGGCTTCTTTTACTGCCTCGACATGTCGCTGCTGTGGAAAACAAAACTTATTTTTACCCATTACTCACACTCCATAGTTGATGACTGTTTATCTGCCTTCGATCTTTCTGCCGTCAGCCCACAGGACTTTTTCGGCTTTGCCAATTGCCTCCTCAAGAGGCTTACGTACATCGGGTTTTTCCCACGAGCGCAAGGACACATGCACATTGCCCGGATCATCGGTCATAACAGCGGCAACGATGTGAATAGTTTTTTCCTTATTTTCAATGGTTTTAACCGCATGGTAATAGACATTAAAAAAAGTTTCCCGCTGAACCCGCAGTTCAAACCCTTCCTGCTGCGCCCAAACATGCAGCAAGGCGACAGTGCCGTCAAGATTGCTTTTTATACGCGATCGCGAAAAATAAATTTTGGCGGTACTTGTTTTAATCGTATACGGGCGAAACGGATATTTCTGCTTTGCCTGATCAGCAAGAGAGCCGGGTTGTTGCGACATCCAAAAGCTGCGGTATTTCTCCACATCAATCAACGGCTCAAGCCCCAGAATCTTTGTACGAACCTCATTGCCGAAGGCCTCAACCCGCTCCGGCACCAACGACTCCCAAATGTCCAACCCTACCCATCCACAACCTTCCTTCGCCAGCTTCTCCAAAATCCAGATTGTAAAAGCATCAAAACCATCGAGTGCGGGCATGACCTGTCGACCCCCAAAACCACCTATGACAGTAGGTTTGATCTCTGGGAATTTTTTCTGAATATCGTATAAATAATTCCTGCCCGCAATAAGATGCGGCTTTTTGCCGGGCACATTCAACACCATGGTTTCATCCCAGTCACCGCAAACAAGAAAATATGCAATCTGCTTTTTGACAAGCTCCTCTTTAAATACCTCAACAAATTTATAAATTCCCGGCAACGGCTTTTCGGTTTTTGTACTACTACCGATAATGACATAATCATACGGAGCAACCGTTACCACCTGCTCAATCTTTTTTACATCAAGTGACTGATCAAGACCAATAATAGCCTTAATCCAATAAGCCACTTCCGCCGTGGAACCATAATTTGAAGAATAAATAAGAAGTCCTTTTTTCATAGCATTCTCGCTTGCAACAGGGGTCATCAAAATTCTTAGCGCACGCACCCTGATAAATTACATTTATTGTTTCCGCTCCCAGCGCTGTATTGGACAGCATACACACCAAAAAAACGCACATCATTATTACTCAGCTATAGCCCGTTCTATCAGCTCGACCAAGCTCAACATTTCAAGCGCGGCATCCTCGGCATACATACCATCCTGCAAGTTGGCCTCACACCAGGGACAGCTTGTCACCAGAGCCTCAGCCCCGGTGTCGCATGCTTCCCGCACGCGTTCGCGCGCGGTTTCCACAGCGAACTCGGGATAAGCCGACTTCACACCGCCCCCGGCACCGCAGCACCAGGAAAATTCACGAATGCGCTCCATTTCCACAAGCTCAATTCCAGGTATTGACCGCAACACCCTGCGCGGGGCGTCAAACACACCGTGCGCGCCGTAATTTCTTTGCCGCGGCGGCTCTGAAAGTCCCCACTTGATGCGCTTACCCTCCCAGAGGTCCTGCGACTCGCCGCCACGGCCCAAATGACAAGGATCGTGCCAGGTAACCTTCAGGGGTATCTCATTTTTCATCCGCAGCGTTCCCTGATCAATCAGCCGATCAAAGTACTCAACGCTGTGCTTGACCTCGAAATTCATTTTAGCGATAGCAGGATACTGGCTTTTAAATACCCCGTAACAGCCCGCACATGACGTAACAATCGTTTTAACACCCAGACCGTTGAACATCTCAATATTTTTTGCTGCATGCTCCTGAAACAAATCCTGCATGCCAACCTTGACAATCGGGCTCGCGCAGCATAATTCATTTTTTCCCAGAATCCCCACATCGACGCCAGCTTCCTGCATGATGCGCAATGTCGAACGCGCGACCTGCTGCAGATTTGCATTATAGGAATAGGTGCATCCGGCAAAGTACAGCACCTCGGCCTTTTCCTTCGTAAGGTCCTTAACATTCATTTTACGCGCCCAGTGGCCGCGGCGAGCGGCCGGCTGCAGCCAGGGGTTATGATTTTTGCGAATACTGTCAACCGCGGGCATATGTCCGGCCAGTGGCCCCCTGCCCTGCTCCACGCAAAATTTGCGCAGCTCGTGCAGGATTTCAAGCGGCTCCATGTCGCGCGTGAACTTGCAGGTCACATCGCAGGCTCCGCACAGGGTGCAAGCATAAATTACTTCAAGGGCCCGGTCCGTCAGTTCGAACTCACCCTCCAGCAGACCTCGTGCCAGATCAAAGCGGCCCTGCGCGGAATAGGAATCAAAATGATATTTTCTGAGAGACGGGCATACCATGGCACGCTCACGGCTCTTGACACTCCAGGGATGCTGCCATTTGCACATAGAACAACGCTCACAATTCACCAAATCCCAGCGGTATTTCTCAAGACTCATCGTTTTCTCCTCCGTGTGAAACTACAACCCCAGCCTGCCCGGGTTCATGATGTTGTTTGTATCCAGCAGTTCCTTGATGAGACACGCGGTCTGCTGCTGGGCGGCATTGCAGCCGTGCGCCAATTGAGCCCATGATCCGTATGCCCGCGTAAAAAGAGCGCCGTTCGTGTACATGACCCTGCTTGCGTCGGCATGCAGGTCGCGCATTCGCGCGCATGCGCGGGCATCATTCGGGTTGTAGGGCAAAGAAAACTCAAGATGCGCGGCACGTCCGTTTTCAATCGGCTGAACGTATATACCGATATCCTGAAAATTATACCCGGCCTGCGCAGCCTGCTTCTGCATGGCGGTAATAAATACCGGTACGCGGTTCATGGTGGTAAGAAAAAAGATATCAGCGCTGGCACCCTGGCGCATATCTTTCCAGTACATGTCACCCGGCCAGCATCTGCGCAGATTTTTTTCAAAAAAACGTGCCGCCCGGGGAACCTCAGGCAAAATTTCACGCGGCGTCAACCCGCACTCCTGAGAGGTTTCCATAAAGTCAGCCTCCTGCCAGGCAATTCTCTGCTCAGGAAACCGCTTCAGCCCGCCGATACAGAAAATCTGCACAAAGGCCGGCAGCCTCTGCTGCAGCGATTCAATTTCATCAGAATTCTGCGCCAGTATACAGACCAGATTGGACCGGTTAAGAATAAAACACTCATATCCAAGCCATCTCTTCTGCAAACGGCTTGTAAAGGCCGTCAGCGGCTCCAGTGAGTCAGCGCTGGTAAAATACAGCTTCTGCTTCAGCGGCAAGGGTTCAGCCATGACATTGGCCCAGGTAATAACTCCCAGGGTTCCCTGGCTGCGGGTAAGCAGACGATTCCAGTCCAGCCCCGGTCCCCAGGGACCAACCATATCGTTTGCAGTCTGCCCGGGCGGCGCTACTGCTGCCGCCCCGGTGCGAAAAATTTTACCGGATCCAAGTACAATTTCAACCGTATAGACCGGTTCGCTGTAATTAAACTCCGGAATCAGCATGGGCTGGGCCTCTAAATGCGCCGTCAAAACCGACTGATCCCGGCGCGGGAGCAGAGGAATGAGCGCGCGCAGGCCCTTAGGCTCAAGCGCATCCTGCAGCTGATCATAATTCACACCCGGAGCTATACGCACGGCCCGGTTGCGATGATCAATTGCATGAATGTCCTGCCAGCTGGACAGATCAAGCACCATGCCTCCCAGACGCGGCAGCCCCGCGCCATAGGCATGCGTGCCGGAACTCAAAGGGACCACCGGCATTTTCAAGCTATTTGCGTATTTAATTAAGTCGCAAATTTGATCTGTATTCTGGGGTTGCACAACAAAAGCGGGACGACCGCCGTGCTCAAGACTCAGGTCTGCTGCATACCGGGCGAGCACATCCGGGCTGTCATACACCTGTTCCTGTCCAACAATCCCTGTAAGCCCTGATTTAGTCTCCGCGTGGCAGGCAACACGCCCGGCGCACTGCTCGCTATAAGGAACATCGTCAAACGGTTTTTGATAATCAACCATGGCCGGGGTTTGTTCACTCATAAGTGCTCATCTCCTCAATACGGTCTGCGTTCATCCCTGCGGCGGCTCCGGCGGCACCGGATAGCCCGGATTCGACGTCAGACGCGGATCCAGGGCCACCTTAATTTTTTTCATAAGCTCGTGATAGTTGCACATGGCCGGTCCGGTAATATAATTCATGGGGCCAAGAGGCCACGAACTGGTCATTTTACGCTTCACCGCCTCCATAACCGTGGTGACATAACCGTTCATGAAGGTACCGCCCGCCTCAAGGTCATGCTCGAAATAGATAAGCGGCTCGGTCTCCGAAAAATGCCCCAACTGGTAGGAGTTGAGCCAGTCGTTGCCCACGTCATCGGGCGCGAGATGTCCTTTTTCGATGCCGTCCAGAATCAGTGGCCACATGTATTCCTTGCTCATCTTCAGACTCTGGTCAAGGGAGTCAAATCCGAACCCGCCCATGACGAAGAAGTCGCCCGCTATGCGGAACAAACGGTTGGAGCCACCAGTGCGGAACTGCTCGCCAAGGTTGCAGCTGGCGTACTCCCACAGCTCGCTGCCCTCAGCGATATATTCTCCGCCGGTTTCCTTAACAATCGCATCGAGTACCGTCTGCTCATAGGCTACTTGCCGAGGTGATGAAAACCCGCAAAGCGTAACTGAGAGCACGTTGACCCATTTCTTTTTAAATTCAGGCCAGTGTTCCCAAAAGTATTCAACCGACGGTGATTCACCCGCAAGAACCATACTGGCCGGTTCTTCGTGCACAGCCACGGCTATTTCCTCATGCCCGATTTCGTACATTGCATCCACAAGCTGCTCACGCGTCGGAAAGGTGATCAGATTCACTTTGAAGCGATCTGCGGGAAACTCAACGGAAAAATCAGGATTAGCACCTTTCACTGGAAAAACTTTAGGACCGGGATAAGGAAACAGTTTCACCGCCATGGTCGTTACCATGCCAAGACCGCCGCAATGGCCGCTGTCTCCCCGCAAAAGCCCTTTTAAATTAAGCCCGGCGCAGTCACCCCAGAACCACTCCCCGCGCGCATTGCCGCGTGATCCGATCTTTAACAACTCTCCATTGGGAAGCACCCAGTCACAGCCGAGAATTCCGCGATTATAACCAAACTTGTGGCCAGTGCCGCCCATGCCCTGAAACATGTTGTTGGCAATTACTGAACACTGGGCACCGCCTTCGCACACTGTCAGCGTCAGGCCCTTTTGCATAGTTTCAGCCTGAAGTTGAGCATAGGTGACGTAAGGCTCAATTACGGCAAACATGTTTTCCGTATCAATTTCCAGAATGCGGTTCATGCGCTTGGGATCAATAATAATGGTATCGGGCCGCGTGGGCATGTTGGGCGGAAACAAGTTTGTACCAACCGGTATATAATTAAAACCGTAGCGGTTTGCCAGCAGTATGATCGTTTGGACATCCTGCGTGCTGCCCGGCAGCGCAACCGCTGCCGGCCGGTAGCGGCCCGACTGTGCATGGGTGGCATAAGCAAGCCACATATAACTGTAACCAGAGGTTACTGCCGGATCATCACAGACATTGTCTGCTCCTAGTGCGTTTGCAAGCGCTGCATATGCGCCGTTCGGAAGACTCATGACACACGCTCCCCGGGAAAATTATTGCTCTTATTTTTTAATAGATTCCAGCAGCAAATCAATCTGAACAGTATTTTGATAGTCAACATCAATATCAACCTTCATAATGTATTTAATAAAAATTGAACCGACCATGAGACTATAGGCGGCCCTGGCGATGCACTCGGCATCAACTTCCCTGAACACGCCTGATCCGACACCATCACGTATAATTACCGCGAGCCTGGTTACATAGCCGTCAAAGAAAGTTGTAAGCATCCTGGCTGTACCCGGCTTTTGAGCCTCACAGGTCAAAAAAGAGACATACATTTTAAAAAAATCATTATTCTCTACAATGCCCCGGGATGCTTGTTCAATAAAGGCCCGCAACCGGCCCCCCGCATCATCTATGCCGGCAATATTCTGATCAATCCCACTAAAAAGCTGTTCAATTTCCCGATAAAAAAGCTCGCTGATTATCATCAAAATCCTCCTTTGTTCGATATATCAACAGGTTACAAACATTATCCAAAGCGGCTCTGCATAAAAACATTACCGACTAGTCAGTAAATATTATGATATAATCCACACCCATTGTCAATAAAAAATTATCATACGCCGTGCTGGCAAGGCAAGTCACGCTCCAGATACGCCGGGTTCTCAAAACGGGCATTGGCTTTTCCCGATGTTATCCACTGGATGCTCGCGCTGTTTTTAGGGTCCTTGAGTATCTCATCAATCAGAAAAAGGGCTAAAAGTTTCGACCGTGTCGAGCAAAATGTTGATGAAAATTTTTGACTGTTCGCGGTCATCCGGACTCATGCGACGCAGGTCTTCCAGAACTAGGTCGATTATTACGATGCCCGGGCCGACAGCTCCGATTTTTACCAGCGTGGTTTTCAACTCTTCAGCGAGCGCTTCGGTAAAATAGCGCACCCCGCGCTTGGTAGCGCCGTAGGTGCTCAGGCCAGGCACAATCATGTCATTGCTACCGTGGCCTTCAAGATTAAAAATACTGCCGCTGACTTGTTTAAAAATTATCGACACGTATCGTGCGTGCTGCTTAGCAGGGCCAGAAATACATACTTAAGTATTACTATAAACATGACGCCGCCCTTTGGTCTTCTATAGTATTTGTCGTTTTTCTTCATTGTACTAATGATGTATCTTCATCTCCTGTCTTTTTCTTCCAGACAAAACTGCGGAATCCTTTGCGCAGATCAAGGTAGATAATTTTTTTTGGCTCGATCGTGATAACATTAAAATTGAGCGCCTGAATGGCCTCGTAAAGTCCCTGGTGCTTCAGACCTTCCATATGTCAATTAGTATGACTGAAGCAGGGCCTCCTGCCCGGGGTTGTCCTTTCTCCTGAAAAATGAAGCTGTTCCGAAAAAACTGGATGACGAGCAGGAAGCAAAAATTATTGCCCTGCGGCTTGGGCCGCATCCTAAAGGCTATGCGAACTGGTCATTGCGCTTATTGGCCGATAAAGTTGTTGCGCTGGAAATCGTGGAATCCATTAGCCATACTACGTTGAATACGACGCTTAAAAAAACGGTATGACCCGCCGCAAAATACAATATTGGGTCATACCGCCGAACCAAGATTCGGAGTTTGTCGCGAACATGGAAGACGTGCTTGAAACCTACGCCAAACCTTATGATGCGACCTATCCCGTCGTTTGCATGGACGAGCAACCTGTGCAGTTAACCAAAGAAAAACAAGAACCAATTCCTGCGAAAAAAGGGGTGCCTAAACGCGTTGATTATGAATATGAGCGCGCAGGCACGGCCTGTATTTTTATGTTCTCCGAACCATTAACCGGGTGGCGGAACGCAAACACGCGGACACGCCGGACCAAAGTTGACTGGGCGCATGAGATGGAACAATTGCTTACAACACGCTACAAAGGTGCACAGAAAATCATTTTAGTATGTGATAATTTGAACACCCATACTCCCGGAGCATTTTACCAGGCATTCCCACCAGATAAAGCACGTGCGTTGGCAAAGAAAATTGAATTTCACTACACGCCTAAACACAGCAGCTGGTTGAACATTGCCGAGAACGAATTAAGTTCCATGACACGTCAATGTCTAAAAAGCAAACGCATCGGCGACATACAGGAACTACGTGAAGAAATTGCCGCATGGGCCAAAGCATCCAACGATAAACAGCGGGAAGTGGATTAGCAATTTAAAATCGATGATGCCCGAATTAAATTGAAATCGATATACCCAAAGATTTAAACTTTACAGAGCACTAGAGTCCTTTTTGAATGGCCGCAACCAGCTGGCTGCCGTCCTGAAAGGCTTTCTTCAAGCGATCGTCAATATCGGCCTGAGAAAGCGTCTCGACGCCGCCGACATACATTTTCCCGACGGTTTCAACCTGCTCTATCATCCAGTCCGCACTCATCACCTCGAAGCAGGGATCACCCATAACCTCCACGAATTCATCCGGTGAGTTGCCGGTAGCAATCATAATTGCCTTTTTTTTGAAATCAACCGGAACGCGGGGCTCTGGCAGCTTTCCCGCCGCCTCAGGTACGCGCCAAGACAGGCCGAACTTTCGTTCGATAAATTTTTTCATCAACGCCGTTACTGTTCCGTGGTAAACGGGGCAGGCAAAAACGTAGCCGTCCGCGCGGATGTAGTCTTCCAGTACGTCAGCCATATCATCTTTGATCGGGCAACGGCCGATTGGCAATTCCGAGTCATCAAATATGCATTTGCAGCATCCAAGGCAATGCTTGATGTCCAGCTTAATCAGGTCGTAGCGCTTCACGTCCGCGCCCTGCTGTCGGGCGCCGTCGAGAGCCGACTGCATATCCCGTCTAACCGGGGGCTGCCTAAAAACCGATGATGTACATTGTAACTCCTCTGCATCTTGCGCCCGGCAGAGCCATTGTTGAAAATGGCCAGCCGTCGATTAGGCCGCTAACAAAAACAAAAAATACTTAATACGTTTTCTGGAGATACCCGGTCGTAAACATTTCCGCACTAACGGTTGAATCCGACACCTTTGGGGATGCAATCTTTTGCTGATTTGAAACACCTCCATGTGTGCGCTGAAAATCATAAAAATGTGTGCCCATAATCACCGGCTTCATAACACCGGTCTCGGACATAAGCGGCTGGGTGCTGTTAAAAAACAGCTTCCAGAATCGACCCTGCTGATCATATATCTCAGTGAACATAATGTAGTAGGTTTCCGGATCCAGATACCAGATGCGCTTGCTATAGAGATAGTTGGGGTCTTTGTTGACTGCGTCAACAACCAGCATATTACACCGTTCAAAACTAAGACCGTTAGTCAGCGTTTGCCCTGAACTTTGAGTGGCCTGAGCCATGCCGTCATGGCGGTCGGTCAGCATGTCTTTTTTGCCGTTATAGGTATACGTATTACGCAGCAGTTGTCCGTCCCACAGATACTCATCATCGTAGATAATATCTGCGCCGTCAATCGCATCGGTTCGCTGCGCCGTGGACACACGCCGGATGCGACGAAACTGGCTGTACCACAGGTAAGAGTCGTCCTCTTTTTCTTGGTCAATATAACGCGCCGTATACATACGCGTATTTATAAACTCAGCTGGCAGATACATATGCAAAAACATGCCGCGGCGGTATCCCTTGGGATTTTTGGCAATGGCCGGCGTGGGATCGAGCTCGGTACGGTTCACAAAATAGAACTCCCAGTATTCCTGGTCGGCCACGCGCTCGCTTCGGCTTTTGGGGTTAATATTAGGCGCATATCTGCGGTACCGATAAGCATCACCCTTGTTCTGCATTTCAAAATTCCAGGCCATCTTCAAGGCGTCTTCTCCAGGATCCATAAAAAGACGGCCAGCAAGTTCAGCCAAATTTACAATTGAACCATCCTCGGCAAGCTTAGCCTTCCCTGCATTTGCCTTACTGGCTGCGATAAAGTTGGGTGTTTCAGCAATAAATTCATACGGACGAATCGTAAAAAAAAGACCTTCGGGCGGAGCGCCCCAGGTATCAGGGTTCTTTATAATATTCACAAATGATTCCGGCAGGAAGCGGGCAACCTGTTCGACATTAGTTTTGTCAACTTTTTTCCCGGCCCAGATTTTCTCCCACTCACGCACTCTGGCCAGTTCCTCACCAGAAAAAGCCCTCTGCATCTCTTGGGCGGAGACCGACACTGCCAGTAACAAAAACACTGTGAAGCATACTGCAAGGGTTTTGATGATGGTTGCTTTCATATCCCTACCTCCTGCGTTCGTTAAAATAATTTTTTTTCGTCACAATCGGCTTAATGCTGAAATCGGCAGCGGGATGCCTTAGTATAAAAGCCCGAAATATATTTACCGACCAGTCAGTATATATTATTCGCAGGAATAACTGTATGTCAATAAAAAAATTTGGAAAATCAAAACATATAGAAAAGGGCCGCACCCCTGCTGGCAAAGATTATCCTGTTACCGATGGCATTATGAGCCATTCCAAGCAGCAAACCATGCTCACCACGAAAGCATGCCTTTGAGACATACCCACGAGGATTGAAACGGGCTTGAGCCGTTACCGCCCCGCAGCTCCGCACGCAACCGCTGCTGCCAGACCGGCAGAACGACCGGTTGAGAAAGCGGCCTGCAGGTTGTAGCCGCCCGTATCAGCCTGAACATCCAGCACCTCACCGGCAAAATACAGCCCAGACATCAGCTTTGACTCCATGCTGCGCTCATCAACCTCACGGGTACTGACCCCCCCGGCAGTGATGATGGCCTCAGACAAGGGCCGATGCCCGGTCACGGTATGATTAAAATCCTTAAACCAATTCAGCAACCGCGCATGGTCGCGATCTTTGATAACGGGAACCGGACTGCCAACTTTCAGGCCAGTCTGCAGACAGCACACACCGACCAGTTCGCGCGGCAGCAGACCACGCAGCAGGCTGCCCAGCTTTTCACCCGCTCTCTTGCTGATGTCACGACGCAGACGCGCATCAAGTTTGTCGCGGTCAAGGGCCGGTTTCAGATCAATGGAAACACATACGTTTTTACGCGCTCGCAGAGCATCAACCGCCATGCCGCTCAGCGTTAAAATGACCGGCCCTGAGAGGCCATACTTCATGACGTGCAGCTCACCAAATTCTTCCGCACGTGTGCGTCCATTAATGAGCAACCGCGCATTAATATTACGCACGACCAGTCCATCAAACGTGCACGAACGGCTCTCCCGGGTTGTGAGCCCTATGAGCGCGGGCCGTGTCGATACAAGGATATGTCCACAATCGGAAGCCAGGCAGTATCCGTCACCGGTTGAGCCGGTCAGCGGATAGGATTCACCGCCAGTGGCGACAATCACGGCCCGGGAAGAGAACCTGCGCTCCCCGCAGCATACCCCGGTTATGCGCCCGCTGTCATAACACAGAGCTGCTACAGGACTGCTGCACACGATCCGTGCGCCGCCTGATGTACACCAGGCGCGCAGAGTTTTAGCAACGCGCGGAGCACGCACAGATGCCGGAAACACCCGCCCGCCGCGCTCTTTCTTCAGCTCTATGCCAAGGCCGTTGAAAAAATCAATCAGGGCGCTGTTATCAAACGCTGCGAGGCTGTGCCGCACGAATGCGCCCCCGGGTCCGAAACGGCGAATAAACTCATCAAGCGGAGCAGTGTTGGTAAGATTACAGCGTCCTTTACCGGTTATGCCGAGCTTACGGCCCGGATAATCCATTTTTTCCAGCACAAGAACCCGGGCTCCGGCCCGGGCCGCCTGACCGGCAGCCATGAGTCCGGCAGCGCCGCCGCCAACAACAATAATATCGCTGCTATCCATATTCGAACTCATATTCACGGGTTAAAAAAACTTCAGTAACTGTCTACCGCGACTATACTCTCATAAACACACTCCTTGTGCAATGCATGCCGACTGTGCTGCCCGTCCAGAAAATACTGTTAAAAGCAAATAGAAATGTCCGGTTTTTGTAGCACACGATCTGTCCACTTCTTGTAGTGTCCCGTGGAGTGGATTTACACGGTTGCCTTTCTTTTTGAATCTGCCATAAGATGGCCCTTACAGTCATAGTCTGCCAGTTTCCGTGGACCGTGGAAGACCCCCAGTGTGCCATCATAGTAGCGATGTACCTGGACCTTTGTTTTGACATAGTTAAACCGATATTGATCTGAAGGTATCTGCAGGCTTTGTTTGTTAAAGTGTACGCAGTTGTCATTGCCCACCGTTCGTTCATAGTGCTCACACAGGATATCGTTAAGCTCTATGCCAATATAGGGAACAAAGGCCGTTGCTGTTTCCCGTGATGCACAGCTAAATTCAGCATTGCAGGCAGCTTTGTAACTATCCTTCAGATACTGGTTAGCTGCCTGCATTGTCGTAATCCCCAGCTTTGCCAATTCGTTTGGAAGCCGCCCCTGATGCGTTTCAAACATCCGCTCTGATCTGCCCCGTGCCTCTGGAGAATATGCGGCTATCATGGTAATGCCCAGCTGTTTCATCGCACGCCCAAACTGTGTCAAATTAACCTTGTCGACCTTACCACCTGCCTCAGGGGTGTGCCAGTAATGGCTCCCCCGATCTGTATACAGTGAACAAAAAAGGCCCTTTTGCAGGATTGTTTCTTCTACACCCCTAAAGCTGCTCTGGGTTGACTCCTCATCAACAAAAAACATGCTGTACTGTTCACTGGTAGCATCATCCATAGTAACAATCAGGTCCCAGAGCTGCCCCGGTACCCATTCGTGCTGACTTGCATCCTGGTGTAGCATCATACCTGGCATTGCCGCACGCTCACGCCGCTTACGATGGGCTCCCTTGCGCTTTGCCCTGTTTGCCAAGCCGGCCTCCTGCAGCCTGTTTTTTACCCACGTATAACTGCGCTTACCACCATCCCGGCGGTACCATGCATGAAAATGTTTTACATTCCATCCGCGATACTCGCTTCTATACTTTTCTTGCAAAGACATCACTTCATCAACCGGTGCCCGGCGATGGGAGGCTAGACTTAGCCTTTTGTCCATCAGGCCTTCAATCCCCCGGGCTTCATAGTGATCCCTATAGCGCCTGAAGCTCCTGTCGCATACTCCCAAAATTCTAGCTGCTTCTTCTTGACTTAACCGACCTTCCTGCCAGCCATAATAGGCATCCTCGAATCGCATCTTCCGTATCTCCTGCAGCAATTCTGTCCGTTTCATAAGTCACCTCCTAAGGTGACTCTAAACCGGACAGTCTATGTGCTACAAGACCGGACAGATTATAAACTCCCAACACGCGCTAAAATAGACTTGCCGTACAATAATAAAAGTTATATGGTATACGAACAAAATTATCAAGCAAATCCTCATATCAGCCTGCAGACGCAGCCTGAATGCGCGGATTGAATCCCTGAAAGGCTTACCATGTCTAAACTAACCCCGGAAGCACGCGAACAACTCGGCACAATCATCACTACCGATTATGAAGAATGTCATTTCTTTTCAGCGTCGGCCCAACTGCTGGCCAATAAGATAAAAGACTTTTCTGAACGCATTCAAGATAAAGACACAACCTTTGAGCAACTCAAGGATGAGGTAGGTCAAATAGGTATCTTTCTCGGCAATGCTGAAAAACGCCTGCAGGAAGTTGAAGACTGCTATACAAGACTTGTTGAAACGCTCTCAGACACTATGAACTCCGGCAAGGGAACCTGATTTAATGGATGCATTGACCTGCCTGCGGGAACGCAGAACCTGCCGCGGTTTTCTACCGAAAGCCATCCCGCCTGACGTACTAGACGATTTGCTCACTGATGCGACATGGGCGCCCTCAGCTTCAAACCAACAACCCTGGCATTTTCATGTCATTGAGGGAACAACCCTGAAACAGCTCAATCAGGCGGTCAAAAAAGCTCATCAGGAACAACGCAGGGGCTATGACCCCTCCAAGGGCAAAACCATTCCCCCTCAATATGTAGAACGAACCAAACATCTCTTTCGAGGCATCCGGCCTTTTATAACCCAACTTGGCGATGGCCATGCATCATTTATCGAAAGCGGCAGTTTCAGTTTTTACAATGCCCCGACAGTACTGCTCATAACCCTGCATCGCGACATGCCGAAATCACGCTATATGGATATCGGCATGGCCGCCCAGAACATCATGCTTTCCGCCCATGCCCGCGGCCTGGGTTCATGTGCAGTCGCCCTCACTTTGATGTATGCAGATGCAATCCAAACAAGCCTGAACCTGCCCGGCGAGACGCTGCCGGCACTTTTTATCTCTATCGGTTATGCTGATGAGAACTTTGTGGTCAACCGATTTCGCTCTGAACGCGAAGATAGTGAAAAACTTATTACTCGCCACGCTTGAATAACGTGCCAGGCGAAGTACAACCAAACGATATGCACACACACACTTCAAACCTGTTTGACGATTTCCACACCATGACGCGCAATCTGGCCACTGCCGTGGACATGCCTGATATCGCCGAAGTATTCCTGCCTCCCTTATGTAAGGGCGGCCAACCGCATGATTCCGAATTTATGGCTATACGCCTGAATGATAATTCGGTTGGGATCAGCTACGTATTATTAACTGAGGACTACAGGCAATCCTACGAAAAACTCTGTGCAAACCCGCTTATAACC
>Ga0075114_10000563_pt1 | contig 22508 bp, 26 predicted proteins | sample AntAceMetag02UKM_FD_69784 | JGI IMG/M metagenome (GOLD analysis project Ga0075114, IMG submission 69784) | Saline lake microbial communities from Ace Lake, Antarctica - Antarctic Ace Lake Metagenome 02UKM | ecosystem: Environmental > Aquatic > Non-marine Saline and Alkaline > Saline | place... | reverse complement strand
CACTCCTCATCCTCCAGCCGCGCCAGCAACCCCTCCACCGCCCGCGCGTCGCCAATACGACCCAGGGCCTCCGCCGCACTCCACCGCACTCTCCACTCCTCATCCTCCAGCCGCGCCAGCAACCCCTCCACCGCCCGCGCGTCGCCCAGTCCACCTAGGGCATCCGCCGCCCTCCTCCGCACGTCCCCGTCCTCATCCTCCAGCCGCGCCAGCAACCCCTCCACCGCCCGCGCGTCGCCAATACGACCCAGCGCCGCCGCCGCCCTCCCCCGCACGCTCCCGGCCTCATCCTCCAGCCGCGCCAGCAACCCCTCCACCGCCCGCACGTCGCCAATACGACCCAGCGCCGCCGCCGCCCTCCCCCGCACGCTCCCGGCCTCATCCTCCAGCCGCGCCAGCAACCTTTCCAACACGTGCTGGCCATGGGCTGTCCCGCGCATCACGCGGAAGATGGCAACAATCGGTTCGCCCACATCCAGTTCCAGCGCTAGCCTCAGCAGGTTATCCAGCACGTAAGACGCGGCCGGGGGCTGCACGCGCAAGTCATCAGCCAGGCACTCACCCGCTAGTAGCAGATCGCGGTGCAGATGCTCCTCGTAGTCGCTGTCCAAGGTCAGGATATCGCCCAGCAACCGTGTGGCGCGCTCGGCGCGGTCGTTATCGCGCAACCCCACGTCACCCGCCATCAGCAGTACTACCTCACGCCAGCGGGGCACGTGGGCATACTGGCGCAGGAATACCCGCCGCGTTTCAGTGTCCTCCAGCCCCTCCCACAACCCGGCCAGGTAGCGGGCGGTGAAGTACTCGGCGAAAGTGAGGTGCAGGAAGCCGAACACCCGCCGCCCGCGCTCGTCGTACCCCCGCTCGCGAAAGATGCCGCTGCGCTCGCTGATCTGCTCCAGAAATTCGACAGCGTAGACGTTCGCTGTGCGCTCATCCACGCCGTCCACGCGGCAGATGGCGTCGCTGAGGATGAGCAGCAGATCGTCTTCGGCGATGTCGCCGCCGGAGCGGGTGGCAAAGATGCGGTAGGCCACGGGGCTAAGCAAGCGGACCACCCGCTCGGTGTTCAGCACCACCCCTTGCCGCCGGTAGGGCCAGCTCTCGATGAGCGTCTCGGCGGCGTGAGCGTAGAGTTCCACCCTCCGGTTGGGCAACTTGCGCCCGCGCCAGTTCACCAGCGCGATGATGGTCAGCAGGAGCGGGTTCTCGGCCAGCCGGCGGATGCCCGGCCGCTCCTGAATGACGCGGCCCAACTCCTCGGCGCGCTCCTGCACCTCTTCACTCAACTCTGCCTCGCCAGCCTCGCGCTCAATGGCCGCATACCATTTCTCGACGAACTCGGCGATGCGCTCCGGGGGCAGCGGCTGGATGGTGTAGTGGGCAAAGTCGCCGCTCAGCCGCGCGGCCTGGTAGCCCACGATGCGGCTGGTCACCAGGAAACCGTTGCCGGGGTAATCGGCCACCAGCCGCTGGATAGCCTCGGCGACCGATTTGCGCTGGTGGGCGTCAACCACCTCGTCCAGGCCGTCCAGAAGCAGCAGCGCTTCACCAGCGTCCAGCGCGTGCTGGAAGAGCAGCGCCCACCTGGGCTCGAGGATCTCGCGGATGTAGGTGTCTGGCGTGAGCGTGCTGTCCTGGGCTTGCGCCTGCGAGAACTGCACGACGCGCACAAAGATGGGCAACCGCTCCAACACGACTTCACCGACCTCGGGCTTGCCACAAGGCTATGGTCTGGGCGATGTGGCGCAGGAGGGTGCTTTTGCCGCTGCCGGGATCGCCCAATACCACCACCCGCGGGCGGCGCAGCAGGTCGGGGATCTCCACCAGTTGTGCCGGCATCTCCCGGTGACTCCGGGCCAACATGCGCAGGGCGACCTCCGCACTCTCCGGCTCACTCTCCGGTTCCTCCATCCAATCGGGCCACTTGTCGCGGGGTTCCAGTTCGGGGCGCGCCTGCACAGGGACGAACACGTCGTCCATGCGCAGTTTCACCGTGCGGTTCTGCACCCTCGGCGCAATCCCGCCCAGGTCGAGGTACTCGAAGCGTTGGCGCAGGGAGGCCAGGTAGTCGGCGCGCATCTGCGCCAGGTCAGGCCCTCCGGCCATCGCCGCCAGGTCGGCCGGCTCAAGCAGACGCAGGCCGTGTTCCTTGGCGGCATTGCGTGCCTGCTTGCTGAAGCCCGCTGCCGAGACGATAACCCCCTCATCAACCAGCTTGAGACTGCGCAGACCATTCACTACAGCAGCAAAGTCAGCCACGATCTTGATGCCGACAGGTTTGCTGTAATCCTTGGCCTCGACGGCGATACGGTGCAGCGCGCGGTCGGCGGTCTCCATCTCGACGTAGACGTCTATCTGGTGTCCCGCCATCTCTACATCGTGCTCCACCTTCCGCGCTCCCATGGCGCGGTAGACATCTGCCACCTGTCGCTCCAGTTCCTTGCCGGTTTTTGTGGTCTTTTTCGCCATTGTGCTATCGCCCTTTGTCCTTGCTTCTTTTGTCCCGAACCATATCCAGGAATTCGGGCGTGATCTCGGTGATACCTTGCTCTTTAGCCGCTTTAACACACTCCGTGATGGCTCTGGTCAGAAAAACGCGGGGCACTTTGACCAGTTTGGTGTAGGCTTCCTCTTGCCACTTTACATCTGGGTCAATCCGCTGCGCGGCGAACTTGACCGCATCCGCCGTCACTCCCTTTTCCTGGGGAATCGGCACCTTATAGGGACGCGCCCCCTTAGTCAACCAGAAGTAGGCATTGTCGCGGAACCCATAGTCAATGGGCAAACGGGGAAAGCCTTTCCCCGTGAACAGGCAGTCGCGCCATCGTTCTTTCATCACGATCTTGTCCACGCGCAACACAAAGCGGGATTCCAGGCTTTCTGGGTCGTGTTTCAGCGGATAGCGCCGATTCCAGGTACATTCAAGGACTTGAATGGCCTCTTGTACGATTTCGGGATACTGGACGCCCGGCTGGCGTTCTTCCGCGGTCCGGGTGGAAGGCAGCAACGTGAAGATGCTGTTCTTCATCTTCTCTTCTGTCGTCTCGCCTGGATAACCCAGCATGACACAGTTGCGGGTGTACTTTTTGTCATCGGGGATAAAGTTGATAGCACACACGCCGGTGCGTTGGATATTGAGGCTGGTGTTGCTGTCTCCCCGGCTGATCAGGAGCATGGAATGTTCTCCGGTAACGATGTACGGAAAGCAAAGCGAGTAGGGGCCAAGGTTCGTCTGCCCCGTCTCTGCAACTGTGCTCACCAGGACTACCGGCATGGGGAAGAAACTTGACGTTTGATAGAAATTGTCCAGAATTCTGACATCTACGAACTCATCTTTCACCGCAAGTCTCCTATGGATGGCTATTGTAATCGGCTCATTACACAGTTGGCAACCGCATCTGTTTCGCTTTCTGCTTTCCCCTGGCGGGCGTCCGGGCCTCCCGCTGCGCACGGATGCGCTCCAACAATACCAACGCCGGTTCGTCGTCCGGGTGCTGGGGCACAAGGCGGCCCTCGAACGCCTGCTTGAGCACGGCCTGCCGCAGCCGGGCGCGTAACGTCTGGGGCTGCTCCGCCCACTCGGCCAGTCTCTCCGGGCGGTGGAAGGTGAACACACGGCGGCTGCGCGGGTCGGGGTCGCGTATGTCGGTGAAGAAGGTCTCCACGCCGGTGGACTGGTAGAGGAAGGGTAGGGGGGAGTGCCAGGTCTTGGACTTGAGCAGTGGCGGCAGTCCCTCGCTGTACCTGGCGGTTTGCGCTTCGACGCCGCTTAGTGTCATGCCCGCGGGCTTGGCCTCGACCACGCCGATGGGCCGCCTATCCACGAAGAGCATATAGTCGGCCAGGCCGGTGGTGAGGGGGAACTCCTCCACGGCGATGCCGCGGGCCGCGCCCAGGTTGGCCCCGTCGCGGCTCTGGACGGCCCAGCCGGCGGCTTCGAGTTGCCGGTTTATGTCTCGTCGGGCTTTCTCCTCAGGCTTCATTGCGTCTTTCCTTTACGTGAATGTACCACAGTGTCAATTATAGTCATTTGCCAGATGAACACAAACGGTACATCGCGCGCCCTTCTACGGCCACCAGCGGCCGACATCCTGGATGGCGCGGCGGGTTTTGGCGACGGCGTTTCTCCCGCCCGGCTTGACAGTGTTGGCGCCATTTTTTGTTCCTCGGTAACTGCTCAGCCAGTCATGAATAGAACACGGATCAACGCGGATCATACGGATGTACGCAGATAAAGATAAAAAATCTGTGAAAATCCGTTTCATCTGTGTGTATCCGTGTGCTATTTGTGCCTGTTTTGGGAAGAGCCTGAGCAGTTACGTTCCTCCTTAACTCCAGGCAGTTTGCCTGTAAAGGGTATCTCTGCTATAGTAGGCAGAAAGGCGGCTCGCATGGATCGCGCAACTGAAGAACGCATCGCTCAGCACTACCGGGAATTGACCGAATACTTTGACCGCTGGGAGAAGACTAAGGAACTGGTTGACCAACTTATTGATCTGATTCTCAACTATCGCCAAAGTGGTCACCCCGGCGGGTCACGTTCCAAGGTTCAAGCCTTGATCGTCACACTCCTCAGCGGCGTCATGCGTTGGGACATCCGCCATCCCGAAAAACGATTCGGCGACCGGTTTATCCTGGCGGGCGGCCACACCATCCCCCTCGTTTACTGCACGCTGGCTGTACTCAACGAAACAATGCGCATCAAATACCAGCAGACTGGCGACGAGCGTTACTATGTTCCCAGGCCTGAAGAGCGCGCGTTATACTGGGAGGACTTGCTGAACTTTCGGCGTCGTGGCGGGCTATCGGGACACGCCGAAATGGAAGGTAAGACACTGTTCCTCAAGTTCAATACTGGGCCATCGGGACACGGCAGCCCGGCGGCGGCCGGCATAGCGCTGGCGCTGAAGCGAGCGGGCGCTGAGGGTGTGAGGGTGTTTTCTTTCGAGGGCGAGGCCGGCCTGACGCCCGGCGCTAATCACGAGACGATGAACTCGGCCTGGGGGCTGGCGCTGGACAACCTGTATTATGTGGTGGACTGGAATGACTTTGGCATTGACGATCACCCGGTCAGCAGCGTCGTGTACGGCACGCCCACCGACTGGTTCGCCTCGCACGGCTGGCGCGTGTTCGGCGCGGAGTTCGGCAGTGAATGGGGGCCTGTGACGCAGGCCATCCTGGCCATGGTGCTGGGCGAAAACCTCAATCGTGTTCCCAGCGTGGCCTGGCTCAAGACGCGCAAAGGACGCGACTACCTCAAGTATGACAACCTGGCGCACGGCGCGCCGCACAAGATGAACTGCGAGACGTTTTGGGAGACCAAGCGCCCATTCGCCGAAAAGTACGGTGTGGAGTTTGTCAACTTTGGCGGCTGCGCGCCCGACGATCCGGCCGAACTGCGCGCGGAGTTCGAAGCCAATCTGAAAGCCGTGATGGACGTGCTGCACCGCGATCAGGCACTGGTAGATTACCTGGCCGATACGCTGGTCGCGTTGGGCGATAGTGTGCCTGAGGAGATTCACACATTCCGCCTGGGCAAGCGCGGCAATCCCTTCCAAGACGAGCGGTTGTATGACTATAACAATTACCCGGCCGACCTGTACGTCAAGCCGGGCGTGTCCGTCGCCAACCGCGCGGCCCTGGCCAGGTGGGGAGCGTGGGTCAATGCGTTTGGCGCGAAAGAATACGATCGGCCATTGTTTATTGCCTGTTCTGCCGATCTGGCCGACTCGACAAGAATCAGTGGCTTTGCCAAAGGCTACGACGATTTCACAGGGTACGGGTGGTATGAACGCTACGGCACTTCGGAAGGTGTGTTGTTGCCACAAGAGATCACCGAGTTTGCTAACGCCGGCATCCTGGTGGGTATGGCGACAGTGAACTTCGCACCCAACCCAGAGGAAATCTTTGACGGCTTCTGGGGCGCGTGCTCTACGTATGGATCGTTCTCGTATCTCAAGTATGGCATGTTTCGCCTGTTCAGCCAGCTTGCCCAGGACTGCCAGTGGAAAGTAGGCAAGGTGATCTGGGTGGCCGGTCACTCTGGCCCGGAGACTGCCGATGACAGTCGCACGCACTTTGGTATCTTTGCGCCCGGCGTAACACAACTCTTCCCCGAAGGACAGATCATCAATCTGCATCCGTGGGAGTACAACGAAGTGCCGGTGCTCCTGGGCGCAGCGCTGAGGCAAGACGTGCCGATTATCGCGCTGCACTTGACTCGCCCGCCCATTACAATCCCGGACCGCGAAAGGCTGGGCATACCAGCGCATTTTGAGGCAGCCCGCGGGGCGTACGTGGTGCGCGACTACTGCCCCGGCCGACCTCGCGGCGGCACGGTGATCGTACAGGGTACCAGTGCTATGGTCAGCGTGACCAAGATTCTGCCGGAACTGGACAGGCGGGATTTGAACGTGAAGATCGTCTGCGCGACCAGCCCACAACTATTCGCACTTCAGCCGGAAGAGTATCGCCAGCAGGTACTGTCGCCTGGCGACCGCGCCGATTTGACCATTGTTACCACGCAGGCACGCTGGTTGATGCACGACTGGTTGTTCAACAGAGTGGCCGAGGAATACGCCCTATCAGCCGACTGGGATAATTGCTGGCGCTCCGGTGGTACGTTGGACGAGGTGATTGAGGAAGCGCACCTATCACCTCGTTGGGTGATGAGAGGCATTGAGCGGTTTGTGCGCGACAGGAACGTTCGTCTGGGTCGGCTCCAGGCTGAGCTTGACGCAGCTCACGGTGGCCGTTGCACAAGTGTATGAGGCAAGAGACGCACGATTCAGGCTGGCAGGACTGTATCAGATGAAGAGTGTGATCGCCGAATCTCGCGCTTCCTGGATATAGGTCCCCACCGCGCCGTATTCGTCAATCCAGTCCTCGCGCAGGTCCTCCCGGCGGAGGCCCATAATCTCCATCGTCATCTCGCAGGCGATGATCTTGCCGCCTAGTTCTTTGAAGTCGGCCATCAACTTCTCCAGCGGCGCTACGTTGGCCTTCTTCATCCGCTGCTTGATCATCCACTTGCCCAGCCCCAACATGTGCATCTTGGAAAGAGGCCCCTTTTCCAGTCCGCCCTTTTGCAGCCGCTGGAGTCCCCAGAAGGTGAAGTAGATAGAGACTTCCATACCCATCGCCAGCGCGCCGTTGCCGATGATCAGCGCGCTGTACACTTTGTCCATATCGCCGCTGTGCAGGATGATGGTCACCTTATCCGTCATTGCTTTGTCCTCCTCTCTGCCAGTGGCTGAAAGCCACCGGCTCAGCAGATGGAAGCCCGCTGCGCGGGCTGGATAGCCCGATAGGGAATGTGCGCTCGTGGAGATAAGGCATTATCTCCTGCAGGGCGTCGTCACCGAGCCCGGCAAAGAGCGGCAGTTGGGCCAGGGCCTGAACTGTGATAGCCATCAGCAGCCCATCAGTTAATGCGTCGCACACGCAATGCATGGGTCGAAGGCGCGCACGACCCGTCCCACGGCGCGCTCCAGTTCCATGTCTACCCGCTCGGCGGTGATGTAGCGCTTGGCCGCGACCCTCAGCGCCCGCTCAATAGCCAGCGCGTTGTGTACTGTGGGGATGATGAACTCAGCCTGGGCGATGAGGCCGTTCTCAATGCGGTAATGGTGGATCAGGGGGCCACGCGGCGCTTCGACCAGACCGTAGCCTTCCCCGTCGCGCGGGGTGTAGGGGACAGCGGTGTCTTCGTGGTCTAGCGGATTGGCCAGGATCTCCATCGCCCGTTCCAGCGCGTGGACTAACTCGACGCCTCGTGCCAGGTCGAACAGCATGATCGCGTGCGCCGGCTGCCCAAACGTTTCGTGGAAGCGCGCCAGATACTCGTCGGCGCGCGGGGTACCCATACAGTGCGCCATGTTGATGCGCGCCAGGCTGTTGGCCCGCATCACCTCTCCCCCATAACTGGTCTGGCCGGCGTAACTGTAGTCGGTCTCTTGATAGGTGAGGTGGGCGCGGAAGTCACGGGCGGGGAAGCGGGCGCGTACGACACCTTTGGGACACATCACGCGGATGACGTCACCATAATAGTTGGGGCGGCAGTCGGCGACGGCGGCGATGTAGCAAGCCGGCGCATCGTCGCCCCAGGTGCCGATGCGTTCACCCATCGCCAGCGACATCTCCCAGTACAGGTCGAATAACTCGCAGGCGATGGGCAACACCTCGGCCAGTTCGGCGCGCATCGTGGCGGCCTGCTCTGGGCCGACGCCGCTCGTCACCCCGCCGATGACGGCTTTGACGGGGTGGATGAACTGCCCGCCCGCCGTCGTGATCAGATCGGTGCCCGCCTTGCGCACCTTTAGTGCCCGCATGGCGATTCCGGCGTTGTCCTGCTCTGACGTTTCCCCCCCAGTGGGGGGGATCTGGAAGATACTGGCGACGCCAGTCCGGTCCGGCATGGTGAAGATGAACAGCGATGTGGCCTGGTTCTGGACGATTTGGCCGAGCAACAGCAGTTCGCGGATCCTGAGCGCCAGCGGGGGCGGCGTGACGCCGTAGGCATCCTCCAGTGCTTTGACGGCCGCGACGTGGTGTGCCGTCGAGCAGACGCCACAGATGCGTGGCGTGATCACCGGCATCTGCTCCGCTGGCGTACCCTGCACGAAGTACTCGAAGCCACGGAACTCCATCGCCTGGAAACGGGCGGAGATGACCTCCCCGGCCTGCACTTCGATGACAACCTGGGCGTGCCCTTCGATGCGGCTGAGCGGAAAGGTTAAGGTTGGCATCTCACAACACCTTCTCTTTCGGCCTGGGCGCCCTCCCTTCATCCCCCCCACTGGGGGGGGCGTAGTCGGCGAACTGGAACAGGAAGAGCGCAAGTTGCGGGGAACGCAGCGCTGCCTCGATCTCCTCAGGCGGGATGTCGGTCATCGCGGCGAAGACGCGCTGGATGCTGGCGAACCACTTGCTCGACTCCTTTTCGATAAAGGCATCCGACGGCCCGCGGCAGCCCACGCATGGATGCCCGGCGCGGGTGCAGGGTGCCCGGCAGCCGCCGCGGGTCGAGGAGCCGACGCAGAGATAACCCTGGTTGATGAGGCAGATGTCGGGCAGAACCTCTCCCTGCTGGAAGCCGAGCAGGTGGGCGGGGCGTTTATCCTTGCCACCGCGAGTACTCCACTGCGAGAGTACTCTCGTGGCAGGCGTGGCGGTGAGTTTCTTGCGCCCGCACTCCTGGCAGACGGTCTTGCTCGCTTTGAAGTCGGGAAGGTTGAAGAGCACGGCCATGAAGAGTTCCGGCGTCGGCGGGCAGCCAGGCAGGTAGCGGTCAATGGTCACCACGCTGTCCACGGGACGGATCCTGGGCAGCAGGTGCGGCAGGTGACGCCGCTCCGCCTGGGCCAGAAAGAGCGCACGCACCTCGTCACGGTCGCCCAGGTTGGCCACGCCGCCGGAGATGGCGCAGGTCCCGACGGCCACCACCTGCCGCGCGCGCTGGACGGCCCGGCGCAGGTTGTACAGGTCCTCGTCGGTGCGCACGCCGCCGCTCACCAGCAGCACGTCCACCTCCGGCACGTCGTAGGCCGAGATGACCAGCGGCATGTAGACCAGGTTGTACCGGTCTATCCACTCTTCGGCGTTGAGGAGCGATACCTCGCAGCCAGCACACCCGGAGAGTTGCAGTACAGCAAAGCGGTTCATTTCTCTTTCCATCGCCTCTCGAGCAATGCCTCCCCGACGGTCACCTCCTTGTCTCCCCCACTCCTCTGCTCCCCTGCGTCAGTCACTCCTAACCTGGGTCATCAGGGGGAAGAGCGAACCTTCGTAGGTGGGTGCGCCCAACATTACCCCCCGCTGCGTCCACAGGGAGAGCAGGATGTACTGACGTGGGTGTGAGTGACGTCGTTGTCGTTACAGCATCTTTGCCAGGCGGCGTAGGTGCGCCTTTTCCTCGCGGATGATGCGAGAGATGGCTTCTCGGTCTGCTTCGCTCACCATGTCGCGCAGGTCGTAGAAGAACAGCAAGGTATCCTTCTCGAAATCCATTGCTGCCCGCAGGGCAGTCTCTCGGTCCTCGGCTTGCCTGGCTAGCGTCAATGCCTTGTCCGGCCCGGCGAACAGTGCGTTATCCAGGGCGACCTGGAGATAAGCCTCATATTCGTCGTACTCGGCGGCAGGCAATTTCGGGGCCGGACTCAGTCCTCCCAGCATCTTCTGGAACACCTGGTAGTGTCCTCGTTCCTGGACGGCCAGGTCCTCGAAAAGCGCCTTCACCTCGGGGTCGGCGCTCTTAGCGGCCACCTCGTTGTAAAACGTCTCGCCATTCTTCTCGATCTCCAGCGCCATATCGAGCGCTTCGGCAGCAGTAAAAATAGCCATCCTTTTGCCTCCTTATTCTGATGATGTAGATACACGCTGATATACTTGCCAGCAATTCCCGTTTTCGACAGTCAGTTCAGCTTCCCGGAAGCCACGATGGTGTTTTTCCAGTAAATTGGCCTGTTACTTGCCCATTATAAGCCGGTTTGAAGATTCTGGGAAGCTCAAAACAGGAATTGCTGCGCGCCGATTGTCCCAGTCGCCGCAGGGCGACTTGGCAGGTGTTGCCGCGAATTCATTCGCCAGGTAGCGGGAGAGGTCAGTGGCCGTGCCCTGCTCAAAGCCGGTCAGCGGTCCAGGTGGGCGCAAACAGGAGCAGAAAGATTGGGCTGCTGACCAGTCCCAGGTATTGGATCTTGGACCAGCAGCAGGGCGAGGGGTGTACCACCAGGTGTGGCCCGCCGGCGCCAGGCGGCAAAGGCGTAAGCCAAAAGGGTGCGCTCCTGCAACGCCACGTCCAGCGGGATGCAGGTCGTATAGATCTCGCGGTAGGAGACGAACTGGACGTGGGTGGCCTCCGGCCTGATTCCGACGCCGGCCAGAAGGTCGCTGAGACGCACGCCGCCCCACTTGCCGCGCACGCTCCACCTGGTCACCGAGGTCAGCCGGGCGTCGGCGATGGATTTGGGCAGCGCCAGGATCTCCTCATAGGTCAGCGTGACCGGTTTCTCGACCAGTCCACCCAATTGGACCTGCCACCCCTCGGCCGATAGTGGGCCGGGGTGTCCCTCGGCCCAGAAGATGGGGGTGTGCATGTCTTTCAACTTACTCACGCCTTGCTCCCTTACAGGTCTTCTGCAAGATGCGACTGCACCTCAATCCCTTAGTTGAGTATTTTGTGGATCGGGCAATGTCTGGAGACCCGCAAGAGTCTTTTTCGCTCCTGCGGCGTAAGTTCGCCGCTCAGCATGATCTCTGCTTCGATCTGCTCCTTATACTCCTCGATCCCCTCGCAGTCTTCGCAGTCCTCAGCGAAGACCCGGTCATACTGCAAGCGCAGTTCCACCTCGCGCAGGTCCAGGCCGTGGTGCTGAGCGTATGTGTGCAGCACGATGGCGGTGCACGAGCCCAGGCCAGCCAGCAACATCCCGTATGGAGTCAGGTGGCGGACATTCTCAACGGGATGGAATTGGTGGGCGTCGGGATTATGGGGATCCAACGCCAGGATTTCAGTCTCGAATCCGCTGTTCTGACGGACAATGACTTGCTCTCCCACAGTTGGCTCTCCTCTCGTGAAAATAGTACACCCTCTTCATCACTACCTTCCCTCCCCTCGTGAATTTTACCCCCTCAAACTCAAGCAATGCTCGCTTCATCTCCAACCCGCCCTGATAGCCTCCCAACTCCCCATTTGACCTGACCGCTCGATGACACGGAATGATGATCGGAAAAGGATTCTGTGCCAGTGCTCTGCCTACCGCCCTTCCACCACCAGAAACCCCCAACCCCCTTGCGATTCTCCCGTAGCTGCTCACCCACCCTCGCGGAATCTCGTACTCAGCTAGAAGCACTCTCGCCTGGAATTCGGAGCACCTCTCCAGGGCAACGAGCTCCAGTCCGAAATCGACGGCCTCACCCCTAAGAAAGCGCTGCATCCCCTCACCGAGTTCTGCAATTGCCGGACAGGACGAAGGACGAGCATCAGAAAACATCGCTCGAACGACCTCTTCCACTGGCGTCCGCGCACTGGGGAGAAACACTCGCTGAACGCTCGGTCCTTTCTCGGCTTCCTGCCAAACAAGACCGAACGTACCGAAGGCAGAGGGCAGTAGCACGTAGAAAGATGGTTCCATGTTATCTTCTCTTGCAATAATACTTCTGGGTGTATCTGGCCTGCGCCCAACTACTCATTCACTCACTTTGGCTTCCCTAGGACCGTCATATAGATCGCACTTTCGTCTACGCCATCCACACCCAGCAGCGCGTTCACCTCGTCGTCGTACAACGCCGCGATCTGGCAACTGCCCAGGCCTAGGGCCACCGCCGCCAGGGCGACGTTCTGGGCGATGTGCCCGGCGTCCAGGTAGACGTAGCGGTAGGCTCGTTGCTTGTACTTCCATTTCGAGCGTTCAAAGACCGCCGTCCAGACGAAGACGATGTTGGCCCAATAGGCGATCTCCTGGTCGAGGGCCGCCCGGGCGACGTCCGTTCGGAAATCACCCGTTTTCAACCGGTCGAGTTCGTGCTTTTCGACACCGTAGTGATAGACGCCGGGCTCGATCCCCTCAACAGCGTGCACCACCAGATAAGTCTCCACCGGATACAAGGCGCCGGCAGAGGGGGTGGTTCGGAGTCCCAAGCCCCGGCCAACTCGGGTGATCCCTTGCGCCGCCCACAGCAGTTGTGATAGCTCCGCCTCTTGCAGCGAGGAGTCCTGGAAGCGGCGCACGCTACGCCGCTGCTTGATCACGTCCCAGACCGGCGCACCGCCCTCAATCTGTGGAAGGCTCAACGGAATCCTGGGCGCCGAGGGGTAGTGTTTGCGGGCCGCGGGTTTGCTGGCCCGATCCAGCCTGCCACCATGCAAGTGACCGCGTCGGTATTTCGTCTCCTGCTGGAAGGCGTCCCCGACTCCCTGTTGGGTGATCATGTTTCTCTACCGCTTACCCGGTGAAGAACGGCAGTTCTTCGCTGTCCCACCATGTCTGGTTCTGGGTGAGGTACTCGTGGGTGTTCTGCAGGAGCCGGTAGTGCTTCTCCTCTTGGCCGGTCAGGAACTCGTAGGCCTGGCGGGCTTGCGGGTCATCCGCCGTCTGCGCTGCCTGGGCGTAGAGTTCGCGCGAGATGCGCTCCGTCTCCATCCCGAACTCCAGCGCGGCGATGTCCCCTTCCAGGGAGATCTCCCGGCCGGGGGTGAAGACGGGCATGGGTTCCAGCGGCTCGTCCCCCGGCAGCTCCGGGTTGGCGGGTTCCAGGGGAAAGTCGGCCTGCATCGCCTCCTCGTAGGGAAGCCAGCCTCGCCCCTCCTCCAACGCCTGGTACTCGGCCAGCAGAAGACGCAGGTGGTCCTCCTCCTGGGCGGCCAGGTCGAGGAACATCGCCTTGCCGCGCTCGCCCGAGGCCCGCGCGGCGGCCTGAGTGTAAAAGTTGTAGCCATCCCGTTCCAGGCTCATGCCTCGTCGCAGGACACCTTGTGGAGTGTTCCAGTCCATTTGTACTCTTTCTCCTCCAAAAGTTTCCTCAATCCAACTTTTGATTTCATCTCTTACCCGCCTAAAGACGGTCAGCGTTTGCCCTTCCGTCCCGCTGAACTCAGCGGGGTCCTCAAAACCCTTATGAAGATGTTTCTCCCCTCCATGAAAGAAGGGACACGCCTCCCTTGCCTGATCACAAACCGTGACCACATAGTCAAATCGAATCCCAAGGAATTCGTCAACACTCTTTGAACAACGTGTTGAGATATCAATACCGATTTCTCCCATTACCTCAATGGCATAGGGATTCACACTTGAGGGTTCTAGACCAGCGCTGTGCGCTTCATAAAGGTCGCCATATAGTCTCTGTAGCAATCCCTCCGCCATCTGCGAACGAGCGGAATTGTGAGAACAAATGAATAGCACTTTCTTCCCTTGGTCAATTTGACTCACCTTATCACCTCTTACCAATGGCGTGGCGCTTACCAGAAACGCTCAAACCGCTCCCTCTTGGCCTTACAGATGGGACAGACGCCAGGAGGACGCTCACGGGCACAGAGGTAGCCGCAGACCCGGCAGCGCCAGACGGGGAGGGGCGGCTCCCCGCCAGGCCGATCCGGCGCACGCGCCGGCCGGTCCTGGGGGCGCTGTCCCTCGGGCGGGCGGCGCTCTGGGATGGATTGAACCTCCTGTTCGCCCCGCAGTATCTCGTCCGAGACGTAGAGGGCGCAGTAGCAGGCTCCCCAATCGACCAGGTCCGCATCGCGGTAGTCGCAGGGGCAGATGATGTCCAGGTCCTTCTGCTTGTCTCCGTCTGCCAGCCGACAGGGGCAGGCACAGTAACCATACCGCTGTTCGTTGATCAGCAGCCCTTCCACCAGCTCTCGAGTGAATTCCTGGTCAGGGTTGAGATTGTAGCCAGATGCTTCCGCCTCCCGGTCCAGCCGCTCGTAGAGGGTGTCCACTTTCTCAGGGGAGATGGCAATCTTCTCGCTCATAGCCCCAGCGCCTCCTTTAGTTTCTCTGGCTTATACCCTATGACACACTGTCCGTCATCCACCACGATGGTGGGGAATGAGACGGCAGAGTTCCAGCGGCGGACCTGTTCCACCGCCTCCTCCCGCTCCTGGCCCTTGAGTAGGTCCACGTAGACATAGTCGAACTTTACACCCTGGTCTTCCAGGAACTGGCGCGTCCGCCTGCACCAGATGCAGGTGGATAGGCCGTAGAAGACGGCGTGGTGTTCACTATGGGAGCCAGGGATACTACCTCGTGCCTCTGGCATAGACACCTCCTTATCCTCGTGAGTGTATACAGTTGTGTTGTTCGCTACCGCTTCTGACCGATCTGCGGGTCAATGTTGCCAGGCCCGCCGCACTCGGGGGTGTAGCATGTGGCGTCAACAAAGATGCATTTCTCTTTGCAACTGGGACACACCTCGGGTGGGGTGGGAGCCCCAAGGGTGTAGCCACAGTTGGAGCACTTCCACCAATTCTTAGCCTCTTCCATCTTAGTTCTCCTTTCTATTTGTCTACTTGTTTGCTCGTCTACTAGATCGCTCCGTAGATGGGGATGCGCGCGCCGTTAATGGAAGCAGCATCGTCGGAGCAGAGGAAACGCATCGTCGCGGCGATGCGCGAAGGTGACACCCACTTGCGCGGGTCGGCCTTAGGCATCATCTTCCGGTTGGCCGGGGTGTCTATGATGCTGGGCAGGATCACGTTGGCGGTGACGCCGCTCCCCTTGACCTCGGCGGCGATAACCTCGGTCAGCGTGATCAGCCCCATTTTGGAGACCGCGTAAGCAGCTTGCTTGGTCTTCGGCGCGACCGCCGTCTTGGAGCTGACGTGGACGATGCGCCCCCAGCCGGCCTCCAGCATAGAGGGCAGCACCGCCCGCGAGAGGAGAAACGCCGAGCGTAGGTTGAGCGCCAGCAAACGATCCCACTCCTCCATGGGAGTCTCCCCCACCGGCTTCCCGCCGCTCCATCCGCCGACGGTATTCAATAACATGTCTACCCGCTCGAAGTGGGCCACGATGGCCTCCACCAGGTCTCTGACACCGTCGGCCTGAGTGACGTTGGCCGGTGCGGTGAAGACGCTCTCTGCAGGCAAGCCAACCTCGGCGACCAGCCGCTCCAACTTCTGCTCCGACCGGCCGGTGAGCACCAACCGAGCCTCCGTCCGGGCGAACTCGCGCGTCACGGCCGAGCCCAGCGCCCCGGTCGCCCCGCTGATCAGAACCACCCTGTCACGCAACGCATCAGACATTACTCACTCCTTGTCTTCGCTGCTCCTTGCTCCTCTGCTCCTCCGCTACTAAGTAGGTCACAGAAAGTTCCTTACGCTTTTTTGGCCGACAGGTGCCGTTTTTTGTGGAAGAAACTTTTTGCTACCTACTTAGATGAGCTCCGCCCGCAACGTGTCTATTTGCTCCGACCGTAGTTTTTCCAGCGGCTGCTGCACCAGCGGGCCGGTCTCCAGCGCCGGCACTTGCTCCTCGTAGGTTGGGATCGGCTCGCCCCGGTAGACGATGCCGATGGGTATGCGCTCCCCCCACTCCTGAGCCTTGACCCAGGCCGCCGTTCGATCCTGGGGGTCATACCCTGCTTTGTCTTCTAACTTGTACACCCGCTCGCTGTAAAAGTCGTAAGCGCTGGCCCGGTTGAAGGTAACGCAGGGCTGGAGCACATCCACCAGCGCGTAACCCGGATGCTGTAACGCCTCGCCGATGAGCCAGACCAGGTGATGCAACTCGCCCGGATAGCCTCGGGCAACAAAAGTGGCTCCGGCGGCGATAGCGAGTGCCAGCGGCTGTATCGGCCGGTCAATGGCCCCCTCCGGCGAGGTGGGGGTGCGCATACCCGGTTCGCTGGTGGGGGAGTACTGGCCTTTCGTCAGACCATAGACCCGGTTGTCCTGCACGATGTCCACCAGACCGATGTTGCGCCGAACGGCGTGCAGCCAGTGGCCCAGCCCCATGCCATACCCGTCGCCGTCGCCGTGGACGGTCACGATCTTGAGGCCGTGGTTGGCCAGCCTGGCCCCGGTGGCCACCGCCAACGCCCGACCGTGAATGGTGTGAAAACCGTTGACCTTCATATAGTGCGGCAGTTTGCTCCCGCAGCCGATCCCGGTGAAGATAGCCAACTCGTGAGGCGCAATTGTTTGCTCGGCCAGGGCCATCTTGATCGCGTTCAAAATGCCATAGTTGCCACATCCTTTGCACCAGGTGGGCCGCTCGGCGCTATCGAAGTCTTTTCTCGTGACCATCTCTATGCCTCCGTTTGGGTTTCGGGTTTCGGGTTTCGAGTTCACTCGCGCAACTCAAAACTCCCAACTCGAAACTTGGAACTACTTGTACTTTGCGCCTTCGATGGGTGATTTCTGCAAGTAGGCGATGAAACCACCGATGAGGCGCATTGTCTCGTCGTACAAGCTGTAGCCTCTGTCGAATTGCTCTGGCGTGATGTATTCCTGGTCGAGGGCAACGTACAACTGGGATTACACTTCACCGGCCGACGACTTGGCAACAGAGAGAAACTGAATGAACTCACGCCGTCCCCCGCGCTCAAAGCCCTCGGCGATATTGGACATAACTGAAACCGCCGCTCGCCGAATCTGATCCTTCAAGCCAAAATCGCGGGCAAAGGCTTTCTGCTTGGTAGAAGTGTAGACAAAGTTCGTCAGTTCCTGTGCCTTTTGCCAACCCTTGATCTCCTCATACCATTCAATAGTAGCCACGAGAATCCCCCTTCCTTGAGTCTTGGATTTCGAGGTAACCCGAAACTCTAAACTGATAACACGAAACTCATAATGTACTCGGCAGTGAAAGCCCGACCATCATATCTGAGGATTGTGTCGTCTATTGTCTGGCCGGTGTTGGCTCGGATGAGCGTCGCCAGTTGGGCGGTTGCGTTACCCTCCACCCCGATGAGCCGTCGGGCTTGCTCCAAAGCCGCCGTCACCGCCTCGGTCGGGAAGGGCCACAGGTCCACGAAATGCAGCAGGTTGGCCCAGCCTGCCCGCTTGCCGTGAGCCCCGTCGAACGGCCCGGCGTTCAACCGATCCACCGCTTCCCGCAACGGCCCGTAGGTGGAGCCCCAACTGACGAAGGTAATCTCTGCCTTCTCAGGCCCATATCGCACGGGGCCAGACATCTCCTCGGTCATACCAATCAGCTTGCGCTGTCGTTTCTCCACCTGCGCCGTGCGCATCTCTGGCTCTTCGGTGATCGCCCCTCTCTCGTCGTGCTCGTTACCGGCAGCGACGTAGACCGCCCTGGGATGTCCGGGCAGCGCCCGTGGCGAGATACCCGATTCCGTGATCCGATAGCGGAGATACTCTCTTTCCAGAGCGTCCAACTCGGCTGCGCTCAGCATCTCTCCCCGGTCAATCTCTACTGCCTCAAAGTCGAAACTATCCAGTTCCAGCGTGCGGACGGCCGCGACCAGGTAGTGGTCGTTGAGCACCATAGCCGGGGTCTGATACTTTTCCGCCAGGTTGAAGGCGCGCCAGCCGGCCACGAAGCACTCCTCGTGGGTGCCGGGAGCCAGCAGGAAACGGGGGAACTCTCCCTGTGAAGCGTGGAGCATAAAGAGCAGGTCCGCCTGCTCCTGGCGGGTGGGCAAGCCGGTGGATGGCCCTGGCCGCTGGGCGTTGTAGATGACGACCGGCGTCTCCGTCATACCGGCCAGACCCAACGCCTCCACCATCAACGCAAACCCGCCGCCTGAGGTCGGCACCAGCGCCCGTGCTCCCACGTGGGCAGCCCCGATGGCCATGTTGATCGCCGCGATCTCGTCCTCGGTGTGCTTGGTCACCACGCCGTATCGGGCCGCGTGGGCCGCCATCCAGTGCAGCACAGGAGAGCCGGGCGTCATCGGGTAACCAGCCACGAAGCGACAGCCTCCCGCCAACGCCCCCAGGGAGAAAGCCTGGGTACCGTTGACCACCATGCGGGGCGGCGCGTCCGGTATCCTCTCCAGCTTGAAGGGGAAATCGGCGGCGTACTTCTGCCCCTCCTGGTAGCCCGCTTCGGCTGCCGCCAGGTTGCCATCCACTACCGCCTGGCCCTTGCGGGCGAAATTGTCACGGATGACGCTCTCCATCGGCTCCAGGTCGAAGCCGGTCATCCCCACCGCGACACCCAAGGCCACGGTATTGCGCGCCAACACGGTCCCGGCTTTCTCTCTGGCGATGTCACTCAGAGGAACAGGCAAGAGATGGACGTCGCTCCCTGGCCACTGTTCCGGTGGTACCTTGAGCCCCGAATCATAGACGATGGCGCCTCCTTTGACCACCTTGTCCCGATGGCGCGGGATCGTCTCCTCGGTCAGCGCCAGTAACAGATACACCGGCTCTGCGTGAGAGTAGAGCGGTTGGTCGCTTATGCGGATGGAAAAGAAGTTGTGCCCGCCCCGGATGCGTGAGTAGTGGTCGGGCAGGCCAAAGACGTGCAGCCCCCCTCGCGCCAGCGCCTTGCAGAAGCCTGCGCCGCTCGATTCCACCCCGTCGCCCGCCGCTCCGCCGATCCTGATGGTCATCTCGTTGGTTACCATGCTTCACTCCTCCGATTAACCTAAGGCGACGTCCAACGCCATCATCACCGCAAAACCAAGCATCGCCCCCACCGTCGCAATATCGGTGTTCTTTTCCAACTGCGATTCGGGTATCAGTTCCTCGACGACCACAAATATCATCGCTCCGGCGGCGAAGGCCAGGGCATAGGGCAGAATGGGCCGCATCAGGATGACTGCTGCTGCACCGAGAACGCCTGCAATGGGTTCGACAATTCCAGACAACTGTCCGTACCAAAAGCTCTTGAACAGGGACATCCCCTCCCGGCGCAGGGGAATCGAGACAGCGGCCCCTTCGGGAAAGTTCTGGATGCCGATACCCAGCGCCAGGGCAACCGCACCGGCCAACGTCGCCGCAGGCAGATTGGCAGCCAGCGCCCCAAAAGCGACGCCTACGGCCAATCCCTCCGGTATGTTGTGCAGAGTGATTGCCAGCACCAGGAGAATACTTCTATGCCAGCTCGTTTTCAGACCCTCCGCCTCCTCTATCGGAAACCCTATGTGGAGGTGTGGTAACAACTTGTCTACCAGCCAGAGAAATGCTCCTCCCAATAAGAAGCCTGCCGTAGCGGGAATCCAGGAAGGCACGTTCGATTCCTCGGCCATTTCTATCGCCGGCGCCAGGAGCGACCAAAAACTCGCGGCGATCATCACTCCCGCGGCGAATCCCAGCATACCGTCCAGCACTTTCCTGTTGATGCTTTTGAAAAGAAAAACCACGCCGGAGCCTAACGCGGTCACGAACCAGGTAAAGCCAGTGGCCGACAATGCTTGTAATATTGGGTGTAGGTTTTCAAACCATTGAATTGCCATACTCCACGTGCCCATACTCCAGGCAGACCAGGGTGAAATCACTCACTCACTCACTCACTCACTCACTCACTCACTTGCTTCCTGGCTCGCCTGAGGAGCCTGTCGCCCACTCAATTCCCTATCCAACATCAGAAGGGCCTGGTGGTTGTCTCCGATCATCTTCAGTGTCTCTACGATTTGACTCGCGCTGTTCTCCTCCTCGATTTGCTCTGTCACGAACCACTGCAAGAATATCTGGCTGGCGTAATCTTTTTCCTGAACTGCGAGCGTGTAGAGATTGTGAATCATCGCCGTCACCTGTTGCTCGTGTCCGAGCGTCTTCTCGAAAATGTCGAGGGGCGATTGGAACTCGACCGGCGGCTGGTCAATGGCCTGGAGCACTACGCGACCACCCCGGTCGTGGATGAACCCATAGAACTTTGCCGCGTGCTCCACTTCTTCTTGAGCCTGTGCGCGCATCCAACGTGCAAAGCCAGCGAGGTTGATGGATTCACAGTAGGCTGACATTGAGAGGTAAAGGTAGGCGGAGTATAGTTCATTTTTGATCTGTTTGTTCATCGCGTCTTGGATTGTCTTGTTTAGCATCACCATTTCTCCTTTGCTAATACTGAGTGTTTGGGTTTTCGCAAGTCGAGAGCGTACCTGCGACCGCGCGTCTGGCTGCCATAGCCCACGTTGCCCGGCTACTATCAGTATAGCAGAAAGGCGGTTGTCTGTCTACGACAAAAGTCGCATTGTGTCGGCGTTGCGCCTTGCCGATGTCAAGTGGCCTATTTCATCGCCTAAACGCTCAGGTCTACTTCCTGCCCTATGCTGATGCATTGTTGGAAAGCCTCGCTGCCGACCGCACACTGCTCCTGGCCATGGACGTCAGCGAAGCAGGGCGCAAGTGCCTGGTATTGATGGTCAGCGTGATCTACGAGAAACGATCGCTGCCCATTGCTTGGATCGTCGTTACAGGGAACAAGGGCCATTTCCCGGAAGAGACGCACGTGCGGTTGCTGAAACGAGTCCACGAGATAATACCGGAAGGGGCTAACGTGATCTTCCTCGGTGCTCGATCATTTCTTGGATGAACATATCCACATCCCTGTGGCCTTCCAGATGCCTCGCTTGGCAGAAAGTGTCCGGTAGTGAATCGACGAAAAAGGCGTCCGCGAAGGCTTCCACTTCCTGCGGATCGGTGGGACCCTGCGGGTCTACCCCTAACGCCAGAGCCGGCAGCGCGGTCGAGAGCAACGTCAACAGCGCCAGGGCCAGTGTACAAATTCGCTTGTTCATAGTTCTGTCTCCTTCATAGAGTTTCTCAAGCCGTTGCCGGAACGTTTCGACCGTGGCGGCGATGCAGCAACCAGACGACGATCCAGCCGAATATCAAGTTCTCGCCGAACACTTCCACCAGGTGGGTCACCTGCAACCCGACGGGCAGGCCCGTCGGCCTCAAGAGGTTGCCGCCCATCAGCACTGAGAACAACAGCGCTACGGCAAGCCCGGTCTCCCACCAGCGACCCCTCGACAGGCTTCCCTCGGCTACGCTCGGGACAGGCAGGGCAGGCTCCCTCATCGTCCAGATCACCGGAAGCGTCAGCGCCGCCCAGAGCACCGCCCTCAGCGCCTGGAACGGGAGGATCCAGGCGGGCATCTCCATGTTGGCGTACTCCTCCAGGGCCGCCGGGGCCAGGCGTCCGGCGAGCGGCAGAAAGACCAACGCGCCGAACAGGATGAACAGGACGACCCAACTGAACCCAATCAGCGCCAGTTTCCAGACCCATTGCGTCCAGGGCATGATCAGGCGCAGGTTGGTTTCCTGTGGTTCTTCAACCCGTTCCATTCGCCCGTGAATCAGGACGGCCAGTACCGAAAAGACCACCGCAGTGATGGCCCCATTGACGACCAACCTGACGACCAGATCCAGAGGCAGCGCCTCGGGGAGATACACGGCCTCGATGGCGACCATGAGCGTCGTCACGCCGTAAAAGACGAGAAAGATCGCGGCGACCAGGCGCCAACCCACCCATCGGGATCGGAGAACAGGCCAACTGAGGACGGCGGCGTGGAGAAGGGACACCAGCAGGAGTGTCGCTGGCGCGGCCTGTGTCTCCTCTACCAGACCCAGGCCCAGGAAGTCTATCGAGTATAGTCCGAACAGGATAAAGGCCAGGATGATGACTTTCAGTCCGAGTAGAACGGTTGCTTTTGCTTTCATGGCACATCTCCTCTCTTTTCAGGTTCTGAGTACAACTCCTCTGATTCCGGGAAGATAACGTGTGTGATTACTCGTCAGAGTCTGTCTCGTGACGCCCTTGCGCATCTAGCGACCAAGCTCACTGGCGGGGATGGAGTGCCAGCGGAATCCCCGCCAGTGCAGCGCCTTGTTATGTGCTCTGGTGGGTGCCGAAATACTGTTTTCTCCTGAGAACGAGATAGACCGCTACAGTTAAGGGCCAGCAATTCCCGTTTTGGGGTTGTTTACCAGCTCTCCGCACTGCACATAAGCCCAAGCGGGGGGATTCAACAAGAGCCAGCGGATATTCTTGCAACGGGGAGTAGCAATAGCGTGGCCGAGAATATCTCCTTGGTTTTGCATTCTCTGACAATGAATCGTCGTTACTTCCATACACGATCAAGGAGGGGAAAGG
>Ga0075114_10000555_pt1 | contig 22613 bp, 27 predicted proteins | sample AntAceMetag02UKM_FD_69784 | JGI IMG/M metagenome (GOLD analysis project Ga0075114, IMG submission 69784) | Saline lake microbial communities from Ace Lake, Antarctica - Antarctic Ace Lake Metagenome 02UKM | ecosystem: Environmental > Aquatic > Non-marine Saline and Alkaline > Saline | place... | reverse complement strand
AATATTTCATCGAGACCCTCGAAACTCGAAAAGCTAGTTGGCAAGATCAGCTATCAAGACGACGACGGGAGTACGAAAATACTGGAAACGGTAGATGAAATAAAGAATTTCTACGAAATATCAGAGAAAAAAGAAGTGGCAGTAGTCGAAAAAGGCGAAAGCGAAATCAAAGTAGCGGAAGCTCTACAAAAACAACTTGGCTCTGATGTGAGTATTGACGACATAGTTCAAGACATACGCACGCGAAAGTATGGAAAAATGATTGATAATTTTGCAAAAGAAGTTGGTGTTGATCCAGATATAGTCAGAAATGACAAAAATCTTTGGAAAGACATCGAATCTTATTCAGAATTTTCAAACAACGGTCAACCACTAAAACCTTCTGAGAAATTATCTTTAGCACTAAGGAAGTCAAAAACCATTAGAAAGTCTATTGATGAGTTCAAAGGTAGTGCAGCCAACGCTAAGAAAGCTGTTGATGCTGCAATACCAGACAGCGGAGGTGGAGGATCTGCCGAATCACTGCCAGAAATGACAGAAGAAGAAAGCAGGTTGGCTGGGGAAATATAGGAGCATTTTTTTAGTCTTAAAAACAGAGAAAAATGAACCTGAACATCACATCTGATACACCGATTGCAGATTCACTGAAAACAAAGTTCTGGAAAGAACTTTTGAAAAACACGTTTGGACAAATGGTCTACAATATGTTTGGAAAAAAAGCAGTGATCGAGAAACGTGGCGGTAAAACCGTTCAATTCAGACGAGTGGGGAAATTCACTCCAGATCTTACCCCTTTAACTGAGGGTGCCGCTCCAACAGGGCGGAAAATTGCAGTTACTACAAATGTGGCTACCGTTACTCAACACGGAACAGTTGTAGATTACACTGATATGTTTGATGAAATTCTTTACGATAATCTTATCGGAGAAATCATCAGAGAGACGTTACCAGAAAACGCAATTGAAACATTGGAAAAATTAGCAGCAGCAGTTTACTGTGCTGGTACCAACATTCGATACGTAGCTGGTGACACTCGTGCGGCACTCACTGCTTCAAATATTTTAACGTTAGCGGTAGTCGACTTAGCTGTTAAAACTTTGAAGCAAGCGAACGCACCATTGATTAATGGGAAATATATTTGTATCGTCGGACCAGAAGCGACTTATGACATTCAACAGTCTGCTGATTGGAAAGATCCCTACAAATACGCAAACCGTACAATGGGTCTGTACCCGTCTGAGATTGGTATGTACAAAAATGTACGATTTGTTGAATCTACTTACGCTCACGTATTCAAACACAAAGGAGCGGGAACTGGTGCTTTGCACACAACTCTTGATGCAGCAGCAGCAGCAGGTCAAAAAGTAGTACCTTTGGCAGCGACAACTGGTCTAGTGGCTGGAGACGTCTGTCAAATTCGAGACGCTAGCGGATATTTTGAAGAAGAGGTAGTCCTCGCTTCTGTGTCTTCTGGAGTCTCAGTAACTCTAGTGAGCAATCTGACTCGTGCTTTCGCTGCTTCTGATACATTCGATAAAGGTGACGACGTTTTTGCAGCTCTTATCTTCGGAAAAGATGCTATGGGAAGCGTTAGCCTTACTGGAATGCGAGGTGGTAGAGTAGTAGGAATCTCGTCATTCGAGATTATCCAAAAAGCTTTAGGAAGCGGCGGAACTTCTGATCCATTGAACCAGGTTGGTACGGTGAGTTGGAAAGCAGCTGTTGCCTACATCCGATTGGACGAAGAACGAATGGTAAGAATTGAACACGGAGCTACAGGAGAAACTAGTTAGTAGTTTCTAAATATTGGGGGAGAGAGATCTCCCCCTAGCTCTTATTTTTTTAAACATCAAAACAATGCAACCACTGCGAAACTTAAATCGAAGCCACTTAGATCCAATGGAAATTAAACCGGTTATCATTAATGGCAAAACCATTTGTGAAATTGGGAATGGAATGACAATCATCCTCGGTAAAAAGGAACACCGAGAAATTGCCAGACAAGTCGCCCAAGAAGCTGGGATAATGTGTACAATCGCTAGCCCAGACGAAAAAAATAGCGATCAAATCAAAGACGAACTTCTCGCCGAGCAAGAAAAGAACAAAAAGCTTCAAGACGAACTGGAAAAAGGAAAAGGTTCTAAAAAACCTGCCGAAACCCCGGTCAAAGAAGCAAAAACTGCTGACGACGAGCCAGTTAATGAAGACGAAGCAGTCGTTGAAGGAGAAGTACCTATCGATGACGAAGTTGTCGACCCAGTTCGGGAAGATGAACCAAAGCTGGAGACAATCGGGCAAGCATACTTCCGAGTGTTTAAAGCAAGTCCTGGTGGCAGAAACAAAGCAACTGTTATCTCTTTGTTGAAAGAAAAGGGAGAAGTAGGACCTTTCAAGGAATAAAAGCTTTACTCTTGTCAAAATTTGGCAGGAGCAAGATTTTTATATAAAATAAAAACAATGATACTACTTGATTGGGCTGCCGATTTTAGGAAAGTAACTGGTGACGTGCTGGATGGCACCACCAATGAAACACTGTATTTATTTTTAGCAGATGCCATCGTAATTCATGATAGGTTTGTAAAGGACAGAGTAAGGACTGACGAGGAAAGGCGAAAAGAATTGACGTTTGCAGCCAAGTCATACGAAATGGCTCTACCAACCGATTTCGATCGTTCTTTTGGAATAAATATTTATTTGAACGAGACTGATACGTATCCAATTCCAACGGACCTATATCAAATAAGTTTCGGGAAAATAAATTTCAATAAGGAATATGCAGTTGGTGATAGCATTTTTATTGACTACACACCGAAGCCAAAGGTTAGGAGTCTATTTGTTAAAACCTACGACTGCGTGGAACTTGATGACCCAAAGACAATGATCTTGTTGGAGGGAGAAGTTAAAAAAATGGTAATAGCTGTTGATGATGGCTTTGAGTCATCTAACGCAACCGATACAATAACTAACCAAAATAACGCTCTTCAAGAATGACGTACATAAAACCAAGTAATAATGCGAGATCGCAAAAAATAAGGAAAAGATATTTTCCTTTTAATTACTTGATGAACTCAAAGGAATTGAATGGAGTTGGTGCTAACATCGCAAAGAATTGTGAGCTTCGAGATGGAATGGTAGCAAAAACAAAAGGAGAAGATTTACTTCTCACGTTAGCCGGGATAAGTGGATACTTATATGCCTTTGAGTACACCAAAACAGATGGCACTACCCAGGTCATAGCAATCTATAAGTCTGGATCAATTTACTTGCTTAGGGCGATAGAAGAGGACGGGACAGTTGTGGTACCTGGAACAGAAGCCACTACCACCAAGACCGGAACAGTCAGTCTCACTAGTGGTGGTTCTGCGGTAGTTGGTTCTGGAACATTGTTTACTACAGAATTTTCAGTTGGAGACAGCGTTAGGACTGATCCTAGCGACGCGCTTTACAGAAAAATACTAACAATATCTGACGACACTCATTTAACATTCGATACAGCATGGAGCGGCTCGACTCAAGCTGGGGCTGATATTATTTTAGTAACCAACCCAAAGGGGATCGGGGACGTTGATTTTACGTCTTCGTTGTTTGATTGGGATCAAGTACAAAGCAGGGGTTTTATAATGAACAATTCTCTTTCTACTCCATTATACATGTGGGATGGAGCATCGTTAGCGGCAGTTGCATCAACTTCTGCAATACCAATAATATCTCCTATTTGGGCTTCTAGCAATGGAAACAGGGTGTCATTAGGATTCTTAGACAAAAAGCCTCTCGCTTCTGGGGATGAAATTGAGACTTCTTCGTCATTCTCCTCTGGGGCGAGTGTCCATTCTGGTGCAGAATACTCAACAGGAATTCCTAGAAGTACGGGGGCTATTTCGACACCATCTGGAATGATAATGTTCGGAGTAATGGGTGGGGAAAGGCAAAACATAAGAGAGAACTACTCTAGTAATGACGTTGACTCGAATACGAGAAGTCTTAGTTTTGGATATAACGGAAAAGGAGTTTTGAATAGCCAGCAAATATGTCTTGGTGATTACTATATTTACATAATTAACGATACCGGAATAATCGAAATAGACCAAAAGTCTGGTCGATCAAGGAACTTAACCGAAGACGGGAAGATAGCTGAGTATTTCAAGAAGTACGACAAGACCGCTGCGACAATAAAATATGACGCAATAGAACAAAAGGTTGTTGCCTTAGTTGAGAATGGAGCAAGAAATGACACACTATTAATTGTGGATGTTTCACAAAGAAAGAAACCAGTTTCAATAAGTGACAATCATTACTACTCTTCGCTTCTCACGATCAAGGGAAGCGTTCACGGGTGCAGTGCTATTGATGGGAAAATAATTAAATTATTCAGCGGACTTGCTGATTGGGAGGGAAATTCTAGGGCGTACAAATTCATAACTGAGTGGAACGCATTTAATGGAATACAATTTAAAAAAACTCTCAAACAAATATCGATATTCGCTAGCGTGAATCCTGGAAAAACATTTTATGTAAGACTTTATAAAAACGGATCTACCACTCATTTTTACGAAGAAGAATTAGAAGCAAAGGTACTGCCGTTGCTAACCGGCACAAGTGCTCCGTTTTCAAAGTACGTACTTGGAATAGGTGCGGCAGATTTGGTAGTTACAAATAAAGATGATTTAAACTTGTTCAGAAAGAACGAAGGATTTTTATCACTGGCTATCGAAGTATTCCAGGACTCTGCTGACGACTTCGTACTTCAAGACATAATGGTTGAGTACAAAACGGCTAATAAATTATCGAAAGATTTAACGATGCCTACTTCACTTTTTTCTTAAAATATAATAATATCTAAACAATGGTTAAAGCAATTCTCGACAACGCACAATTTGAACTAGCTTCAACGCTAGAATCTTCTGACACTGAAATCGATATGGTTTCAATCGATGACGATTATAACTTAGAGGATCAGAAAACTGGGACAATCCCACAAACTGGTAATCTAATGATAATCAACAAAGAAGAAGAAACGCAAACTATGAAAGTTCGATTTTCAGCGGCTGTTGAAAACGGACTAATCGGAACAAAACAAAGATATACAATAACAAAGGCAATCGCTAGCGATGCTGCGACTGTATTGCAGGGACTCGTAAATTCTGATGATTTCACTGATGACGCTGATAATGCTGATTCGGGTTTAGTAATAGCGTCATTCCCGATCGGGTCATTGGTATTAATAACAGTCGATTCCGCATTAATGAGATATATGATTAGATCTATAGCAACTAGGTTTGTGCAATTTCCTTCTTTTGATAAAACAACAGACGTGACGGTCGGGAACGGAAGAGATATTTTTGTTACTCCAAAAAAATATAACGGAGACGAATTAACTATTGCTAATGCAGTAATCACTGGTTCCGCTGGGGTTACGGGAGACACTACGATTAATATTTACAATGTTACAAAAGCACAATATATGTTATCTACTGCAATAACTATTGCCAGTGGAGCAACTACTGGTAGCGGTGTTGTCGACACTGCCGCAGACGATATTGACACAGGAGACATTCTCCGCGTCGATGTTCTGACAGTCAGTAGTGGGACGGCTCCGAAAGGATTAAATGTTAACTTAGAATTTGGAGAATGACAGCAATAGACACATTTGGAGACGGTGGTGATGGAGCCTATACTGGAGGAAATCTAGTACGAGGGAACACTTATAATTTCACGTCATTTGATTTGAATGCAGCAATTGATATAACTGGTGGCACTGGATTAACTACTATTTACGTACAAGGGAATTTGTCTTTGGGTGCCTCTGCTGTTATCAATGCAATAAAACAGGCTATCGGAGCAGCTCCAGGTGATATAACTATTTTTGGAGGAAAATACAATGCGAATAAAAATGCTGATGGGGATACTGGGAACGGAGGAGCTGGTGGGGGTGGTGCCAGCCCTTACGGTCCTCCTTATACAGGTGGTACTGGAGGAGCAGGAGGAACTGATACGGTTGATGCTGGCGACGGGACCGATGGATACAGTGCTCCAAGTAGAACCGGAGGAGTCGGCGGAACGGGCGGAGGAAAGAATGGAGGGGGTGGTGGCGGAGGAGGGTCATCTAATAATGTCTATAACGGAGGGAATGGTGGTGACGGTGCCGCTGATTCTGCATCAATAACAGAAGAGCAACCAACAATATTATTTATAATCGGTGGGAACATAGAGATAAACGCATCAGCGACAATAAATGGTGCTGGTGTTGACGGTGTCACTGGAACTACTGGTAGTGCTGGCTCAGCTGGAGGCTATCCAGGACTCTACGGCGGAGGAGGTGGAGGAGCAGGAGGGGGTGGCGGAACTTCTGGTGTAAAAATCTTATTCTATTACGCTGGTACGTATTCAAATGCTGGAACACTGGATGCTGATACAGGAGCGGGGGGAACTGGCGGACCAGGCGGATCAACGGGCGGCGCAGGTGTAGCGGGATCTGCTGGGGCACTGGCAGGGATTATCACAAAAATTAGTGGAATAATTATAAAAGAAATTTTCGCACTACAGGCTAACGCTGTAGCTGAAATGGACTTTGAAGGAGGAATCGCTTCCACTGAAAGAGGATTCGTTCACAGCTTAACAACAGCACCGACAATCGCCGACACCAAAACGGTGGTATCTGGTTCTGGAGAAATGGATGCTCCCATCACTGGGTTACTAGAGGATACGACATATTATATTAGACCGTTTGCAACAAATTCCGTAGAGACTGTTTACGGTACAGAAACATCTTTCAAAACTCACAAATCTTTTATTCCAGGAATAATAATTGGTAATTAATTAAAGTAATTTTTAAAACCCCCATAAAATGATCGAAGCAAAAACCAAAAACAGCATTAAGGCAGCGGTAAAAATAATTGACGATAATGTCATGGAAACTGATTGTCGTGTTCCAGAAAATCCTACGCTATCTTTTTACGTTGACGAAGTAGAGAATGGGTGGAGTATAAGCCTACGAGGGAAAAGATTTAATGCCAAAGATGGAAAAGAAGCACTATCAATAATTGAAGAAATATTTAAAGCAAAAAAATAAAATGGAAAAGAAATTAAAACAACCCGTCATCAGTTTGTCTGGCACAGCCGGTAGTGTTGTGGACTTTGATCCAGAAATATCAAGGAATGCTAAAATTGCAGGAGACAAAGCTCTGGCGAAAAAAAAGGAATTAGTAATAAGACTTAATGAATCTTCGGAAGATCCAACTAATCCTGGTTTTAATAATCCAAAAACAACAAATGTCACCAAAAAAGATGATGTTGTTCCAGACGAAAGAACAGAGACCCCTAGGGTTGAGCCTGTGGTCGTTAAAAAAGATTTAGATGTCATTAGGGCGAAGAACAAAACAAAGCTCAAGGAGGACCAAATAAATAGCAAATACACTGGCAACCTCACCGTTGCTCAGAAAAAGCAACGTGATACCGAATTAAAGGAGGCAAAAAGGGAGGAATTGCTTCTAGAAACTTCCGATCAAGAAAAAAGAAAGAACGAAAGAATTAAAAGAAATAAAGATTTGGAAACAAAAAGATTTGAAACTGATGTCGAATTAAAAAGACAAGATATAGAAGACAGATTTCCATCTGGAAGTTTGAGTCTCCAAGACCAAAGGCAAAAAGAAAGGCTTCTGTCGGAGCTAGACAGAAAAGAAAAGCGTGGTACTGAGGATTTGGCGAACAAATATTCAGACCTAGAAACTTCTTCTCTTGATTCGATTGAGGCTCGGCTCGCTAGTCGAAAAGACAAGGAACAGCTCACTGCTGCTGAACAGACGGCAGAGGATAAGGGAGTTGAAGAGCAGGCTGGGATTCTCGAAATCAAAAAAGAATATAAAAGAAAATACGGTCAGAACATTTCCACGGAGAAGGCTCAAAACATTTGGAATAAAAGGCAATCTTTCGATACCGACAAAGACAAGGCGACAGCGAGCCTTCTCGATGAAGAACGGATCTCTGGTGAGATCGCAAAGGGTAGCGAATTGGAATCTGCCTACACCAAGTTTGATGGAAACATGGAGAAGGCTATGGATTGGGCTGAACAATATATGCCAAAGTCTCAGCTAGAAAAGGAGAGGGATAAAATTTACAAGTCGTTAGGATATGACCAAGAGACCATTGATAGCGAAAACACGAGAGCTTCTTTGCTTGATGCTTACGGAATTATGGATGACCCAGAAGCAAGCAATTCAGACAAAACAATGGCTGCTAAAAAATTAGAGAAAGCTAGAGTAGAAAAGCCAGAAGATTTCTATGTCACGAAACAGGTAAACGCAAAACGAGAGAGTGGTGAAGACTATGACTGGCAGGACATACTTCGTTGGGAAAGCGAGGTCAAGAATTATATTAAAGAACAGGACGATTCGTTTGACGAAGAAGCACCATTACTTAAACCAGAAATTTCCAATTATTTTGACAATGTTGTTGATACAATTGTGAAAGCTGGGGAACTTGACGACGCACTTGAAGCTATATCCAGAGGTCAGTCTTCGTACACTCCGAAATCGGTCGACAAAGACACCATGAACAAGCTCAAATTGTTAGCTGGTGGGAACATAAGCCTAGGAAGCGATAATGATTTCTCTCTTGGTGGATCAGCAGCAGAGCAGGCTTATATGCTGAGCAAGTTACAAGATGCAAAGAAGGCTTCTGAAAGGAAGCCAACGAGTGTCTCTAGCTCTGTTGAAAAGTATTCTAAGAAATATAGGGTGCCATCTAATTTGATAAATGCCATGATAACACAGGAGTCTGGTGGACAGGCAGATGTTGTGTCTTCTGCTGGTGCAGAAGGTATTATGCAACTAATGCCAGATACAGCAAAAAGGTTTGGGGTAACAGATTCATTTGACGAAGATCAAAATATTGCTGGCGGTGTCAAATATATGGATTGGCTTTTAGAAAGATACGATGGATCAGAGGAACTTGCTCTTGCGGCTTATAATTCTGGCGAGGGAAACGTTGATTTGGCAATTAAAAAGGCGAACACTAATGACTGGAACGTTGTGAAGGACAACCTGGTAACAACTCCGGCGAATCAAAAGCAAACTCTTGGATATGTAAAAAACATAATGGCTATGAAGGACAAACAGGTCCAGAAAGAACAACCGGCTCCAGAAGTAATTAAACCAGATCCAAAAAAAGAAGAGAAAAAAGGATTCCTTAGTAAGGTCAAAGATTTTATTTTTGGCGAAGGTGATGATGAAAAATTTGGCAAGGGCAACATAGACTTGACAAAAAGACCGATTGTTAAAAATGAAGACGGTACTATTAGTACTGTTAGATCAATATCTTTCAGTGAAGACGGAAAAGAAATACTAATCCCAACTGTTAGCCCAGATGGGAAGATCCTGTCAAACGATGACGCAATTTCTCTGTATCAAAAAACAGGAGAATATTTAGGTAAATTTGATTCCATAGAGGCATCAAATAAATATGCTAAAGAGTTGCATAGCCAACAAGACAAACTGTATTCTGGGTCGGAGAAAGGTAATGGCGACGAAGTAAAAACAGCGTTAGACTCAGAGGAATCTAGGCTGGGTAGGAAACTAACCAGAGAAGAAGCAAGAGTTATTATTGACGGATTTAAGAATTAGTATCCGTACTTATCAAGCAGTTCGTCAGTTCCAGCTTCTTCTTCCCCGTATCCATATTCGTCAAGTATTTTGTCAGTAGCAGTTCCTTCGTTGAGCAATTCTTTTGCAAACTCTTGAGTCGCTTCCGCCTCTTCTTTTTTGCTACTTTTAGCTTCTTTGAATCGATCGGTTATCACAGATATTTTTATTGTGCCATCTGAAATTGTATCCAAATCAACAGCCTCAGATTCTCCGTGAGCGTCCAAGAATTTTTGCCATCTTTCTTTCGATGTAGACTCCCTAAACCCCCTCAGTGCAGAAATATCTCTGATTTTTGGATTAGTAGTTATTGTTTTCTCTATCCCAATCCCTCGGTAAAAACTATTCTTCCTAGCCATTTTCAAGTTAGTTTCAAGTCCATCTGCGACCAGGGATAAAACACCGCCCTCGAATTGTTCGTTATTTCCGTTTATAGCCGTGAACGCTACCTTATTCCTTTCCTCGTTTTCAGTCTGTAATCCAGTTTGGAAGAATCTAAAAAGATTATTGTCTTCGTATGCACCGGTAACGGCTCCGCCAAGTTCGTACATTTCAGATAGTGGAACAGGCAGAACTGCCTCAACGGTATCCGTGAAGTTTCTTGATTTAAACACACCCTCCCAATCGCCTCTTTGAACTCCTTTCTCGCTCATATCCTTCAAAAATCCCATCGTGGAGTCTATAACCTCTCCCATTATGCTGGAATTAAGAACTTTGTCTGTTGTCATATAGGATTGCAACGCTTTTGCAATCAGTCCAGGGTATCCATGATAACCAGTAATAGGACCAAGGAGTCCATATTTTGCAGCATCAGCAACATCATCTTTATCCAGGGTCCCACCGTTTGCCAGAAAAGATCCCATCAATCCAAACGAAGCATTCATAGTAAAGTTTACAGCAATAGTTTTTGATAGTTTGATAATGTTTTTTTTACTCGGTTTTCTTGAAACAGCTTGTGCATCTAAGATCATCTTGTTAAGCCCTTGATGTTGAGAAGTGGAAAACATTGTTATGAATCGGTTCGCACTGCCACCAGACTGATAATTTGATTGGTTCAAAGCCCCACTAGATTGTTGGTGCCTGTCTGTAAAACTCCAAAATTCTTCCATTGCCAGTTCCCTAGTCTCCTTCTCTCCAAGGCTTGGATTTGCTTTTTTTGTTTCGTCCAAAACTTGTAGATATTTAGGATACCCTCCTGTGACAATCGCAGTTTTGTCTCCGGCTCTCGTGAAAAATGTTCTCTGATCGATTGCTCTTAACAAGTCTGAGTCAGAATATTTTCCTAACGCTCCGGGCTGCAAATCTATATCAAGCCCGTTGGCATATCTAAGTTTCGCCTGTGCGGAATTTGCAATATCCCTCATTGCAGAAAATTTTCTAGAATCAGCTAAATATTTAACGTAATCAACCCCGGACATATCGTGAAGATACCCCCCGATACTAGATAACTGTTTTAAGTATGTCGCAGGTCTGAATATTTTGTTCTTAACAAAGTTAATTCTAATAATATCTAGTAGACCGTCTTGACCGGATACCGGCTTTCTCTGACCAGAGAATCTCTCAAGGTCGTCCTTGAGTCCCTCGGTAAAGGTCTTGTCTCCCGCGAGATCATTTAGTTTTTTACTAATTCTTTTATCGTCAAACATTGAATTAGCTTTCATCAAATCCTCGTCAAGATGGATCACCATGTCCTCGTTTTGTATGTTTCTATTAAAAATGTCCACGGCATCCCCGAAGACTAGTTCCCCCTCTCCACCTGTTCTCTCCCTCCTACCAGCGAATTGAATCTCAAGATTCTTAAAGTCTGTACGACCCTTCTCTTTGACCCCCTTTCTCTCTGACGGGAAGTAACTATCCTCAAACTTTATATTTACCCCATTCGTATTTAAGTTTGATTGGTTAAAAGCAGCTTCTCTTGTTTTGAATTCAGAGGACATAAAATCTCCGAGCTTTTTTTCGTCGACACTTAAATATGACAGAGCCTTTTCTATACTCTCCTCCGAGTATTTTTCAACTAGTTCGTTTTTCACTGATTTCCGTTTCATCATTAGGTAGAAGTGCAGCAAAGTTGATTTCGTAGCCTTCTCTCCATTTTTGTCAGTGAGAAAAATGGTGCTCACAGATCCGTCCTCATTAATCCTGTCTAGCCTCACGTCTAACTTTTGATTGAAAAATTGTTTAGACGCTTTTCTTCCCCCAATCAGCTCCTTTATTTTTACCTTTAATGCGTTCACTGATTTGTCAGTAGCAATTTTAGCCCTCTGTGTTTCGAATTCTAGATTCTTAAATACTTGCCTGTATTTATCAACCTCTCCGACGAGTGCTCCAATCTTTTCTCCAATATTCACCGCCCCAAATTGCATTTTAAATCTAGCTATTAAGGACTTACTCTTAACTGGCAGCTCGTCAGCAGCAGTTGACCCGCCCTTCTCAACCCTTGTCTCTAGTGGTTTTCTTATTTTAGACGAATCATCGTCTAGAGATTTGAAAAAGTTGTCTTTCTCCACTTGCACTTCTTCTTGTTTTTTTAACAAAGATTCCATTCCAGCCTCCCTAACTTCTTCTGTCTTTAATAGTAAATCTTCTAGCTCTGCGTTTGTTTTGTTTTTGAATCCGATAAAATCAGAATACTTAATAATATCGAGATCGGACTGAGAAAGTTTTTCCCCAGATCTCATTTTTACAACTGCGTCATAATACAAAGCTAGTCCGTCATCAGTCTTAACTCTTTTTAACTTATCAATTACCTTGACTGCGTCAGCATAGGAGTAGTTGTCTACCACCCCAGCCTTTAGCCTTTTTCCTTTGGTCTTTACTGCGTTTATTCCCTTATTTATTGCAGCCACTAATCCGTTCTTTTTTGTTCTATAAATAACGGAGTTAACATTTCTTATGGTTTGAGCAATCTTTTTGTCAAACTGTTTCTGCGTTTTTATTCCGGTTACATTTAATGAATTTATTATTTGGGAAATTTCCCTTTTATTTCCATCGGTGATGTCTGCTTTTTTGATTATCTCAAGAAGTTCTTTTTGCTTTCTGGAAATGTCCTCAACGGTATTCTTAACACCAACCTTAAACCCCTTTCCGAATTCTCTCAACCTATCTTTAATAACTGTCATTTCTTGCACAAGAACTTTTTTCTTGCTCGGAAATAATTCATTATCAATAATTGATTGAGTTTTAGTTTTTCTGGTCCCCACGCCCTCCTTCATGGCAACTTCGACAGATTCTTCGTTTAGAGGTTTTTTGGTGTCTTCGATCAATGGTGTCTTGGCAGATGCGTCAGAAACTTCTTGAATACTGGCACCTTCTTTTTCAATCTTAGCTGGTAAATCCATTTGTGTTTGCACAGATTCCGCTTGATTTGAAAGGTCTTCGTTGTTTTTTATCTTATTACTCTCGAACTCGACTTTTTTCATGTCGTTTTCTCTCCCGATCGAGATTTCTTTTAAAGCCCTTTCTGAATACTCTTTCTGAGCTTCTACAGAAAGTTTCATAAACTCTTCTTTTGCAAGCGGTGTTTTTATATACTTGGCAAATTTGAATAGCCCGGCAAAGGCGAGCTCTCCCCCAGCAGCAAATAAAAGTTCTGTTGCATATCTTTCTGCCGACTGATCTTTGAAAGTTGGAAATCTGGCGGTAGTTATCACAACATCTGGAAATAATCCACTAGCGATTGATGCCAGATATGGACTAGATTTCACAAATGCAACTGGCAACGCTTTTAGAGTGGCAAGGCTGGCGAGCCCAAACGTAGTAAAATATTCACCAGAAATGTCTGGTATTTCAGAAAAAGGAACGGTGTCGTCTCTTTTTAGCATTTCTCCTGTCTCTCCTTGAATGACATCCAAAAATTCTATTGCGCTATCCAATTCTGCAACCTCTTTAGTGTCTCCGGTTTGGCTTGCAACGTACCGTTTTCCCCTCATCATCCACTCCACTGACCCAGTAGTAACTCCTGTAAGAAGCCTCAGAACACCTTTCCCATATCCTTTTACCGAATCAATGGTAGTTTTTACCAATGGCAGAACATTCCCAAATTCATCAATAGCCTCTTTTGGGAAAGATTCTTTTGACGTTCTAAAATTCTCCACCTCTCCGTTCCAATATCTTTTCCCAGCTTCTAGAGCTCTGACAGTTAAGTCTTTTGCTTTCGTGATGCCAGGGAATTCGTTTTCTAGTTCGGAGAATTGTTGTGGAGGACTGCTTAAAGTATCGTTATAACTGTTCCCGAATGACTCAGAAGCAGAAGTTTCGTTTGGCGGAGAGCTGACAGGTTTTACTATTGGTTCCTTTAAAATCGTAGCAACGTCATCATTCATTTTTATAAAACAGTAATTATTAATTACAATGTAAATGTTTTTAATATTAATATCAAAAAAATGATGTTGACTAATTTACACGAGTTACTCCGTTAAAAATAAATCCTCTAAAGAATTTTTTGGAAACATTATTTGCAACTAGAAAATTTCCAGAGTGGATGCCTCCTTTTTTTATTCCAAATTTTCTCCATGAGTTTCCGAACAATCCTATAACAGTTCTTTTTTCAATACACCTAACGCAGTGTCCATCGCCCGTTGTGTTCGGGATATAAAAGTTTTCCTCGTCGATCATTGGGTGCACGACCAATGCTCCAGTTATGATTTGGTATCCCTTTTCCGTGACTTCTTCCCAGTCGTCTTTTACCACATACTCAAATTTAGGAAAATTGAATTTTTCACCGTTTATGTCTGTCACAAATCCGTTTATCTTGCATTCATTTACTACTGCCCTCACCCCAGATTGAACGTAAGCACCTTTTTCTGGATCATACAATCCCCTGTCTATCATTAGATCTCTTACATATTTTGCAGAAAACGTAATCATTTTTCGGAACGTTCTCGTCGCGATCGAGGACATGGCGACTGCTGTCGCTGTTGGCACACACTCATTTGTATTTTTCTGGTCTTGAAAATAAACATTGTCATTCGAGGACATGCCCTTGAGCAATTCTTCCTCCGTCCCCTTGAACGATAGATATTTTAAATCGCTAGCGGAGCACACAAAATCTCTTTTGTCTTTTAGATCTATTGCTCCACACATCCTGTAGTCTGTTTCTGGCTTTTCGTTTTTCATGTTTTTATTGTATTATTTTATTTAGATAATAGCAAAAAGCCACTGCGTCAGCCTGGTCATCTGTCATATCGAGACCTGTTTCATTTTTAGCCCAGATCAAAGTGTCCCTTTTTATCTGCTCGGTTTTCCCAAACTTAATTCCAAGATATGCCTTAACAGTTGGATCGTTCACCGGGACAACGGGGATTCCTTTTCTGAATGCGACGTGTTCTAAGAGAAACATTAGTCCATATAAAATTCTTTTCACAGTCTGTCCGTTCATCCTGTTGCTTGTTTCAGAAAAAACTATTACGTCTGGTTTCCATATATCAATCAACTCTGCCACTCTATCAGCCCAAATCGCACTGTTCTCAAATTTTATTACTTCCAGGCTTTCTGGGTCAAGTCCATCCTCATAAAACGCTACTCCCGTTTTTTCTTTAGAAGTATCGAAGCCGAGTATTTTTTTTGACATTATAGAATTAAACTAAGAACTTCTTGGTCGGTGATTGGAATCTTCTTGCCAGCGAGGTCTTCAAGCAATTTATAGTTGAATTTCGCTTGCTTTACAAATTTTCCGTTGTCGAAGATACGGATAGCCTTGATTTGTACCTCAAGATACCCAGCCTCTTCGTTGTTTTCTACTTTTAATTTTAGTTGTGCAGTTATCATTTTTTTTATGGTTAAATTAAATCATTATTCAAAGGCTCGCGGTTGTTAAAGTTGTCAATTTTTCCACACCACTTTGTCACTTGTCCGCAGACACTGTCCCACTTTCTCCTTAACGGAATGTTTGGTTCTGAAAACGGAGGTGTGACCTGTCCTATCCTGTCGACACGTTCTCCAGAGTATTTCCCAGAGAATATCTCATCATTAAGATATTTCATCATTTTCGACTTCGTCTCGATTGCCTTCATTTTATTTTGGTTAAATAATTAGAATGTTCCCGTTGAGTTGTAAAATTTTCCACTGTTTTCAATCGTGATCTCTTTTAAATATGTCCCCTTTTCGTTGGCTTTGAAACCAGCTTTTATTAAAATTTTATTGGTTTTGTCCGCCTCAATGATTATTTGTTTTCCGGTTTGAGTCATTTTATTTTGGTTAAATAATTAAAATGCGCTTCCAAATTCCCCCTCGTAAAACTCACCCTTATGGTGCTCTATGGTTATTTTTTCTTTCCTACTACCGCCCCTCAACTTTCCTTCTTGAATATGAAATTCATTTTCTTCTTGGACGCTCTGGGGGTCGGTCGTCCTGGCGACTTGGATAATGATTGGCACTAGATTTTTTAATGCCCCACTTCCCTCGATCTCGTGTGTTTCTCGAAAAACTTCAGATGTTTTAGTAGATTTTTTCCGGTAGTGGTGAACTAGCAATATTGGAATATCTAATTCTTGTGCCAGGGAGATTAGTTCTAAGGTTATGTTCTTCATTTCCTCGTTTCTATTCGCCCCCCTGCCCTCAATACAGGTAAGGTTGTCCAAGATTAAATAATCCATTGGCACGTCCTGTATTCTCTTTCTAATCTCCACCATTGACGTAGTGCTGGTGGCTTTTCTCCCAATAAAAACTATATCTTCTTGGGTTTCTAGCTCTAGTTTTCTTTTCTTATACAAGTCATTCGCAAAGTGCGTGTTGTCTCTTATTTCTATTTTACTCAAACCAGAATATTGAATTGCCATATCGTTGATAACCTCTTCTTTTGTTTGCTCTAGGTTAAAATAAACAACTTTGTGATCGTATTTTATGTAATTCTTTCTAGCGAAAAAATAACAAAAGGTCGATTTTCCCGTGTTCTCATCTGACACAAGCAGAATAACCTTCCCTTTCTTTGGGGTTGTAATTTTTTTGTCTATACAATCTATTCCCCAAGTGTATGAGTCTTCACATTTAGATTTGTTAACTATTTTTGATTTTGCATATTCGATTTCCTCGACTGAGAAATCGAACTCGTCAAGCCAACTCTTGTTTCCTTGACCATTGTTTACCTCATCAATGTAGGGTTGCATTTTTTCAGCAATCGCCTCCGAAATTATTTGTTCTGTTATGTCCATTTTACATATATTGCATTATATTCACCGCCTCTTTAAAATCACAGTTCTCGGCTTTCATTACAAAATCTACAGGGTTTCCACTGGCTTTACAGGAAAAACAGTGGAAGCTATTTGTTCTAGGGTAGATTTGTAAATGTTTTCCTCCGCCATCTTTTGATACATGGAAAATACATTTCAGCCTTTTCCTAAAATCGTGGACTTTTAAATAGTGCCTTGCCACGTCTTCAATGCTGACCCGTTCTTTAGCATGTTCGTATTTTTCTTCCCACTCGCTCGTATTGATCTTATTTTCGTTCTTAGCGATCATTATAGATAATTTCTTGATAACCATCCCATATTTTTTTGAATCCTCACCTAGCCGCCTTATCGTTAGAAATTTGCCCAGTTCATCGGAACAGTTTTGGTACAAACTTTTGAATTCACGTCTTATTTTTCCTAAATCAGAAGAATGAGCCAAGAGCATTTCCTTTAAAAATTCTGTATCGAGAGCGATTGGTTCTGGAACTATCATGCTCTGGAGTTTTTAGCAGCTACCATATCAGAAGCCTCAAAAGCCTCTACGTGACCGTATTTTGACCTCATCTTACTGAATCCTAGGTTATTGTATTCACTTATTTTCTCGCCGTCAGTCATTTCGGAGAATGGTTTTTTCTTGCATTCTGGCTTAAACCAAACTCCGTTTATTTTTTGTTTCCAATTCTTTACTTTATTTCCCCTGGAATCCGTCCAATCTGCTAGATCGTAGTAATCAAATATTTTTTGTGCATCAATTTCGTATCCTTTCTCTTTTGCGAATTCGGAAATTTCTAAAACTGTTGGCGGTACGAATTTTCTTCCTTTCTTTTCCTTTCCTTTCACTTCACTTCCTTTCCTTTCAGAGCCCGAGTCACCCGCCGAGTCACCCGCCGGGTTACCCGCAACGCTGTTTGCGACCAGCTTCCCTAGCGTTTCGAGGTCTAGTTTTCCGTTTTTGTTTTCCATGAGCACGGAATCTCTCCAAATTAACTCTAAAATATCACCAGAATTATTATCTGGTTGGATCACATTTTTCCCTGTTGCGAGATCCATTAATGATCTGTAAATAAAAAGCTCCTCTTTTGACCCCAGTCTAGAGAGCTGCCTTTTGTACCGTACCGGAATCCTAATTGTGTTCATCATTTGTGTAGAGGGTTATAAAAATAATTCTCTCAAAGCCACCCACCAAAAAGACCCTCTACAGACTAAGAGGTGGGCGGTTCCGAAAAAACTTTTGTAGAGAGTCATCGATTAAATTATCCACAGGTAATTTAAAAAAGCAAGTAAATTGAAAAGAAATTGTTTCGAGGGAGGAGGTTGGATTCGGACCAACATAACCTAGTCGTAATGCTTGGAGCTCTACCTTTTAAGCTACTCCTCCTTTTTTCTGTGTGTAGATTCCTATATCAAAAATGCCGTTGCCTAACCCCAACGGCAGGGTGTTGCCCGTCCAAAGGCGATTTTAGCGAGTTTATCAAATGTTTGTTCTGGTATATAATTAAAATAAAGTTTCTTGAGCCAATCTTTTATTTGCAATTTCGCAGTATTCCTTGCTTATCTCTATTCCTATAAAATTTCTTCCGAGTTGTTTTGCCATCTTCGCAGTAGTTCCACTTCCAAGAAATGGGTCTAAAACTATGTCATTTTCATTGCTCCAAGATATTATATGGTCTTTCGCTAGTTTTTCTGGAAATACTGCTGGATGGTCTGTTTTATCATTTAAGCTTGTTGTGTATTTCCAAATATTAGTGCGTGGTGAATAATCAGGAACAGGATTTTTTAATTTTCCTGAAAAATCTTTAAATCCTGCCCACTTGTTTTTTTTATCGCAAATTAGACTTGCTTTTGGTGTTCCTTTTGAAAAAATAAACATATATTCAAAAATTTGCGTATACCTTGCTGAATTTGCTCTTGCTGGAAACGATGAAGAATTTTTTTCATAAATCATCGTGTCATGTAAATTAAAACCAATCTCTTTAAAAAACAGTGCTTGTTTAAAACTCGTCCCAGTTTCACTTCCGTTAATTGTTGCATCTCCAACAACCCAAATAACGACACCGCCTTTTTTCGTAACTCTAAATAGTTCTTTAGCTATCCCCTCAAAATCAAACGAATATCCGTTATAATCTCGCAAGTTATCATAGGGGGGACTTGTAACAGTCAAATCAATACAATTATCAGGAAGTTTTTTCATTACTTCTAAACAATCTCCTAAATGCACTTTGTTTAATAATTCTTTCATTTTAAATATATTCTCTAAAAACCCAGTTGTCTTTATCTTGGTATTGTGATAGTAACATTTTCTTTTTCCATTTATAAAGAGGTGTCATTGTTGCAATCGACTTTACGTCCTCTATTATGGTATACCCATTCTCTATATACTGAAAATCAGCTAAATACTTACCCTCTCTGACCTTTTTCTTCTTAAGTGGGTCTTCCCTCTCGCCCATCTTCTTAACGCTAGCCACTCGTAATGAGTGGCAAAGAGTGAATTGGTATGAATGGCAATTTCACGAGCCAACTAGTCACAACTCACACTATCACGACTTCTTTGACCAGCGTCAAGAAGACTCCCCCCTATAAAGCCGGGGGGCGAGGCATTCGTTCTACCTTTTCTCGTCTCTTTCTCGATTTAGATCCTTTTCTTCCGTCTGAGCGAACAAGCATCCTAAGTTCATTCTAAGCTCCTTACAGCTTCGTACTGCGTCTTTCGTGTCGTCAGAATCGTCAAACTGGTTGACTAGAAACTGTGCAACGTACTCAGCGTCACGGCGAAGAAGTCTTAGTTTGTTAGCTTTTTCTTCTGCTGACAGTATTCCTTCGGGCGTTTTTTCTGGATAGTTCATTTCTTTAAAATTAAAAAATAAATGATTTTTAGAATTTCTTTCTGAAACAGGTCCTGTCTTTGATAAATCCATCCAATTTCTTGGTGATTCCTGGGAAAACTTTCCCCAAAATATTTATCACGAAAAACCTTTTACAATCAGAGATTCCTTCTCGATAAGCCAAGTTTTTTTCCATAGCTATTAAAGACATCATGTATCTAGAAACCACTCGGTTATACTCTTGGATATTATCCGGGAGATCTTCGTACTTTTCTGGGTGTCTAAGGTCACCTTGCCTTATAGCCTCTGCAACGTAGATGTCGTGGAAAATGACAGACAGAACCTCAATTTTAGAGTTCATGCTATGTGCCGCTAGTCTTCTGGCTTTTGATTTTGATTGTCTTGTTTCTTTCATTTTTTGGTTTCTTTAGCTGGACCCTCTTCTGGCTCGGCTTCTAGACCTTCTAAAAACTCCTCCATTGCTTCGTCTTTTTCTTCCCCTTCGGCTGGCTTGTCCTCAAAGCCGACTTGTGGCTCACTCGCCACCGGAACAAAAGTATCGTCATTTTGCAATGCTTCAATTTTGTTTCTAAAAACCTCTGTGCCGTCTTCTGTCTTTTTCTTGTTGGCACTAATCGTAACAAGTACATTAGCTCCAACGTATTCTTCTAAATTTTTGTAAAGGGGTTGACCCTTTGGGAACACTGCGTTCACTAGTTTTCCAAAGTTACTTCTTTCGCTAATCATTAGTGGCAAAGTGACGTTGAAATAAAGAACTTTAGAAACCTTTTTGTCTTCGTCTGTGACGAAAAAGTTCTCAATAGGATTTCCGTCAGTGCCGATCATTGGTTTCCCTGGCTTAGTAACGTCCTCAAACGGGACAATTTTGAAACAATAGAGAGGCTTTGCCTTTCCTTTGTACTCATTGTCTGGCTTGTACTCTATCGACTCAATTTTAGCCCGATATGTACTTTGCCGATAAACTGGGAAATTCCCTCCTCCTTCTCCTGCCTTCTTCGCTGCTCCGTAATCGATTGTGTCTGATGCGTCCATTTTGTTAAAAATAAATAATAAGAATTATAAAATATAAGAATTGATTAATCACTTCCATTATATTTTTTTTTGTAGCTTTGTCAAGATTAAAATAACAATCTCAACTCTTCCCTTACTGGCTCTATTGATTCTAAGAAAGTGACCCTGCCCCTAATCTCTGATTCCGAAAACCATTTTCTTACAATGGTGTTCATAATTAGAATGGCTTTTTTTTCTTCAAAAATTTTTTTAAGGATCTCAAAATAATCACGAAATGTTAGGACCGGAATAACAAATTCCGAATTCAAAGAAAGCCATTTCTTCGAGTCAAGATTTCCGACTGATTTGAATTCCTCTGATATTTTTTCGGTAATAAGAAATTTCTCGCTGACAACCTCCAAGTTTGGATTATTCGTGAGTCCAAGTATTTTTCCTTTAACTTTCAAATAATAGAGAAACAGATCCCCAAGTTGCCAGTTTTTGTAGTAGTTCGGGTAGATCAGTTTGACCACCTTCCATGTTCTCTGGTGTAGAATTCTGTCGTCTATTGGTATTTTAATCTCTGAGACCAAATAACTTTTTTTAATTTTTACTCTCATAGATATTTGTTTTATTTTCTATTAACTTCTCCCAGTCACTCACTAATCCCAGTAAAAATTTTACATGCTCTAGAATGAATTCTGGCTTTACTCCGTTCTTCATGTCGTATTTGATAGCCTTAATAATTAGTCTGGTCATTATGATATTGTTATTTTAGTGCTAGGAATTAATCTCGCCCCCTCTACTTCTCCCTCTGCCTTTATGTACTCCTTGATTTTAATTTTATCAAAAGACACCGTGACCTTGCTCTTTATGAATTGCTTCGGGATCGAAACTTCGTCAAAGATCTCCAGAGAAGGTGTCGAGTTGGATATTGTAGCTTTAAACAAAGACGTTTCAATTTTTTTATTGTTGTGTAATTCCATTGACGTCTTGAGCATTCCCTTGAGGAATAAAACTCTTTTTTCATATCTTTTCTTTAACTTTCCAATTCTTTTTTCCTCTTCCTTAGTCCCGATCAGCATTGCTTCGGTGTTTTTCATAAACTTAAATATGCTTTCATACTTCTCGATTCTTTCTGATCTATTTTCCTCAAACTTCGCTAACCAAGTATCAATGTCGTTTTGAGGAGTGTCGTCGTCAAAGTCTTGTGCTTCTAGTAGTAGGTTACCAGCCTCGGAATCGATTTCGTAAAGTCTCATTTCTTCTTGTTTTTAGTAGTAGGTAAATTTAAACCGTAGTGTGCAGTCTTGACGTGAGCGTTTCTAATCGCAGTAAGCTCTTTGTATTCATCAAAAGTTATTGCTCCGACCTCGAACATTCTTAGTATTCTGGTTTTCGGTAAGTATTGTGGCTCACTGATCCACCGGTACATCGTCTTTGGTGAAATCCCAAGCAAAAGCTGGAACTCTGAAATCGTCATGTGTGGCTTGGTTTTTATGATCCTCCGATAAGCTTTCACTATCGGATTGTTTTGGTTCCTTTTCTCGTAAAAAATATTTATCATTGTTTTAAAAATTAATTTTTATTATTAAAAATACGATTATCCCTTATGCACTGTTTAATTGTACTCGAAACGCAAGCCAACAGTTTATCTGTTTCTTTATCTCTTATCTCCCTCCCGAACTGTCCGTCCAATCGAGGCTCTTTACAATATTTATCGTTTTTGCATTGAAAGCAATACGATACGTCAGCCGATTCATAGTTTTTCATAGTAAATTGTTTTTAAGTAAATATATTAGCATTGCACACATAGCACCCTTCAACGACTCGTTAAGTTCTGTTCTTCCTAATATTTCTTTTAGTGGGTAATCAGCTAAATCAACTGTTAGTGCGAACTCTTTTTTGTTGTATTGGATTTGATATTTAAAATTACTCAATATCTCCCCCAACTCTGCACAACAATGTGCTGGAATAGA
>Ga0075114_10000546_pt1 | contig 22896 bp, 22 predicted proteins | sample AntAceMetag02UKM_FD_69784 | JGI IMG/M metagenome (GOLD analysis project Ga0075114, IMG submission 69784) | Saline lake microbial communities from Ace Lake, Antarctica - Antarctic Ace Lake Metagenome 02UKM | ecosystem: Environmental > Aquatic > Non-marine Saline and Alkaline > Saline | place... | reverse complement strand
CTTGCTACAACACCGCCGCGCAATAAAGGTTACATTTTCTCTCTACTTCTGCGCCAGACGGGGACACTCGCCGAGTGTCTCCCGTGCAGGCGTGTGAAGTATAGCAGAAGTGACCGCTTTAGTCAATCCAAAGCTCCAGACCGGCGGCTAGGAGCCGCCTCTGCAAACCTCCAGGATAGGGAATAGGTTCTCAGTCCCCGTAGGCAGCGACGCCGATGACCCCTGGCCCCGCATGGGTGCCCAGCGCCGGCCCGAGTTCACAGATAAAAAACTCTTCGCAAGGGATGGCGGCCTGCACTTGCGCTACCAGCGCCTTGGCCTCGTCCTCAGCCTGCGCGTGAGTCATGGATGAGTGGACGAGACTGGCGCTGCTCATCTCCTGGGCCATCAGCTCGATCATGCGCTGCAGGGCCTTGCGCCGTGTGCGTACCTGCTGCAGCGGTTCTACGCGGCCGTCGTGTATCATGAGCAGAGGCTTGATGTTCAGCATCGTGCCCAGCAGTGCCTTGGCGCCGCCAATGCGTCCCCCTTTCCGGAGGTACTCCAGCGTGTCCACCACGAAGTAGAGCTTCATCTTGCTGGCAAGCTCTTCAATTCGCGCCTTGATAGCAGTGACGTCGGCGCCCGTCTCGGCCAAACGCGCCGCCTCCCGGACCATCATGCCCAGCCCGACGGACGTGGAACGAGAATCGATGACCGAGATGGAGGCCTCCGGCAACAGTTCGCAGGCAGTGAGAGCTGAAGCGCAGGTACCGCTCAGTTCGCCGGAGATGAGAATACCAACGACCTCGTGGCCTGCCTCGACCAACGGCCTGAAAGCCTCGCAGAACTCCCCCGCCGAAGGCTGGGAGGTGGTGGGAAGTTGAGGGGCGGTGCGCAGCCGCTGGTAGAACTCGTCCTTGGTGATGTTGACGCCATCAAGGAAAGCCTCCATCCCGAAATGAATGCGCAGGGGCATCACGGTGATGCCATATTGCTCAAACACTTCCGGCGGCAAGTCACACGTAGAATCGGTGACGATTTTGATCATAATCTTCCTCCTTCTTGCTTGATCTGAAATGTATGCTCTGACGATCCCACAGAGTCACAGATCTTGTGCCATGATTCCACTCAATAGAACACCGAAGGGTGGGAATAGATGCGGGCTACCCACGACATCTTGCATTTGTCCGCGAGGTCGTTTTGTGCTACACTTGCGCCAACTACCAACTCGGGGTGGATGTCTATGCACCGAAAGGTCGCTTCTGTTCTTGCCATACTCATCTTTGTCTTCGCGTCGGCTGCGGTCTGGGCTGAGCCCCACACCATGCCCCGGCCCCAGGCCGCGCAGGCCGTGATCACCTCGCCGGAACCCTTCACCGCGCTGCGAGGGCGGGTATCCATCACCGGCACGGCCTTGCATTCCCAATTTCAGCGCTACGAACTATACTACAAAGCGGAGCCCGGCGGGGGTTGGGTATTCATCGGCGACGCCCATTTTGAACAGGTCAACGCCGGCCTATTAGGCATCTGGGACACCACCTCCTTGACCGACGGCACCTACAGCTTGCGACTGCGAGTGGTGAGACTCGACGGCAACTACGAAGAGGGCTTGGCGCGCCAGGTGTTGGTGGCCAACGCGCAGCCCACGGAGACGCCCACGCCGGAGGTTTCGCCCACGCCTACCGAGACGCCCACGCCACCGCCGCCGACGCCGACGGTCGTCGTCGAGCAGCCGATTATCCTCACCCCCGTGCCCCGCACCCCAACGCCCACTCCGACGCCGACAGAGGGCGGGGCTCCCGCAGGGACTACAGAGGATGAAAACGGCGGCCTGAACAGGCTGATCAGCCAGATCAATCTGGATGACGTCGGGAGTGCCTTCGTGTTGGGAGCCCAATACGCGCTGGCCGCCTTCGCCGCCGTGGGGCTCTTCTTTGCCCTCAAGCGTTTCCTAGGCTGGCTCTGGGCCCGCATTCGAGGCTGATTGAGACAAGGTGACAAGGTGACAAGGTGACAGCGAGAATCTTTCCTTGTCTCCCCATCTCAGCGGGAGGACTCAATCTTGGAGGAGAAGGCGACGCTGAGAGAATCACAGCACTCAAGCTCATCGTAGGTCTGGGCAACCCGGGCAGGGAATACTGCAGGAACCGGCACAACATTGGCTACCAGATTGTGAACCTGTTGGCCAAGGCGTATGGCCTGCGCTTCGACAAACGGCGGGGCAAGGCTCGGCTGGCCCTCGGTTCTGTCGGCGAGCAGCGAGTGATCCTGGTCAAACCACGCACGTTCATGAACGAGAGCGGACGGGCGGTGGCGCGGGTGGCGCGCTTCTACCAGGTCGAGCCCGCGGACATGCTGGTGATCTTCGACGACCTAGACCTGCCCATCGGCCGCATCCGGCTGCGCCCCCACGGAGGAACCGGCGGACACAAGGGGATAGCGTCCATCATCAAGCTGCTGGCAAGCCGCGATTTCCCGCGGCTGCGGGTGGGCGTCGGCCGGCCGCCAGGCAAGATGGATCCTGCTGACTACGTGTTGCAGAACTTCTCGGCTGAGCAGGAAGAGGTCATGGCTGAGGTGCGGGAGCGGGCGGTGGCCGCGGTGGAGCACTGGCTGGCGGAAGGTATCGAATCCGCCATGAACGAGTACAATTCCCCACCGAAGCCTCTCTCTGCCGAGCCCACCAGATTGAGCCCGTCGAAGAAACCGAAGGAACCACCATCGGCATCCCGCCGGCAGCCGCAGGGTATCATTACAGACTCACCGGACAACAACTGAGAACGAACGTTCATATCAAAGTCGAGCATTGTGTAGGGGCGGGTCTTTTTGGCCGGCCCCTTGTAGTGTTGGGAAAGAACCGTTCAGAACCTTGCGGTTTTCCGAGAGCAACTGAGACTCTGATCACTCATGGTGTCGCGGAACGCGGCAGGACTCACGTATTGGCCGACGAAACCCCAGGGTTCTCATCAGTGAGGAGAGAGATCAACAAGGCATGAATCTTCGCGGACTCCTGGCATTGCTACGCGAAGTGGCAGCCTATCAGCAGTTGCTGCAGGGTCTGAAGGCAGGCCGGGGCACACCAGAGCCGCTGGCGCTGCTTCATGCGGCGCGTCCATTCCTCGCTGCCGCCTTAGCAACCGACCTGAATCGGCCGCTCATCGTGGTGACCGCCCGCAGCGAGCAGGCCCAGCGGTGGGCGGAGGACCTACGGGTATGGATGAACGATCCCAAACGAGTGTACCTCTTCGCCGACCCCGACGCCCTGCCCTACGAGCGCATCACCTGGTCGAGAGAGACGAGGCAGCAGCGACTCGCAGCCCTCGTGGCGCTAACCCAAACCTCGAAACCCAGCACCCAATACCCAATATCCAATATCCAATATCCAATCATTGTAACGTCGGCCAGAGCGCTGATGCAGAAGACACTCCCCCCACGCGAGTTGCGATTGGCCCTGCGCCCGCTCCGCAGGCGACAGATCATTGACCTCCACAGGCTTCTGGAGCGATGGGTAGGCCTTGGCTATCAGCCTGTTAGCGTGGTGGAGGAGCCAGGCAGCTTCAGCCGCCGCGGTGGCATCGTAGACATCTTCCCGCCCAATCTGGATTGGCCCGTACGTCTGGAGTTGTTCGGCGAAGAGGTGGACAGCTTGCGCACATTCGATCCGGCCACACAGCGCACGCGGGCTCACGTGGAGCAGGTGCTCATCGGCCCCGCCATGGAATCGCTGACGAAGCATGGACCCCGGGCCGCCGAACGGCTGGCAACGCTCGACCTGCCCTCTTGCCACGCCTTGACACGGCAGAGAATGGAGGAGGAACGGGAGAAACTGGCCCAGGGTAGTGGCTTCCGTGGGGTGGAATTCTATCTGCCCTACGTCTACAGCCAGCCAGCGATGCTACTGGACCACCTACTGCCCGAAGGATTGTTGCTCATCGAGGACGGAGCAGAGTTGGCCACGACCTGGGCCGACCTGGAGGAACAGGCGATCCGCTTGCAGCAGGATCTGACCGCTGCCCGGGAGCTGCCGGCCAGTTTCCTGCCCTCCTACTTCGAATGGCAGGCCGTGGCAGAGTGCCTCGCCGCACGTCAGCACAGCGGCACTGCGCTCACCCTCGGCTTGGGGGGTCTCGATGGCCATCCGGCGGCTACCATGTCTCCCATCGCCCAAGCCTTTGCGCCGGGACCTCGCTACGGCGGCCGTGTGCGGCAGGTCTTGGATGATGCCCAGCGGTTGCAGGAGAGAGGTCAGCAGCTGGTTTTGGTCACGCGCCAGGCTTCCCGCCTGGCCGCTCTGCTGAGCGAAGCAGGCCAGCCGACGACCGTCGTCGAGGAAGTGAGCGAACCGCCACTGCCTGGTAGCCCTACCGTCGTCCAAGGAACCCTGGCCGAAGGATGGACGTTGCAGGCAATTCGTAATTCTGAATTCGTAATGCGCAATTCCAGCCACGAATTACGAATTACGAATTACGAATTGGGCACTACCGAATCCAAGCAGGATGATACACGTTCTACTGTCCTGCATCTGCTCACAGATGCCGAATTGTTCGGCTGGGCAGCGCCGCACCGCCGGCGAAGGCCCAGGCCGCGCCCTGTCGCTCCCGAAGCCTTCTTTTCCGAGGTGCAGCCAGGCCACCTCGTGGTGCACATCGAGCATGGTATCGGCCTTTTCCAGGGCCTGAGTACCCTGGACGTGAGTGGAGCGGAGCGAGAGTACCTGCAGGTGGATTATGCTCAGGGAGATAAGCTGTACGTGCCCGTGCACCAGGCGGACCGGTTGGCTCGCTACGTGGGTGCGAGCGATGCGCCTCCTATGCTACGCCGTTTGGGCACCGCCGACTGGGCGCTGGTCAAACGGCGAGCCCAGCGGGCGGTGGCCGATATAGCCAAGGAGTTGCTGGCACTCTACGCCGCTCGCGAAGTGATGCCCGGCCACGCCTTCGCCCCCGACACCCCTTGGCAGGCAGAACTGGAAGCCTCTTTCCCCTACGTGGAGACCGAGGATCAGCTCAGGGCAGTGGAGGAGGTCAAGGCGGACATGGTGCAACCCAAGCCTATGGATCGCCTCATCTGCGGCGACGTAGGCTACGGCAAGACGGAGGTGGCCCTGCGGGCGGCGTTCAAGGCGGTGATGGACGGCAAGCAGGTGGCCCTGCTCGTGCCCACCACTGTGCTCGCCCAGCAGCACTACCAGACCTTCGTTAAGCGGCTGCGTCCCTTCCCCGCCAAAGTGGAGATGCTCTCCCGCTTCCGCTCCCGCAAGCAGCAGAAAGAGGTAGTAGAACAGCTGGGCAAGGGGGCAGTGGATATCGTCATCGGGACGCACCGCCTGCTCTCCAAGGACGTGGCCTTCAAGGACTTGGGCCTGCTCATTGTGGACGAGGAGCAGCGCTTCGGCGTGAGCCACAAGGAGAAGATCAAGCAGATGCGGCGAGAGCTGGACGTGCTCACGCTGACGGCGACCCCCATCCCGCGCACACTGTACATGTCCCTCAGCGGCGTGCGAGACATGAGCACCATCAACACGCCGCCCGAAGAACGGCTGCCCATCCGCACCGTGGTGGCCGAGTACGACGAGCCGCTGGTCCGGCAGGCCATCCTGCGGGAGATAGATCGAGGGGGACAGATCTACTTCGTGTTCAACCGCGTGCGGGGCATCCTGCAGATGACCGAACGGCTGAAACGGTTGGCGCCCGAAGCTACCTTCGCCATCGGGCACGGTCAGATGCGGGAACGGGAGCTGGCCGCGGTGATGACCGATTTCGCCGCCGGCGAGTACGATGTGCTGGTCTGCACAACCATCATCCAGAGCGGGCTGGACATCCCCAACGTCAACACCATCATCATCCACCGCGCCGATCGCTTCGGCCTGGCCGATTTGTATCAGTTGCGCGGCCGCGTGGGGCGCAGCGGAGTGCGCGCCTACGCTTACCTGTTCTACGATAAGCACAAAGCACTTAGCCCTGTGGCTCGCCGCCGCCTGGAGACCATTCTGGAGGCCAGCGAACTGGGCGCCGGCTTCCAGATCGCCATGCGAGACCTGGAGATTCGTGGGGCTGGTGAGTTGCTGGGAGCCCGACAGCACGGACACATCGCCGCCGTGGGGTTTGATCTTTACTGCCGGTTGCTGGCCCAGTCGGTGGGAGAACTCAGACAGACGCGGGTGGAAGGGCCTAAGGGGTCTGAAGGGACTGGAGTTCCCTCAGCCCCGTCAGTTCCATCAGACCCCTTAGCTCCTCCAGTAGCCTTGGAGTTGCCCTTGCCATCCCGCATTCCCGAGACCTACGTGGCGGAGACCTCGCTGCGCCTACGACTCTACCGCCGGTTGGCTGGGCTGATAGACATCGGGGCCGTGGAGGAGATGGAGAAGGAACTAGCCGACCGCTTCGGGCCATTGCCGCCGGAGCTAGTTAACCTGCTGTACGTGGTGCGGGTAAAGATCCTCTGCCTGCAAGCGAGGGTGAGTGCTATCTCCCAGCAGGAGGAAGAGTTGGCGTTGCAGAGCGAAGCACTGGCTGGCGTGGATCGAAAGGGGCTGCAGCAGCAGCTGGGGCCGGGCACGCGGGTAGGTTTGCGCCAGCTTTGGCTACCAATGAGCGGAGGAACAGGCTGGCAGGAACCACTGCTGCGGGTGCTGCGGACGATGGCCGTGTTCACAGCGTCTTGAAAGAGTAACAACTGTCCGAAACCAACGCGTGGATAGGAAGTGAGATTCGTTTTTTGACAGAAGATGTGAGATAATGAGAATGGGCTGCACCACGCCCAAGTTGTTTTGGTCACACCCAATCCATTTAGACCAATCGGAAATGAGGAGGAGGACAATGGCAAGCGATTTGCAGTACGAAATCAGCGGCACCACCCTGCAGGTGGTCACGATCCAACTCAAGCCCGGTCAGAAAGTCTACTCGGAATCGGGTGGCATGAGTTGGATGAGCGGCAATGTGGAGATGGAAACACACAGCGGCGGCGGGCTGGGACGCATGTTCAAGCGCGCCATCTCCGGTGAATCTCTCTTCATCACAGACTTCTTCGTCCCCCGGGACAGCGGCGTCGTCGCTTTCGCCTCCGAGTTCCCGGGCAAGATCATCCCTCTAGAGCTGGCGGAGGGGCAGAGCATGATCGTGCAGAAAGATGCCTTCATGTGCGCCGACAAGTCAGTGGACATGGACATCCACTTCCGCAAGCAACTGGGCGCGGGTTTCTTCGGCGGCGAAGGGTTCATCCTGCAGCGGCTGACGGGGCCGGGGCTGGCCTTCGTGGAACTGGACGGCGAAGTTGTCGAGTACGACCTACAGCCGGGACAGCTGCTCAAGGTAGACACCGGACACGTGGCCATGTTCGCGCCGACGGTGGATTTCGATATCACCATGCTCAAGGGCTTCCGCAACATCCTGTTCGGCGGCGAAGGGCTCTTCCTGGCCACGCTGCGCGGCCCGGGCAAGGTCTACCTGCAAACAATGCCCATGATGAAGCTGGCGAGGAAGATCTTGCAGTTCCTGCCGAAGACCAAAGGTGGTAGCGGCGGTTCCAGCGGTGGCCTGAACATTGACCTGGGCAGCCTTCTCGGCGGTTCTTAGTCCCTCAGTCCTAGTCGTCAGCCAGTTAGCAGACCACGAGCTAAGGACTAGAGATGCGCCGGAAAAATGGAAACGCCCAACCGGAAGTGCCCTGCGGAGAAGACCGCTCATGCAGAATCTCTGGATGATCAATCGCATGTGGATAGATGCCCTGCTGCTGCTGATCGTCGTCTTGTGCGCCTGCCTGGCGGTGGCCATCGAAGATTTGCTCAAGGCCGTGATCATCCTGGGGGTGGGCAGCGCGGCCTTGGCTGCGGTCTTCTTTCTGCTGGACAGCCCTTACGCTGGGGCCTTCGAGCTGAGCGTGGGGGCGGGGTTGGTCAGCGTGCTGCTTATCTCCGCTATCAGCCTGACGGCGTCCGGACGGGGAGGAGCAAATGAAGACTAGACCTGCCGGGCTGGTGATCCTCGTCGCCGTCTTGCTGCTGGGCGGCCTGCTGCTGGGCCGATCCTTCGTTGCCCCTGCCCCCGCATCGCCGGCCGACGGCGGCTTCCGAGCGCTGCTGTGGGACAGACGCGCCCTGGACCTGGCCGTCCAGGTAGGGCTGATCTTCGGCGGGGTACTGGGCGTGCTGGCCCTGCTACAAGAGGAAGGTGAAAAGTGAACCTGCCGGTGCTGACCATCGAGACGATGAACCTGATCGCCGTGGCCTTGCTCTTCGTCATCGGCCTGGTTTGTCTCCTAACGCAGCGCAAAGTCATTAAGCAGGTGATAGGGCTCAAGATCATGCTTCAGGGCGTCACGCTGAGCCTCATTCACGCTGGCCACATGCGCGGGGAGGAGCGCTTTGCCCAGACGATGGTCACCTCGGCCCTGGTCGTCGAAGCGATCGTGATCGCTATCGCCTTGGCGCTGATCGTGAACATCTTCCGCCACTATCCCTCGGGAGACGTTGACCTCCTGGACAAGTTGCGGGGTTAGCGAGCGTGATGAACACGCTGGTTGTGGGGCTGGTTGCGCTGCCGCTATTAGCAAGTGCGCTGATGGCTGCGATGTGGCGACGTGCCCGGCATTCAACCATGCACAGCGTGGCGCTGACGGCGAGCGGTTTGACGGCGCTGTGCGCCCTGGCCCTGCTGCCCCACGCCGGAGGTGGCCCGGCCATCGTCGTGGAGTGGCTGCCCGGCGTCGGCCCTATGGGGCTGGCTGCCGGAGCCACAGGGCTCTACGCTGTGCTGGTGACCACCTGGGGGGCATTCCTTGTCCTGCTCGCCACCCCTTTCATCCCCGCTCGGGGGGAAAAGGGAGGGGGAGAGAGCGCGGAACACCCACCCCTGTCTGGGGCGGTGACGCTGCTGGCGCTGGCGGCCAGCAACGTCGCCTTTCTGACCGATCACTTCCTGGCTCGCTACATGGCGCTGGAGATCGTGGCGCTGTGCATCGCCTTGGCGCTGCTGGTCGAAGTGCGAAACTCGGTGGGTAGCCGCCTGGCCTGGAAGAGCTACCTGTTCCTGCGTCTGGGCGACGCGGGGCTGCTCATCGCTATCCTGATATTGATGGTCGCCAGCGGCACGTTGAGCATCGGCCCGGCACTGGAAGCGGGCGGCACACTGGACGCCGCGCGCCTGGGCTGGATTATGGCCGGCTTTGTCCTGGCGGTGTGGGTCAAGTTGGGCGGCTGGCCCTCTCATCTCTGGAGCCAGTCTGGGCAACGGCTTTCGCTGGCTTCGCAAGCCTGGCTCTACGCCACCGTCATGCCCAACCTGGGCTTATATCTGCTCTATCGCGTCACGCCGCTGTTGGCGCTGGCCGGCCCGCTGCAGATGGCGGCGCTCTGGCTGGGGGCAGGCGGCGCGGCGCTGGCAACGCTCATGGCGCTGATACAGGCGGACCTGCGCGGAGCATTGGTCTACCTCGGCGCTGCGCAGGGCGGTTTGGCGCTCTTTGTTGCCGCTGCCGGGGTCAAGCCGGCCGTCTGGTTGGGCTTGCTGGCGCTGACGCCGCTGCGCCTACTGCTCTTCCTGGCGGCCGACGCGGCCCAGAACTCCGCTGCGGCTACGCGGCGCAGAGTCGCAGCGGGCCTTTTTGCCTGTGGCGGGCTGGCGCTGGCGGCCTTCGGCCTGCTGACAACCTGGTGGGCACGGGAAGCGGGGGCTTCGTTGGACGCTCTGCTCGTCGCCGAGGCTGCCGTGGCGCTGACCACCGTCTGGGCAGCGAGCGCGGCGTGGCGGCTTCTGTCAGACCCTGCGGGTTTTCCTAAGCCCTTGAGGTCTTCGGAGGTCCACTGGAGGCAGTGGGTAGCGATCGGGTTGTTGGGCGGTGGAGCGTTGGCCGGTGGGCTGGCCTTTGGACCGCTGGCTCGCCGCCTGGCGGCAGCCGGCCGCGTGGCGCTGCCAGCCATGCCTACGCTGGCAGCCCTGTTGCGCTATGCGGTGACTGCCCCGGCGCTGCTGGTGGTGCTGGCTCTGGTGTTGGCGGTATGGCGACTCCAACGCCGCTTGAGATGGGGACCTCTCGTTACGGCGCAGCCAGCAGAAGAAGCGCACGACCTGCAAGAAGGGTTGGCCCGAGCGGCACAGGTATTGCACGCCGTGATCGAGGTGGGCATCGCGGAGCAGATCGTCGCCCTGACCGTGCGAGCTGTGGTGGATGGGGCGCGCGTCACCCATCGCCTCGTGGAACACAAGGGCCTAGATGGCCTCCTGCACCATTCCGTGCGGGCTGTGGTGGATGGGGCGCGCGTCACCCTTCGCCTCGTGGAACATAGGGGGCTAGATGGCCTCTTGCACCGTTCCGTGCGCGCTGTGGTGGATGGGGCGAGCGTCACCCATCGCCTCGTGGAACATAAGGGCCTAGATGGCCTCCTGCGCCGTTCCGTGCGCTCCGTTCTGGTGCTGAGCCGCGGTTTGCAGCGTTGGCACACGGGGCGACTGCAGCGCAATCTGTTGTGGGTGGCGGTCAGTCTAGCGCTGGCGCTGCTGGCCCTGGTGCTGTACGGTTGGTAGATTGGTAAGTTGGCAGATTGGTAGACTGGTAATGCACCAGTGTACCAGTTTGCCAGTCAGCAGTTCCAAGAAGGGATGAGGCATGAACATAGAGACGATGTGGCTGGTGACCATCCTGGGCGCGCCGCTGGCGGCGGCGCTGTTGCTCCCCCTGCTGCGCGGCCGTGGCGTTCGTATGGCCGGTTGGATCGCGGGCCTGGCGGCGGCGCTCTCGCTGGCTGCGACCTTTGCCCTGCTGCCAGCGCTCCAGCGCGGCGACGTCCCCGCACTCAGCTTCGAATGGATCCCGACGGCGCACATCCGCCTGTCGCTGCACCTGGACTGGCTGACTTTCCCCTTCCTGGTCACCGAGGCGGCCGTGACGCTGCTGGCGGTCGTCTACACCTGGGGTTACCACCGCCAGGACGAGAGAACACCCTTTTTCTACGCCTTGCTGCTGCTGTTTGCCGTGGGGATGTCCGGCACCACCCTGGCCGACGATATGTTCCTGTTCTACATCTTCTGGGAACTGATGCTGGTGGCCTCCTGCGCGCTGATCGCCATCTGGGGCGAGGGCGAGCGTCGGGGCGCAGTGGCGCTCAAGTATTTCATATTCACCCACCTGGGGTCGCTGATGGTGCTGGTGAGCCTGATGGTGCTCTACACCGCCACCGGGAGCGACAGTTTCTCGGCCCTGCGGGCGGGCGTGACCTTAGCGCCCGCTCTGGTGACGACCGTGACCACGTTCTTCATCATCGGCTTCTGCGTCAAGATGGCCATCTTCCCGCTGCATCTCTGGTTGCCCGACGCCCACGCCGTGGCCCCGATGCCAGTCACCATCATGCTCGCCGCGGCGATGCTCAGTATGGGTACCTACGGCATACTCCGCTTCCCCCTGAGCATCTTCTCGCCGGCCCAACTGGCCCCCTTTGTCGTGCCAATGATGGTGGCGGGCCTTGTCTCCGAGATCTACGGCGCGCTGATGGCCCTGGCCGAGCAGGACATCAAGCGCATCATCGCCTACTCCAGCGTCAGCCAGATGGGGTATATTCTCTTCGGGCTGGGCACGCTAACCTACGACGGGGTTGCCGGGGCGACGCTGCACGTCATCTACCACGCCATTGTCAAGGCGCTGCTCTTCATGTGCGTGGGGCTGGTGATTCGCGCCACAGGGCGGAGGCGCATAGCGGAATTGGGTGGCCTGGGGCGCGCCATGCCGCTGGTGGCGATTTGCATCGGCGTGGGTGCGCTGGCCATCGCCGGGACGCCGCCCTTTTGCATCTTTGCCAGCGAGTGGATGATCTTCTCCGGTGGCTTTCACACCGCCCACATCGGGCTCTCGGTCCTGACGCTGCTTGGGTCGCTGCTGACCGTGGCCTACGCCCTCTGGTTCGTGGGGCGCATCTTCTTCGGCGCTCGCCCGGAGGGGCTGACGGTAAAGCGGCTGCCCTGGATAATGGTAGCACCGACGGTCTTGCTGGCTGCGTTGGCCCTCATTGGGGGGCTCTTCCCGGCGCCGATCTTCGACTGGGTGGCCCACGGGTTGACCTTGATCCTGGGGGGCGGTTGGTGAGGGGCGACGTGTGGGTGGTGTTGCCACTGGCCTGCCTGGCCGGCGGGGCCTTCGCCATCTACCTAGTAGCGCGCCTGTTGACGGCTCGCAACGAGTTGCTGGCACTGCTCACGGCGCTGGTCTTCGCCACGGCGCTAGGAGCGCTGGCCCCGCTCTTCCGACTCACACGAGCGGGCTACCTGCCGAGGTGGGGGCACTTCGGCTCTGGTGGGGCCTTCTTGCGCGCCGACCCCGGCGCTCTGATGGTGGCCGGTGTGGCGTTGGGTCTGGGGATGCTGGTGACGGTATATTCGGGCCGCTACCTGGCCTTCGACGACCGCATCGAGAGCTACTATCCGCTGTTGCTGTTGCTGGTGACCGGCTTGGTGGGCATGGTGATGGCCGCAGACCTCTTCAACCTCTACATGTTCTGCGAGCTGATGAGCATCGCTGCCTACGTGCTGGTCGCCTTCCGCCACCGCCTCGCCACGGCCATTGAGGCCGGTTTCAAGTATCTGATCATGGGCAGCGTGGGTACGGTCACCATGTTGCTGGGCCTCTCCTTCATCTATCGGGAGACAGGCACGCTGGCGCTGCCGCTGGCGATGGGCGCGCCGGGGCCGTGGAGCCGCGCCGGTCTGGGCTGCTTCCTGGTAGGCCTGGGCGTCAAGAGCGCCATTGTGCCTCTGCATACCTGGCTGCCCGACGCCCACGGACGGGCGCCCAGCAGCATCAGCGCCATGCTCTCCGGCATCATCGTTCAGAGCGTTTTCTATGCGCTGCTCAAGGTCTGCCTGGGACTGGGATTTCCGGCGCGCGACTTAGGGACGCTGTTGATTGTGCTCTCGCTGTTCAATATGACGCTGGGCAACGGGTTGGCACTGGTGCAGACCTACACCAAGCGGCTACTGGCCTATTCGACGATTGCACAAATGGGGTATATCATGTTGAGCCTGGGGATTGGATTACGTTACGACGTGCCGATGGCCATCCAAGCCGGCTTCTTCCTGCTGCTGGCCCACGCAGCGATGAAAGGGTTGGCCTTCCTGTGCAAGGGGGTCTGTCACTTCTACTGCAACGCCACCCGGATCGCAGAGCTGCGGGGGACGGCCGCGCGTATGCCGCTGGTGGCGGTGACCTTCAGCGTGGCGCTGGCGGGGCTGGCCGGCGTGCCGCCACTGGCTGGCTTCGCCGCCAAGTGGTTCGTGTTGAGCGGCGGCGTGCAGGCCGCCGACGCCCTCGGCTTCCTGGGATTGGCCGTCTTCCTGCTAAATAGCCTGCTGGCGCTGGGTTACTACCTGCCACTCATCGGCACGCTGTTCACCTCTGCTGATCCTAGCGAAGGTACGGAAACCTTCGCCAGCGTACAGATATCGCTCTGGATGGTGGCGCCCCTACTGATCCTGGGGGCGCTGGTGCTGGTCATGGGCCTCTACCCAGGATTCTGGCTGAACTGGACGGCCGGAGCGGCCACCTATCTGCACGGGCTAGGGAGGTAAGGTGAGGTAAGGATGGGAAATATCCTTCTTTCTCCACCGGTGGCTTTCGTCGTGTTTTTGGGGCTAGGCTACGGGATATACCGACTGGGAGGGGCCATCGCCGCCCCGGGAAAGCCCCATCCGGGCAAGCGAGCCACCTATGCCTGCGGGGAGGACATCCCAGCCCAGAGGGTGACACCCTCCTATCGGGATTTCTTCTACCTGGCCTTGCTCTTCGCCATCCTGCACCTGGCCGCCCTGGTGGTGGCCACCGCCCCCCGCGACGGCGCGTCGGCCTGGCTGGCCACCATCTACCTGGCCGGCATCGGGGTGAGCGTGTATGCTCTGATCGGGGCGGGGAGGTCAGCGGATTGATACGGAGAGGATCATGCTTGAGGGTTTAGTCCGCTGGGCGAGGCGCAAGTCGCCCTGGATACTGCATTTCAACGCCGGCGGCTGCAACGGCTGTGACATCGAGTTGCTGGATGCCCTCACCCCCCGCTTCGACGTGGAGAGGCTGGGCATCCTGGAGAAGGCCACCCCGCGCCACGCCGACGTCCTGGTCTGCGCCGGCCCGGTCACCAGACAGGCTAGAGACAGGCTGCTTCGCATCTACGAGCAGGTGCCGGAGCCCAAATGGGTCGTGGCCATCGGCAGTTGCGCCTGCTCCGGCGGGATCTTCCGCGGCTGCTACAACGTCCTGGGTGGAATTGACCAGGTCATTCCCGTGGACATGTACGTGCCGGGGTGCCCCTGCAAGCCGGAGGCCATCATTGACGGGCTGGTGAAACTGCTGAGGAGTATCTGAATGCCGGCGAGAACCCTTCTCAAAAAGCTGAAAGGAGTCTTGGGGGAGCACATCGGCCAGGCCTGGGTGCCCCGACCCCACCGCGCTTTCTTCAGCGTCAGGCGAGATGAGCTGCACGACGTGGTGGAGGCGCTGGTGAACCGCTTCGACATCAAGCACCTCTCCACCATCACCGGAGTGGACACCGGCGAGGAGCTTGAGCTTCTCTACCACTTCTGGGATTACGATGTCTGCTTCACGGTGAAGATCACGCTCCCCAGAGAAAAGCCGTGCATCAAGACGCTGACGGACATCGTTCCCGGCGCACTTTTCTACGAGCGGGAGGTACACGACCTCCTGGGGGTGGAGTTCGAGGAGCATCCCGACCTCAGCCCTCTGGTGCTCCCCGATGGCTGGGAGGAGGGACACCCGCTGCTCAAAGATTGGTCACCGCCGTAGGACACGAAAGGAACGAAACAAGGAGGGTTAGTAGCATGGCCCAACGTCTCGTCATCCCCATCGGGCCGCAACACCCGGCCCTTAAGGAGCCCCTGGGCTTTCGCTTCCGGGTGGAGGGGGAGCGGGTGCTCGAAACCCACATCAGGATGGGATACGTCCATCGGGGCATCGAGCGGGCCCTCCAAGAGCGCAGCTACATCCAGGCCCTCTACCTCGTCGAGCGGGTGTGCGGCATCTGCTCCCACATCCACACCACAGCCTTCTGCCAGGGGGTGGAAGAGCTTTTGGGGCTTGAGATCCCGCCGCGGGCGCTGTACATCCGCACCATCGTCTGCGAGCTGGAGCGCATCCACAGCCATCTGCTCTGGCTGGGGGTCATCGGCCGCGACGCCGGCTTCGAGACGCTGTTCATGTACACCTGGCGGGATCGGGAGACGGTGCTGGACATCCTGGAGGAGATCTCCGGCAACCGCATAAATTACGCCGTCAACACCTTCGGTGGGGTGCGCATTGATTTGACCTCAGCTCAGATTGAAAGCATACCAAAAAGGCTCGATTACCTGGAAGAACAGGCTCATTACTACCTGAAGTTGGTGACTACCGAGGCCACCTTCGTGGCCCGCACCCACGGGGTGGGGTATCTCTCCAGGGAAGACGGCCGTGCCTTCTGCGTGGTGGGCCCCACCATCCGCGCCTCGGGGGTGGACAGGGACGTGCGGCGGGACGACCCCTACGCCGCCTACGAGGAGCTGCCTTTCCAGGTGGTCACCGCCACCGAAGGCGACGCCCTGGCACGGACGGTGGTGCGAGTGAAAGAGGTCATCGAGAGCGTGCGCATGATACGCCATGCTCTCCACAACCTGCCGGAAGGCGAGGTGCGGGTTAGGGTTCGCCGGCGCATCCCCCCCGGTGAGGTGATCAGCCGCGTGGAGGCGCCGCGCGGGGAACTCATCTACTACATCAAGAGCGACGGCACAGAGAGGCCGGCGAGGGTGAAGATCAGGGCGCCGACCCTGGCCAACATGGTGGCCGTGCCCCACATGCTCAAAGGTGCCCACATCGCCGACATCCCCATCGTCGTGGCGGCCATTGACCTTTGCATCGCCTGCGCCGACCGTTGAGCGCGTATCGCGGACTCTGCGGGGCGTGAGCACGCTAATGTGAATCTAAGGAGAAGACCTAGTGCCTTCTACTACTCAGACAAACGAGACACAAGACGAGATATCCCTCGGCCGGAGGTTCTTTCGCCCCCGGACCCTCGTTTCCTTCGTCATCGCCTTTGTTATCCTCTACTTCCTGTTGACCAGGGTGGAGATCGATGTCGAGGAGACGATGAAGGTGCTGCGAGGCACCAACCTGCCTCTCTTGTCTCTCTCCTTCCTGGTCTACTACCTGACCTTTCCACTTCGCGGCTGGCGCTGGCGCATCTTGCTCCTCAACGCCCAATTCGATGATCCCCCACCCATCAGGGACCTGACGGAGATCACTTTTCTCTCCTACTTCGCCAACAGCCTTGTCCCGGCTAAGCTTGGCGACATCTATCGTAGCTATCTGCTGAAAAGAAGCGCTGGCCTCTCTTTCTCCAAGACCATGGGTACCGTCGTCGCCGAGCGGCTCATCGCTCTCGTCGTCCTCTTCGCCCTGGTGGGGGTGATCAGCCTGATCGGTTTCGGTGGGCGGATGCCGGAAACCATCCTGCAGACCCTGGGGGTGACCCTCATCCTCGTCCTGGTGGCCGTAGTGGGTCTTCTGGCCATGAAGGGGGGAAGGGGATTCATCCAAAGCATCCTTCCGGAGCGGGTGAGATCGCTTTACGCGCGCTTCGAGGAAGGGATGTTCTTATCCTTCCGACGCTTTCCCGTCCTCTTGCTGCTCACTCTTCTCATCTGGATAATGGAGGGGGGGCGGTTCCTCTTCGCCGCCCGCGCCCTGAACCTGGCCATTGACCCACTGACTGCACTCTTCATCGCCCTGGGTGCCGCGCTCCTCACCACCGTGCCCTTCACGCCGGCGGGATTGGGCTTCGTGGAGTCGGCCATCGTCGCTGTGCTGCTCCTGGCCGGCGAACTGGGCATGGTTTCGGGAGTCAATGCCAGCCTGGCCTTTTCCGTGGCCTTGCTGGACCGCCTGGTCTCTTACTGGGGGCTGATTCTCCTGGGCTTGGTGGTCTACATCTTTAGCAAAAAGACGAAGTGAGGACACGAAAGGGACGAAAGAAGGAGCCAATTGCTGAACATCCTGGTTTTCCCAGGCTTTCTCTTCCTGTTCGCCTGCGCCATGTTCTTCCAGTGGGCGGATCGAAAGCTCTACGCCCGTCTGCAGAGCCGGGTGGGGCCGCCCTGGTACCAGCCTTTCGCCGACTTCGTTAAGCTGCTGGCCAAGGAGGATGTGCTCCCCGAGGCAGCGGACGCGAGGATGTGTGCAGCCCTGTCGCTGGTGACCTTTGCCGCCGTGGCTACGGCCATCCTTTACATCCCCGTGGGGAAGGCGGCCTCCTATGCCTTCGAGGGGGATCTGATAGTGGTGGCCTTCCTGTTGTGGGTGCCCATCCTGGCCCTTTCGCTGGCGGGGTGGCTTTCGGTTGGCCCCTTCGGCTTGGTGGGCAGCATGCGCGCCCTCACCCAACTCTTCGCCTACGAGGTGCCCTTCCTGATGGCCCTCTGCGGTCCTGCACTCCTGGCCAGTTCATGGTCTATCTCTGAGATCGCCGCCTTCCAGACTGACCACATCTGGACGGCTGCCGTGCAACCTATCGGCCTGCTGGTTGCTTTGACCAGCCTGGTGAGCAAGCTGGAGCGCGTGCCCTTCGACATCCCCGAGGCGGACACGGAGATCGTGGCCGGCGTGTTGACGGAGTTCAGCGGCCGGAAGCTGGCCCTCTTCCGGCTGGCGCTGGATATGGAGATGGTGGTGTGCTGCGTCTTGCTGGTCAACCTCTTCTTGGGCGGCTTCAGTTCCCTCTTCCTTTTGGGGCTGAAGACAATGCTCGTGCTCTTCGCCCTCTCCTGCATCAGGGCCCTCTTCGCCCGGTTGCGCCTCGATCAGATGGTGCGCTTGAGCTGGGGGGTTCTGGCCCCCCTCTCGTTGCTGCAACTGATGATGGTGGTGTGGATGGGGGTTTTCTAGCATGAGCTCGCTCGCTTTCATGCTGCCCAGGCTCTTGGACTCGTTGTTCCGCAGACCCTTCACCGTGAAGTACCCCTTCGCCCCCGCCGAAGTTTCACCCGCCTACCGAGGGGAACTGCTCTTCGACGCCGAGGCCTGCGTGGGCTGCGGGCTCTGTGTTCGTGACTGCCCCGCCTTTTCCTTGGAGTTGATTGAGATAGCCGAGAAGCAGTATGACCTCATCTATCATCGTGGGAGATGCGCCTTCTGTGGGCAATGCGAAGAGGTCTGCCCCCAGGGCGCCATTGCCCTGAGTACGGCCTTTGAGTTGGCCTCTGCTGAGAAGAAGCTCCTGAGTGCCCCGGCCACCAGAAGGTACGGAGATCATGCGTAGGCTCTCAGAATCGCTTACCACTGCAGAGAGTCTTTTCCGGTTCAACGAGCGCAGATCGCTCGCCAAGAGCACATCTGGGCTCTATTTCGCCCCGAGACGTAAGAACCAACCTTTCGAGGGCTTCATGAGCCAAGACCGTCTATCGCCTATGACCTCCAGCTTCCGGCAGGTGTGGTGGAGCCTGCTGTTGCTGCCGCTCCTGCTGATCGGGGCCACGGAGTTGGTCTGGAACTATCAGCGCACCCAGATCAGTGTACAGGTCACCGTTGATGGGCTAACGGAAACGGTGCGCACGCACCAGGCCACGGTGGGCGAGTTACTGGAGGAACTGGGGCTTGCGCTGCAAGCGGAAGACATCCTCACCCCGCCTCCTGAGACACCACTGAGCCCCGGCATGGCGCTGGAGATAGTTCGGGCGCGGCCGGTAGAGATCGAAGCCGACGGCCAGCGGCTGACGCTGCACACCCATGCCCACACGGTGGCTCAAGTCCTGGGTGAAATCGGGCTGCAGCTAGGTCGCTACGATGAGCTGCGGCTGGAGGGGCAGCCGGCCACTCCCCAGACGGATTTGCCGTCCGCGCAGATGATGGACGGCGAATCACCACGTTACGCTCGAACGCACGCCTGGGCAGGGCGGCAGGCAGCGCCGTTGCGGCTATCGCTGCAGCGGGCGGTCTCCATCACCATAGACGACGGTGGTATGCCTTTCGTCATTTACACCGCCGCTCCCACAGTGGGCGAGGCGCTACTGCGGGAGCAGATCACTCTCTACCTGGGCGACCGGGTGATGCCCAGCCTGGGCAGCCGCGTGTCGGCGGGCCTACGGGTCTTCATCCAGCGTTCCATGCCCATTGCCATCCGCGCCGACGGTGGCGCCATCAAGACCCGCACCGGGCAGGAGACGGTGGGCGACGCGCTGGCGGAGCAGGGTATCGCCGTCGTCGGCCTGGATCGGGTGACGCCGCCGATGACGACACGCCTGACGGACAATCTGGTCATCCAGGTGACGCGCCTGCGGGAAGCCATCGAAATCGAACAGGAGCCGATACCCTTCGAGGCCGTTTGGGTTCCCGACGACAATGTGGAGATTGACCACCAGCGGCTGGACGAGGCGGGGGAAGAAGGAGTTACTAAGCGCCGCTTCCGCGTGGTCTATGAGGATGACCTGGAGGTGAGCCGCACGTTGGAATACGCATGGTTAGCACAGGAGCCCATAACCCGCGTCATGGCCTATGGGCGCAAGATTGTCACCCGCACTCTGGAAACGCCCGAGGGGACGCTGGTGTATTGGCGCAAGATACGCATGTCTGCCACCTCGTACAGCGCCTCCACTGCGGGCAAGAGCTCGGATCATCCCTCGTTTGGCCGTACCCGTCTGGGCCAGCCGATGCGCAAGGGCATAGTCGCCGTGGATCCGGCGGTGATCGATCTGCGCACCCCCGTATACGTGCCAGGCTACGGGACCGGAGTGGCCGGGGATACGGGCAGTGCGATCAAGGGACGACGCATTGACCTGGGATACGACGACGACAACCTGGTGCTGTGGCGAAGCTGGGTGGATGTCTACCTGCTGGATCCGCCTCCGCCCCGTCATAAGATCCGCTGGGTGCTGCCGAATTGGCCGAGGGAGAGATGACTGTTTCGGGTCTCGGGTTTTGAGTTCGGCGTTCAGAGTTCCGAGTTCTATGTTCGGAGTTCGGAGTTCGGAGTTGAATACCAGTCTTGAACCTGAACTTCGCTTGTGTCCTTGTTTCTTGTTGCCTCGTCTACTTGTTGCCTTGCCTGCGCGCTGCCGATGAATGTCCAACGATTGCTACGAGAACACAATTTGCATCCACGGAAGGGCCTGGGCCAGCACTTCCTCGTCTCCGAGGCACACCTGCAGCGCATCGTGGAAGCGGCGGAACTCACGCCCAACGATGTGGTGCTGGAGATCGGACCGGGCCTGGGCACGTTGACCGCGCTCCTGGCCGCGCAGGCTGGCCACGTCGTCGCCGTCGAACTGGACGAAGAACTCATCCCTATCCTCCAGCGCACGCTCGCTGACCGGTCGAACGTGACCATCGTGCACGGCGACATCCTGCAACTCCGGCCTTCGGATTTGGTTTCACGTTCCGAGTCGTTGGGACCTCAACCCGAAACTCGAAACTCGACACCCGAAACCTACAAGGTCGTCGCCAACCTCCCCTACTACATCACCTCCGCCGCGCTGCGCCACCTGCTGGAGGCAGAGTCCCCGCCGCATCTGATGGTCCTGACCATGCAGCGGGAGGTGGGGGAACGCCTTTCCGCCGCGCCGCCGCACATGAGCCTGCTGGCGGTGAGCGTGCAATTCTACGCCCAGCCGGAGTTGGTGCATCGTATCCCGGCAGGGGCCTTCTACCCCAGGCCCAAGGTGGACTCGGCGGTGATGCGGCTCAGGCGACGGCCTCAGCCCGCAGTGGCGGTGGACGACGTGGAGCGCTTCTTCCAAATCGTGCGGGCAGGGTTCGGCCAGCGACGCAAGCAGTTGCGCAACGCGCTGGCACATGGCCTGGGGCAGCCTTCAGCGGAGGTCGCAGCGTCACTAGAGCGGGCGGGCATCGAACCGCGCCGCCGCGCGCAAACGCTGACCCTGGTCGAATGGGGGCAGGTGTATCGGCAACTGGGGGCTTGACAAGCCTGACAATCTGTAGTAGAATATGTATCGAAATATTAATCTGGATACATAGGTGACTGATTATGAACAAGATCATTGGCGTTACCGCGCTACAACGCAACTTCCGCCCCGTGTTCGACGAAGTGGTCCAAGAAAACACTTCCTACATCCTCACCCGCGGCAGCCGCCCGGAGGCCGCTCTGATCTCCTACGATGATTTCTTGCATTTGGAGAAGCTACGCGAGTCCCAGACTCTGGCCCGCTTCGAACAACTCCTTGCCAAGATGGCATGGCTAAATAAGCAGTATTCCGAAGAAGAGGTTCAGGCAGACCTGGAAGCCGCTAGGCGCGAGATTCGGACGGCCCGATGATTCGCGCTGTCGTTGATACCAACATATTCATCCGCGCCATCATCAGACCCCGCGGAACCGTTGCCCCCATGCTGACACGGCTCCAGGAAGGAACCTGTGAGTTGATCGTCTCCGATCCGCTCCTGGACGAACTCCTGGCCATACTCACCCTGCCCAGGATCCGCGACAAGTATCACCTTCCCGAAGAGGACATCCAAGCCGTCCTGGCCTTCATAACTGATCACGCCAGGATCATCCATCCGAAACGCACGATCAGAGTGTGCCGCGATCCGAAGGATGACATGTTCCTGGAGGCGGCAGTAGAGGGCAAAGCAGACTTCATCATCACCGATGATGATGACCTTCTGGTACTTGGCAGCTTTGAGGGCATCGAGATCGTAGGGCCGCGTGCCTTCCTGGAGCAATTAGGAACCTGATGGGAACGGGCTAATGAAACTTGGCTTATCGGTCAAAGTGCTGGGCCGACCGGGCCTCAAATCGCACGATGGACGCCGCTGGCAGAACCACCCTCACCTCAGCGTCAGTCTCGTCTACCTGCGGGACATCTTCGGCTACCTGCGGCAGAAGTCCATTCGCATGTACCGCATGGCCTGCGAGTTGGCCCCCTACGTCACCCACCCCGACATGCCCCAATTCCACCGCCAGATAGACGAGTGCCAGGCAGAGTTAGCCGCCGTGGGGGAGATGGCCCGCGCCGACGGGCTGCGGCTCTCCTTCCATGCCGGCTCTCACGTGGTGCTCAATTCTCCCCACGACGCGGTGGCCTCTAAGAGCCGTGCTGATCTCAACGCGCTGGCGCGGCTGTTGGATAGCATGGGGTTGGGGCCAGAAGCGGTGATCACCGTCCACGTGGGCGGCGTGTATGGCGATCGAGATGCGGCGCTGGCCCGCTTCGTCGAGGCGGTCGACCAACTGCCAGAGGCCACGCGGCGCCGGCTAGTGCTGGAGCACGACCATGCCCACTACTCCCTGAGCGACTGCTATCGCCTGCACCAGCGCACGGGGCTGCCGCTGGTCTACGATCACCAGCACCACCTGGTACACAATCCCGAGCGGCTGCCCGCTGCCGAGGCGTTGGGGTTGGCGCTGGCCACCTGGCACGAGGGCGTGCGTCCCAAAATCCACTTCAGTTCCCCTCGCACGGAGATGCGGCTGGTGAAGCGGGGCAATCCCGCCGGTGGCCAGCGGCAACTGCTCCAGCCGCCCCTTTGGACGCGGCACGCTGACTACATCAACCCCTTCGAGTTCATTGCCTTGCTGCGCCAGGCGGAGGGATTGCTGGAATTCGACGTGCTGCTGGAGTGTAAGGCCAAAGACCTGGCGCTGCTGCGCCTGCGTGCCGACCTGGCCCGTTACGCGCCAGAGTTAACAGTCGGGGTGGAAGGCATCGAGCCCCTCAGACTTGCCGAGGCGCGGGAACTGTACGAGGCAGAGATAGGGAGCCTGGAGGGCATGCCGCCCGGTGAGGCGCGGGTGCTGGTGGCGGTGCTGAACAACCGCCGTGATTTCGAGCTGGCACGCGAGCAAGGCTGGTACCGCATTCCCCTCAAGCGGGCGCCGCGGCAGGTGGGGGCCGACTTCCTGGCCTTCTACCAGACGGCGGCCTTTGGGCCGCCAGAGGGCTGGGCGGT
>Ga0075114_10000529_pt1 | contig 23266 bp, 26 predicted proteins | sample AntAceMetag02UKM_FD_69784 | JGI IMG/M metagenome (GOLD analysis project Ga0075114, IMG submission 69784) | Saline lake microbial communities from Ace Lake, Antarctica - Antarctic Ace Lake Metagenome 02UKM | ecosystem: Environmental > Aquatic > Non-marine Saline and Alkaline > Saline | place... | reverse complement strand
AAGACTTATTGCCAAATAACTCGAACCATATAAGTTGAATCTATAAATATCATTATATGTTCCATCATCAAAAACCACAAATTCTAATGTTGCTGAGGCTCCATAGCCCTCAACAATTGAAATAAACTTGTTTCTTTGTTCAATATCAGCACTGATTGTATAGTCTCCTGTTTCCATCAAGCTAATTTCAGTATAAGCAAACGGAGCTACCATTTCATAAGCCTTTCCGATTGTCTTGTAAGGCTTTGCAAAAGTTCCTGTTCCTGTGGTATCATTTCCTGACGTACACCCCGCATAGATTGTTCTGGTATCTGCAAGGATATAATTTCCAAGTCTTGCGTGTTCACGCCTGAATTTATTGAACTCAGTCGCCCAGCAGGGATTAACGATGTCACCGTCTATGTATCCGTTAGTTACAACTGTTGCTGGCGGGTCGGCAACGTTACCGTCAGGCGTTTCAAACTCTGTTATCGTTGGTTTCGTGTTCTGTGCCATCTGATCTACCTCACAACCTGTAAAGATTAAAAATAAAACTACTAAAAAAATTCTCATGGTGCACCCCATTTATCATATTACAAAATCTCTGTCTATTATTATAGCATAAACAAAAGTGGGAATGTACTTTTTTATTATATTCTGTATTTGTAATACTTCATCAGCTCCAGTTGCACCGTCAATTATTATGATAAATCTGTTCTGTGGAATTCTAGTCGGATAAGGTAGATAAAAGAAATGAGGGAAATACCAAGGGAAAGCAAAGCCCGTATCTGCAACAAAACTTAAAGCAGGATAGACAGTTATCGTTTTCCCTAATCCTTCGCTTAAATTTGCTTCCCATTCACTTTTAAGCACTATAGTAATCTTTTTAAGCTGTGCTTTTACGTTCGCTCTTCTAACCGCAAGGGTTAAAGTAGCATCGGTATCTATTCCAAGTGACTCTTCCCAATCGCTCAACCACGCCACGCTAGTATCAATTCTAAATTCATTTATTATATTTGATGATAAATTATATAAAAGCATAAACCCACTTGCAAGGGAATAGATTAATTTCCATAATGTCTTGCCTGTTTTAGTGTTCCACACACGCCCTCCGGGTAGGTGCATTGCCAAAAAACGTGTGTGGGATTCAGCCGTTCTGGACTGAAAGTTTATAAACTTCATATTATCCTCATAAAAAGGTAAGTGTTCCAAGCTGTGCGATATACTTATCTGTAATAGACACGCTCGCAGGTAGGGTCATTGTAAAACTGGTTAGTCCTGCGGTCTTATTTATCGCTGAAGTTATTCCGTTCAAATCAGGCTGTGTTTCAAATCCTGAATAATCCTGAAAATAAGCTATCAATTCATTTCTTACTCTTGCTCTGATCGTTGCTGTGTCGGGAGTAATTGCTACGCTAACATCAATATCATAAAGCAAAGGTGAAAAGCAGTAAACGGAGGCTTCAGGTAAATGTGCAGGCAACTTTCCATAAAGTAGTATTGAGGCTTTTGTGCTTGCTAAAATATCAGCATCAACAGGACTCGTAATGTCTCCATCTGTTTCATCTATTACAACATAGACAACCGTTTCTCCGGGACGTGGCTGAAATCCCGCTACTTTTGAGGCAACTTCAGCGCCAATTACAGGGGGGTCGTGGTATATTCTTGAGTTTCCTGAGATCCTTAATCCTGCTAAAGTAATCTGATCCTCAGTAAACACCCCTATCATTTGCGATCTGGCAAGCATTATCCGTGCTCTGTATGCCTCTTGAGTTTCTTCATCAGTTCCTTTTGTGAATGTTGCAACGGCAAGAGCGGTTGTGTTTATTTCAGTCGGAATAACTGTTGAGGCGGTTAATTCTGTTCCTGCATCTAAATTAGTGTCATCTCCAGTTGTTTCACAAATTACGTCTACCTGTGCCTGATATGATTTAATTGTTCCTGAAGTATATGTTGCATCAGCCCACGCTTTTGCAAATTGAAATGTAGTGGATGTTAAAACAGTTATATCCTCACAATCAGTAACCCCAATAGGTGAAATAGAGAACTCTTCAGGTGTTTGCCCTGTAGCAAGGTTATGAGCTAAAAGGGTTGTTACGGTAGCAACACCACTCGAAACGGTCATAAGGGTTATGTCAGACTCTTTAAGTGCTATAGTTCCAAGTTCTGTAGCAGTAAAGTTTAATCCGCTTTCTGTCTGTAGAACTGTATCAATAGGGAATGTTTTTCCCAAACTTAAAGCTCCATCACCGATAACGTTTATTGTTCCTTCACCTTCAACAGCCCCGTTTTTAGGTAAATTTTCCCAACCACCCCACATTTCGAGGAAGTCCCCTGTTGCATTTTGAGGAAATAACTGAAGGATAGCATCTTTTACTGACATCATAGCAGAATAAACGCCCTCTGCCATACCTGTAACAAATGCTTTTGTCCATACTGCTATTTTGTAATCTATCTTAAAATCCAAAACACTTCTGGCACTCTGAGTCATTATATTTTTAAGCTGTTCGACTGTTTTCCAATTCATGTCATATTCCTCCATAATGGAATAAACCGTTTAATGGTATCATTCCCGACAACTATTTCTATTTCTGCTGTAACGACACCACTTTTAATAGTGGTAACAACGTTTATTTCTGAGCATACATCCTGTTCTTTCATATACTCAAGTGCTTCTGTGCAATATGCTGATATTTCATTTAGGTCGAGTTCTGTTTCTCTTGCCTGATATTTTAACCATAATTTAGACCTGAATATTTCACTGTTTAAATCGCCGATCCACCCTCTTCTGTTTTTACTCTGCTCTACCTGATATTTTGATGCCCTGCCATCTGTAAAAAGAAGGGTCAATATCAAAGTATCAAATGTCGTTGTCTGCTTTATGTCACCACTCTCAATTGATATTTCAAAGTCACTGGCAGGATCAATGAAAATGTCAACACCGATATTCTTAACTTGAATTTCTGAAATAACTCCTTCACCTGTTAAAACTCCTTCCTCTATTGAAACACCGTAAATTGAAGCAAGCCCTTCCTCTTCTGCAATATAATCAGGTTCAAAAAATGTAAGTAGCTCCGATTCTGTCATTACTGGAGTAAAAGTTTCACCATCTCCATATAAAGTGCCTGCGAAAGTCCCTGCTATTTCCGTGATCTCATCCAAAATCGCAAAGTGCGTTGGAGGGTTAGAACTGTCTGATTGTGTATATACTCCAAGATTAAGATATACGGTGTAATAAGGTGTGGGCTGCGGGTTATTTATTACTATATTCATATCCACCACCCATATTTTGCTGTCAAATTCACCATCCATATTTTGGCATTGTGTTCATCTCCCCCCTCTACTAATCATCACTGTTTTTCAACACCTTTATTGTTATCAAATCCCCTGTATATATAACATAGTGTATTCTTCCATCGTGATAAGTCAGCCCATAAACACTACTGTCAGGCATTGTTATTGACGATACAAGAGACCCGTCGCAGAAAAGAAATGTGTAAAGCTTGTTACCATCTAGCACATAGATATAGCCATCATCTGAATTATATGCACATGGTTTTGGGTCAGAATTTGCCGTTATATGTGCGGAAAGGTCTAGTGCAAGCGTCATTGTTGAATGGTCAGGAGTAGAATAAAATTTAGCATTATCTGATAAATAATAAAACGTATTACCTATCTTAAAAACACCCAATCTTCTTGGCGTATCATAAATGTTGAGCCTACCAGCGTATGTGACATAATTCCATATTCCTGTAACGAGACCAATTGAACCAGAACAGGTTGTTGAATCTATGGCTATGCCAGCACCTCTATATGGCCCACTGGCGGGGCCTGTTGTCGTGATGGCTGCCGTTTGTGTCCATGCGGAAGTTGATATTCTACGAAACTCTATACGGTTACTAGACGTGAACTCCGTTAATAATACGATTTCGTCCGCTGCATATTCTGAAACAAACAAATCGCCCATTTCCCTAACTGCGGAATGAACAATATCGTGTGTAGCGTAAATTCCTGTTGTTGGGACAACTGTTCCACTTACAACTGTAACATCATCAAGCTGAATAAAAGCGGCGGCATTATCTGCATCAACCACCAGAAAATCATGCAGTCCTGAATCTGCAACCGTTCCTGTCGCTGTGTAAACTCCTGCAATTACCGTTACGCCAATATCAAAATCATCCCAACTAACATCTGTTGAAAGCCTTTCATAAACATTAACAGTCGTACAATTTGCTGAACCTGTAATATTTCCTGCAACTCCATCTGTCAATACTGGCGTTGTCATTGTCAATGTTGCTATTGTATCAAGACCTGTAACGGTATTAGTTGCAATACCCAAACAAGCTGAAACTTCTATGCTGAACTCATCATTAACCACAAATCCATCAGCTGAATTAAGCTGATAAGTATAAGTTCCTGCACTTGCTGCAACAGCTGAATAAACCTTTGATCCAGCTATTGTTCCAGTGATTGTAATATCAACATTTGTAACATTTGAAGAAGTCCAATTCAAAGTTTGATTTGTTTCTAATTCAAAGTTTCCAGATAACGGTGATGTAATACTTATAACCGGCAACCCAAAGGCTATGGTTGGGACGCCTGATCCATCGGTAGTACCAAAAACACCATAACCCTGATCAGTTGTATAGAAAGCTCCCGTTGCGTTCTGTATGTCATTATTTACGTCAAGATATATAGTTGAATTAATCGGTAGTTTTGGAATTAGTGTTTCGGTAAAAGTATCTAAAGTGAAAACGGTGTTATTCGCAGTGACTTCCGTGACAGTTAAAGTTTCAGTTCCTTCATTTGAAACTGTGGTATGTTTTCTTGCTTTTGCTCCGAGGTTCTTTTCACCAAAAGCAACATTTAATATTTTTGCAATCTTAGTCATGCAACGCCTCCAGTTCCATTGCCAGTAACATCATCCGAAACAAGGTATGTTGCCTTAACATTTGTTGACACATCGGCATTCGCTGTAATTTCAGATATTATGCCGTCACATATTTCTTTCCAGATAACTATAACCTCTGCTTTTTTATCAGATGTTATTATCCCCGCACTTATCATTTTATCAGCAATACCTGTTGCCATTCTGGTTTTATCTAGTGCCATTTTTATACCCTTCCCATTGCATCAAATTTGCCTTTTAAAGTTCCTGCGTTTCCTGCCATTGTTCCAAATAGCCCTGCACTTGAAAGACTACTAGCTCCAAGTGCTGTCGGTACTGTTGTGCTTGCTAAATTGGTAGCTGTATCTTGTATGTATCCTAAAGCCTCTGAAATAAGTGCAATCATTTCACTTGTAGTTCCTTTTATTTCTATCTTGCCATCTTTATGTAAAACAACTGACATCTTACCATTAGAAGTAGCAAGACCTACATCGCCTTTTTCAAGTGTCGGGCGGTTGTCAGGATCATAAGGAATTGCAACGAGATTATCTTCATCGCCATTTATCTGTAAAATCAAGCAGGGTATTTTATTATCTGGATATGAGTACAAACCAAAAGGAGAAAAGAAAACTGCTTCATAATCTTTACCTGAATAACTTACTTCGCAAGTGTGCTGATCTTCATTTATAGACTTCAAAAGCCCTGTTTTTATGATGTTTCTTTTCTTCATTTGTTTAAGTAGCTGTTAATATCTAAACGTTTCTGTTCTTTCTGCGCTATGCTTGCTTCGACTGAATATGCGTCTGGGTAAGTCATAACCATTTCTGTTGTTTCACCGTCATTTTCTGATACTCTCATTGAAAAGGATTTAATCATCAACACACCTTTCACGTCATTTTTTTCATCGTTTATTCTCGCTCCTTTGGCTATATCGAAAACTGTTCCATCCTGAGAGTGTCCTTCTGCGGTAGCGGTATAGGAAAAACTTCTTGATCTTCTTACGTTTGCTTCTTCTTTTGCTCTTGCTTCGCACTCTTCCTGTGTCATGCTTTGCTCAGAAATAAATTCATAATATCGACTGTTTCTTATTTCATCATCAGTTGCTATGCCGACCCTATTATAATCACCTGAATCACCGCTTGCGTTCTTAAAATTTATCTGACTTTTACAAGCGTAAGTATGATATCTATCTGTAAGGTTCATTTGTCCGTTTGAATTTAAGATATTCTTTTTTACTCCACTATTTTCAAAATTAAAATTAGCTCCGAGCAATCCGTTAAGTTTGTAAAGTTTAATATTTCCCTGACCGTTCGAATTTATAAATACCTGCCTTTTTCTTGCATAGCTGGATATAAACTCAAAAGCGTTTGCTCCTGCCTCTCCTGCTATCTTTTCAGTTTTATCGAAGGGTAATACTGTTCCTGCTAAGTTTTGGACTGTGAGCGTCATATTTAGAGCTTTAACAACTTCATTTATAAGGGTTAATAGTGATGTTCCTGTTTTGAACCTTTTACAACTATCAGGTAAACTTGAATCAACTAAATCTGCAAGATAATCCCTTGCTGTAAAACTCTGCGTAAGGTCTTCACTCCCTGTTCCTGAGTCTGCGTTGTCAATTCTGCCTGTGAACATTGTAGTGCCGTCAACAACAGCTGAAATAATATCATTTGCCTTTACATCTATTTTTTTCTTTGAAACGCTGAATGACAAACTTCCGCAAGCGTTATCTATATCTCTGGATAATTCAAGATCAACGAATTTAGTATATGATTTTCCATTTACTTTTAATTCAATCATTGTTTCTCCAAGACAACCACGTCCTTTCCGTCCAAGATATGCTTTCCGTCATTCATTCCCTTAATAACTTCGGATCTGAGTTCAATTTCAGCCCTTGTTTCCTCGCCGTAAAGAAGATGAGATAATACGTTTACAGGCATATTGTTCACTGATATTTCCGACCTGTAGAAAACCTCATCCTGTTTGTTCCTCAAAAAAAGCATTGCAACATCTTTAAGGTCAAGCAATTTTTTCATATATGCTTGGTTTTTGCACAGAATACTATTTTCATATTGAGTTACGCTATCAAATAATGTCTGTAAATCGGTCTGATAATATGCAAGTTCATCAAAAGTAAGAACATCGAGATTGTAAACATCGTTAAATAGGCACTGCATAGCTCCAAGCCTTGTAGTCTCAACTGAAATAACCCTGTTTTTATTTCTCTCATCCCATTCAGCGGTCATGTTCGATTCCCATACTGGAATACTGAAGTTTTTATCAGTGTAAAATTCAGCACTGGTTATCGTAGATGCAATTTGTGTCAGTCTATTTGGAAGGTCACGACCCCAGTCGACCATATCTTTTGCTTTCTGATATGAAGACCCTATTCCTGTAAGTGAAGCAAGCACTGCGAACGGGCCGTCTGAAACCATTAATTCTGCATAGGCTTCCGCTTCCGAAACGACACTTTCAACTAGAGCAACGTTCTTTTCTATCTGTCTTACTGCGCTATTTATATCGCTCATGGCACTTTTAGCCGATTCGAGAGCACTCTTAGCGTCACTAACCGCTGAAAGATTATTGCCGTTACTTGTCGGTGGAGTCCAAAGCTCTGCAAGTGCATCTTCAAGTGAATCGTTTGCGTCAAGATAAGCATTGTAAACATCTTGGTCAGTGGCAGTTTCATCCACAGAAGCACCGCCCATTTTCTCTATCTCAAACGTGACATCAAAATTTATTACACCGACCATTCCTTCTGAAGAGGTTTTTCTGTATGTATGAGCGTATGCTTTTAATATCCCGAAATTAGGTAGTATTAAATCGCCGATTTCGCCATCTGTTAAAAGCTCGGTAAATTTCTTTGCATCAACTATAAAATTCTTTCCATATATTGTACATGGAACAGTAAAACTCTGGGGTATTCCGCCCATATCCTGTATGCTTTGTTCATCAGAATTGGGATATCGTTTTATTACTAACGACCTGCCGCCAGTTTCAGTTTCACTTTTACAGCCAAACTTAATACCCTTATATTCAGCTCTGAGTAGTTTTAACGATCTCTTTGTCATTGTACCTGAAACCCCAAGTTGCCGTTAGGTTTATTACTTGTCATTTTAGCTTTTCCTGCTCCCGTTACCTTTATTTCAAGAACTCCGCCTACATCATTTGAAACGTTTACATCAACAGCTCTTGAAGTGCTGGCGGTTGAATCTCCAACAGGTCTTGATTGTCCTTGTCCTGCATCAAAATAATCTGCTGAACGTCCATTGCCTATAATTTTCTGAGCAACTTCTATGTCTGGAAGGTCAACACCTAAAAATTCAAGAAATGATCTTGCCTTTCCTTCAACAAGATCAAAAGCTCTGCCTATTTTATCTATAAATTCCATTATGTCTTGCCCCATATATGTTAGACCCTCGTCAAATCTTTTCCAGTAATTATCCCAAGCGGGGCCGTATTCAGTTACTAGATATTGTCTGATAACTTCTAAGTCGTTTTTATAGCCTTTTGTTACCGACCTTACTTTATCCCAATGTTTCACGGCTAATTTTGCTATAATTATTATCGGTATTAAAGCAGGGAAAACTATTATCCCTATTAACGTTATAAGTCCTTTCCATTTATTCCATTTTTTAACAATCCAATCAACAGCGTTGCCAATAGAAACCTTAACGGCATCCCAATGTTTCACCAACTGATAAATAGCAACTCCAACGGCAATAACAGCTAAAACAATCCAAGTAATAGGGTTGGCTAAAAGTGCCAGTGTAGAAGCCCAGACAGAAGCCGTAAACGCTGTAAATGAAAGTGTTGAAAGCCCTAAAGCTCCGGCAACTGCAATAAAGCCTGTTGTTAAAGCTCCGATTCCTGCTATAACTGCCCCTGATACGAACCCTATAGCTCCAAGAATTGTCAACAGAATCCCTGCAACCATTGTGACTGACAACAATACTGTTGCTAGTGTTTTGTTTTCTTCCATAAATTTTGACATTTTATCAATAGCAGGATCAAGAGCTTTTGCAACTCTACCCACCACCTTCAAAAACGGCAGAAAGACTTTCTTAAAAGTGTTGCCTAACTTGTTCAATGACTTTGTAACCTTAAAAGCATCCGAACCTGCAAACTCTTCAAAAGCTTGCTTGCCTGCTCCTGCTTTTACTTTAAGGTCGTCCATAGCTCCTGCAAAATGTTTCGCCCCTACGCCAGAAAGAAACATAGCGTATTCTGCCGCTTCTTTAGAGTTGAACAAATCTTTCACTGGAACTTTCGCTTTTGTTGCCGCATCAGCTATCATCTGCATTGCTTGTTGAACTGTTCCGCCTTCTTTTTTAAACTCAATAAATGATTTTCCTGCAACTGCTCTAAACACCTTATCAACTTTACCGCCAGTTGTAGACAACTCATCGAAAGCTCTCGATATTCTACTCATTGCTATTCTTGTTGGTGCTCCCTGTTTTGTTATCGTGACAAGCGAACCCATAACTTCATCAAAAGAAATTCCTAATTTTGAAGCAACAGGAACAGCTTGGAAAAGAAACTGAGATATTTCTGGAATAGTTGTTTTTCCTGCTTTCATAGCAGTAAACATAGAATCAACAATCTCTGTAGTTGATATGGTTTCCTTGCCGTAAGCGTTTAAAACTGAAGTGATACCATCAACAGCTTCGGTTATAGTTGAAACACCCCCAACGGCGGATTGTGCTGACGTACTAAGGAATGTTTCGAGTGCCTTCTTTGTTGGCTCCACACCTGCTGATATTGCCTGATACATTCCTTCTAAAACATCAGTCGTTGCGATTCCGTATTTATTAGAAATGGTAAAAGCCAAATCTCCAAATTGTTTCTCAACTTTTTTCAGCCCCATTTTCGGGACTAGCGTGGCAATTTCGGCAATTTTTTTATTGAACTCGTGAGCTTTCTTTAAACCTAGAGTAAGAGGAGCCACAATACTAGCCCCCCCTACCATCATACTTTTTCCTGCGTCTTTCATTCTTTTACCGACACGCTTAAAACTTTCAGCCATCTTTCTTCCGTTCTTAACTACAGACTTAGACAGACTATCGTTTGCTTTCTTTATCTTCTTCAATACTGGGGTCATTTTATCCCTTAACTGGTATAGATATGAAGCGGTAAAAGCCATTAATCTTTCTCCTTTTGTAACTTTGCAATTACTGAGTCGGTGAGGCTGTACTCATAATACGGCATATCGCAATAGTCGTTTATTGTTCCAGCCCCCAGTGCCATTACTATTCTTGCTCCTCGCTCGATGTAGTCTTCCTTTGTCCAATCGAGCTTAAACCGAAAAAACAGTAGTATAGGCAAATTACGAATACCTGATCGTTTATTCCCATGTCCTTAAATATTTCAGGAGTTACATGAGTTCCACGCTCATCAACAACTTTGAGCAAGCACTTCGTTTCGTTTGACTGTCTTTTTCTTGTAAGAAGCTCCTTTCCTGATTTCAAAAAGCTCTTGATGTTTCCGCTCATAAGAATTATCTGACTTGTACCCTGAACATCTTTGATTATTTCAGAGTTGTTTATTTCTTTTCTCTCATGGAACGGGACAACCTCTTCGCCTACAGCCTCTTCTTCCTCTTCTTTTCCCTTTTTGCTCATTGCTTCATCACCGAAGATTGCTCTAACTGACGAACCTTGAGCTTTCTGGATAATTGCTGACAACTCTATACATTCAACTGAGGAATCCTTTACGGGTTCATGGAGGACAAGCTCCTTTGCCATATCCGTCTGACCTTTGTTCATATACTCAATTTCTTTCTCAAGCATATAGTAAATTTTTCCACTTCCGACCTCTGTTCTAATCATTGCACCTACCTCCTAATTATTTACTGAGCACCTTCCATTGGATCACCCTGAAATTCGAGTGAAGTTTTGCCATCACTACCTACTGACCTTTCAATTGAATTTGCAAGACTCATTCCTGTGAAGGTTCTTTTTACAATCTGTGAGCTTATCTTTTCAAGGAAACTAACACCATTCTCCGCAATAGCCTGTTTCATTTCCCTGATTTTAGCATCAAGATCATCAGTCGTTGGAACATCAAACTTTACCATTCCAATTGCTGTGGTGATGTCTTCACCGTGTACTGTCGTTGATTTCCCGCCACCTATCGAAATGGCCTCAACCTTAATTTCTCCCTCTCCTGCGTTATAAACAAGAGTGTTAGGGATAATACCCCAAGTCTCATTATTTATTCTGACCGCAGGAACTGTCATTCTTTTTTTAGCCATCTTTAGTTCCTCCTAAAGTGAAAATACCTGTGTAATAGGCATTGTTATTGTTCCTATCTGTGTTACAAGGACTATGCTTGCTGTCATCGTGAACTGTCTGTTTGCTGTATCTATGACAGTTACAAGTGAGTCAGCGACTTTTTGCGTATCTTCGCCTGTAGAAACAAGTGCCTGCTTTCCAAGATAAGCATAATATTCCATGAACAGACCTTCAAGACTTGCCTGATTCTGAATATTTACATCTGGAATTAAGTTACCGTTTGTTAGTCTGGACTGAGCAAGATCATTTTTAAGTGAATTGAAGATGTATTCTCTGCATACTGAGCCTGTATCAATGTAATTAAGATACTTAAAAGTCACATCAGTCGAGCCTTTTGCATCAGTTTTATAAGGAGTAACGAGTGCTCCCATTATCATTCCTGATTCAGCGTCATTTACATCAATTACAGTGAATCCGATTGTCTGAAGTCCAGTCTTTTCGGTTTCAGTAAACAATATGTTGGCCTGTGTCAATGCTGATTCTGTAAGTGGTGTGTTGAAATAAGGTAAACTTGCTGACTTCATTCCGCCTACCTGGTCGAGATTAGTCGCAAAAACATAATCTGAAATAGGAGCGTTTGCAGTCAATCTAAGTGCTCTGATTGCTACGAACTCTGCAACTCTCCAATCAGCAGGGGTCATAATTGCCGAGCCTTCCTGCAATACGTTAGCCGTTGGAAAGGTAGTCGGTGCAAGTTTGTTTCCTGCAAATACAAGAGCTTTGCTGTTCAAGTCGGTGAAGTCTGAAACAATGTTACTATATGATTCATCGTAACCCATAAATGCAACGCCGTCTTTGATAGCATTAGTTGAATTGAATCTTGCATCAATAGCACTTGCAATAAAGCTAGCTGAACCATAAAGATGTTTAGGGAATACATACCCTGTATATCTTCTTTCTGGAAGGTCTGCAACGGCATAAGTCGCTGTTCCTGTTCCGCCTGAAAATGCTGTGATACCGAGTGTAAGTCCTGCAACTGCTCCGACCACTTTAATAGAGAAATCGTTTCCGATTATACCCTCATCAAGTGCCGTGAACTTCGCATCATTTCCGTCTACTTCCGCACTGACAGGGATAGTGGGGTAAACACTGACAAGCAATGCGGCTACAATAGCGGTTGCAACTTCAGCGGCTGTATCCGCACTTGTTACTGTAACACTTGCTTTGTAGTCTTTATCAACCACATAAACTTCAAGTGAGCCATCTGCTGTTGCGGTTCCTGAAATTGTAACTTTTCCTGTTGCTCCAACTGCTCCGTAACCCTGAGCAATTGCCTGTACGTCCGTTCTGACATATCGGTTTATGTCCAGAATTTTCTTGACTTCCTTTCTCAGGATACTCCGTGCTCCTAAATACGTGTCAAGCTGTGTTTCGGTTAATGTCTGCACGTTTTCTACAATGTTTCCTACAACTGAACTGGTGTCTGCTACCGTACCAACGGCAAGAATGGATCTTCCTGCAATGGCTGAAATAGCTTTACCTGATAGTGTTGCATTAATTGTTGGCTTTCCCATCTCTTACCTCCCTCTTTTGCGAGTTGCCTTTTTAGGCTTTTTATCGCTTGTTTTCTTAACTTTCTTTTCAACCAGTTTTTTAACAACAGGTTTCTTAACTGGTTTTTCAATTATCTTAGTCTCGATTTTATCAGGCTCAGCTCTTTTAATAGGAGTAATCGTAACTATTCCGTTTTCCTCAAATCTAGCTTTCCAGAAAGGGTCTAACGGTACGCCATTATTACCCGTAGCAAGCTGAACTTTTCTTCCTTTCAAGTATCCTTTGATACCTGAAATTCTAGTTTCAAACCACTTTGCTTTTGTCATATTATCCTCCTATGTTACTTCAGCGTTTGCAATAATTTTATCATCACCACCAACCGCAAGATTAATTGTAGCTTCTCTAAGTGCCACAGTTTCAATTGATTGTGACTCGGCTGTCTCCTTGAATGTGATGTCGAATACTGTCTGGAAACTATATATTCTTGCATAAATAGCAGTATTATAAACGAATACTAGACTTCCGTTATAAACAGTTTTATAAACCCTATCTGAGTTTTCTTCCGTACCTCTTATTCCTACTATGGATTTTATTAATGCGTTCCTTATTTTACCGCAACATTTCTCAACTTCATCAACAGCCCCAAGAGTATCACTTGCAAGTAGGGCAAGCACTTCAAAATTAACCATTATAGACTGTCTGGATTCATCGCCTATGCTGAATTGTGCAATTGCGTCTGAATTACTATGCTGATCTTTTGAAACGCCTTCATCCGGAAACATAACGAAAGCCCACGACTTTCTATCTTCTTCTTTATCTGCTGTGTAAATATCAACCGCTCTTTCTGGATCACCAGCTCCACCCACTCTGACACCTTTTATTACTTTTGCATTTCTGCAATTATCAGCACTGGCAACTGGAAGGTCAGGATAAGTTGAAGGTAAAGTATATTCAAACCATAAAGTATCAATATCAGATACCGTCATCACTCCGTTTGCTCCCATACTTCTATTTTCCCATACATACCCAAAAGATGTCGGGACGGTTTCAGATGGTGCGGTTATTTCTATGCTTGTTGTGGTTAAAATATCAGTTATATCAAAATCACCATTCCAATCTGTATCATTATTGCCGTCCATTGTTATCTGGTTCACTGTGCCGTCAATATCGGCTTCGGGTGTATAAGTGTAGTCGTGTTTGCTTTTAAACGTTATGGTGGCAGTGGTGTCGTCTATTGCAATACTTTCAATATCGTTCTTTATTTCAGCATCAATTACTTTTATAATGTTGCTAACTGCAAGTCCGTGAGCAGTGTCTGTATTTACTCTGACTGTTCTTGCATCTATCACAGAACAACTTGAAATAGTGGCACTGAGATATTCTGTAAACTCTTCCGTGAAGTTTGGAAGTCCGTTTATGAGATATGTCATTACATCTTTAATATTCATCTACTCAATTCCTCGTCTACGCTCATTTGTAACATCAATAAAACTGTGTTGAATGTCTGGCTTCCTGCTGTGGAAACATACGGTCTTTTTTTCATTTTATACGTTCCATTCTCCAATAGATTTCCGTAGGACAAAGTAGTTCCGACTTGCATAAGATCATAACGCCAAACGCTGTATTTAATGCTTTTTCTAAGAGTTCCGCTCTGTTCAGCAGGTGATTCTCCCGGGGCTGAAGATCTGTTGGGAAGTCTGGGATATTTAAAACCGGTCTTTGGAGGGTTCTTTATAAGCTGTCTGATTTTTTCTCTTACGTGTATTCCTGAACGTCTCATTCCTTTGATGCAACCTTTTCTAAAGTTATCAGGTGCATCTCTGAGGCTTTCATCAACTTTTCTTGATGATACCTGTACGCTTAAAACATCACTCATACTTTAGCCTCGGCTTCTGTTTTGCTTCCTCTGTAACTGCACATTAATGCTATAAATCTGTTATCTTCCGCATCGTTATAAAAGGACTCCATTTTATAGTAAGTATCTCTGAATATTAAATAGGTCGAACTGCTATCAACATTCTTCAATCTTGTACTGTAATTGAAAAAGAATATATGAGTTATTTTATCATCAATACCTTTTAGAAATTGTCTGGAAACTGGATTTAAAGTTTCTATTCCACACATGAAATCTGCTATTTTAGTAAACTCAATTGTGGTAGCTTTGGCTGTTCCAAATCCTGAAGATGGTATTGAGCGTGTAGTTACTTCAACCTGTTTGTTAAGGTCTTTTGGACATAGACCCTTTTTAATTACTTTTCTAAGTGTTACGCAACTCATATTAACACCGATTCATCCCTATATATACTAAGATAATCCTTTGCAACTTTTGTTAAAATATCTTTACTGTCACAATCACCTGTCAGCATATAAACAACTGAATCTATGATTGCATCCTTAACATCATCTGGCACGACACTTGCGCTTGCCCAGCCTGCATGAATAAACAGCCTTACTGAGTCAACTGTGAAATCTAAAACGCTAGGATAAATATAATCATCAACCGGGAATACGTTTGATCTAGTCTCATATTTCTGTAATTGTAGCGAATCACTGTCAAGCTCTTTAGTCACGCCGTTTTCATCTTCATACTCAACCTTTACAAAAGAAACCTCTGGGAACTTTGTTACTTCCATTACTGGAGGAAATTCGTCATAGTAACCACAGAATTCTTTTTTAAATATTGACATTCCTGTATATGCTTCGATACGTCTCTGGACTGACTTGATATTCCTTTCAATTACAGCGTCCAGTAAAGAGTCACCTGAGTCCATACGAGCGGTAGCCTTTACTTCTGCGACACTCACGGCTAGAGAATCCGTGGCTATCGTTTGTGTAACTACCCATCTCTTAGGACTCAGATAAATCGTCATTACAACCTCTTATTTTTTCTTTCTGCTTGCCCTTTTTCTAGGCTTTGCGGGTGTTTTTTTAACAGGTTTCTTCACTACAACAGGTTTTGCTATCGGTGCACTAACGACAGCTTTGACAGGAGGCTCAACCTTTATAGCTTTTTTCTCAGGTTCCTTTTTAGGAAGTGGCACTACTTCGGCAACTCTTTTCTTTTCTACAAGAAAAAGCACTTGCTCAAAAGTAGCATCGAAAACCTGATCCTTCTCCAAGGCGTTACCGTCCTTTTTGCTATATCTGATGTTGTCGATCTCGCACTCAAAATCTTGTTTCATCTTTATTAACATAGCTTATCTCCTTATGTTGCAGGATACACGTTCGGCTGAACAATAGCACTTGCGTCAAAAACAAGCATATCATCAGCTATTGAAACGAGGTTTGTGCAAGTGGTTTTAATTCTGACATATCTCTTTGTTCCAACTACTCCAATTTTTACTGAAGAAGAACCAACTGTGAGACCTGTATCACCCTGCTGTTTATATGTAACTTCGGCAGCTGCAACGTCTGCAAACGTTACATTGTCAGCACTTTCCTGTACTTTAAACGCAATTGCATCATAAGTTACCGCATCATATTCAACAGGCACGCCAGTCGTGATGTCAAGCAGTCTTCCGAAAATTCCCATCTTGACAACATCTTTTGTGTCCACGCTCTCAGTGTATATAATTCCTGTTCCAGAAGAATTGATAAGAGCGGCCATCCTTCCTTTATTTACCAATGAACTAATCATATCGTAATTCATTACTTTATCCTCCAAATTGCGGGGGGAATACACCCCCCATTAATATTACTGATTAACCAATATCTTCATGGAATCGAAATTAACGACTCCGCCGCCAACTCTTTTTCTGAAGAAGTATTTCTTCCAGCCCGGATCAGTTATTCCATCAGGAATCATCATAATTCCAAGTCTGTCAACTATCAGGTAGGTTTCTTTCATGTCGCCAAAAGCAACAGCCTTAGCTCCGCTGAGCTCTGTGTCAGGCATATCACCCATCATCGCAACGGCTGAACCAAGAAGCTGAGGTTTATAACCTTCAAAAAGCAACTTAGGATTAAGCAGATACTGTCCGTTTGAATCCTTAATTTTTGCAAGGTTAGCGAATATCTTTCTATTCATGAAAAACTTTGCGTTAGTCATATACTCTTCAAGAAGTTCTGTCTGAAGGTCTATCAGGTCATTTCCTGTAATTCCGCCTGCGGCTACTGTCTGTTCACTTTCAACCTGAAGGAGTGCATTTCTTGTATAAGCTAATGCTGCCCAATCATCGTAAGCAAGAAAACCCTTTGGTTTAGAAATTCCTGTACCTGTTACAAACGCTTCATTCTCATTTCTACCGAGCTTTCTGCCAACCTTTCCTGCAAGATAAGTTTCAAGATTAATGTCAGCATCTTCAAGAGCCTGAAGAGTGATTTTAGGATAAGCATATCCTTCATGTGTCTCAATCTCAATTTTGCCAAACTTCGGAGTAGACGTTTCAGCAACAGAATCATACTCGCCTCTCCAGCCAACCGTGATATCGTGATCGTCAAGCGGAAGCTGAAAGGATTTCTTTGTAGTTGTTACTGTTGAAGCAAACTGCCTCATCGGTGATGTCTCGAACATTCTTTCAATAATTCTGCCTGTCATGTCAACAGGACACAAGAATCCACCGTCTACATCTGAACCAACTGACATAGCTTTGACAGCAAGTTCTTTCTGGTCAGAACTCATGTGAGGCATGAACTTTTCGATAAGTTCGCTGTAAACCTCGCTTGTGTGTTCCTTACTCAAAAACTGTCCCTGTCCCTGTGTTTTAATGACACCGAAAAAAGCCTCTTTCAGTTCAGGTTTTCCAAACATAAATTTGACTTCTTCTTCCGTTGCGCCTTTTGCTGGCATTTTTGAAATAGCGAGTTCAAGTTCTTTTCTTGCTGTTTCACTTGCTTCAAGTTTTGATCCAAGGTCAGTAACCTTTTCAAGATTCTTTGTCATGTCTTCAGTGATCTTGTCAATAATCGCTTTCTGTTCTGCTGTCTGAGTCACACCGGCTTCTTTCTGTCCTGTCACTTCTGTCTGAATATCGGCAACCTGTTTTTCAACAGTGTCCTGATATTTCTTAATCTCTTCATTCAATGCTTTAATTTCGTCTGGCATAGTAGCCTCCTTACTTTGTGTTAAGTTTCTGGGTTCTTTTCTTTATATCATCGCTTATGCTCTTTATCGCCTTTTCGTTGCCTGTTTCGTCAGGCTTTGTGTCGGTCGCCAACACTTTTCCAGCAACACTATCAGCACAGCTTTTACTTAATTTACCGTTTCTCAGTATATAGCTCAATTCCGATTTCTGGAGGTTGTTTATTTCGGTCTCACAGAAAGCAGCAGTTCCAATAAACGGAGCTTCAAGATTCATCTTTTCATAATATTTATTGAGAAATTCCTTTGCAACCACTTCATCACCGTCATATCCGCCCCTTGCCCCTATCAACTGAGCTTTAAGTGCGAACATAGCTCTAGGCACAACAACGGTCTTTTTGTCTATCACATCGAACACAGGAAGGTCTGGGAGTTCTTTTCCTTCAAGTCTTGCTTTTGCTTCTTCTGCATTCCATTTATGAGATATATCTGCAATGGTGAAGTCACTCTTCATTATGATTTCAACTTTTGCATTTCCTGCATAAAATTGTTTGAACTCTTTCATTGCTTCTATTTTAGCGAGTGGATTCATTGGAAAGGTAACAAGTGAAACTTCCCAAAGATTTACTTTTATTAAAGTTCTTACATCAGTGTCATTATTCCAACTTGCCTCAACAACACTATATCCTATTGAAAAAGAATCAACTGAACCAGCTTCAACTTGTGGAAGAACTCTACCTTTTACAAAAGTGTCATCAATAGGCAGAAGGACTCTTATATACAATCCTTCATCTTTTTCGTATGCTTCGGTAATAATGCCTATCGGTTCATATCTTGAATGTTGCCATAATACTTTAGGCATTCTCTCTTTAAGTGAATCAGTAAAGCAACCTTTAGCACAAATATCATCACCGAGATCAACATTGCCAAAAGTAGAAGCCAAACCTCTAATTTCAAAATATTTCTTCCCTTTTACGGTGACTTCTTTTGTTTCCATGCTCTTAACCTTAACGAAAAGAACGCCGTTTTTGTTTTCAATTTTGTCAGGCATCATAGCCTCCTCAACTATATGTTAAATAACATCTACAACCAATTATCTCGTCTAGACTAGCTCCAAGTGAAGTGTCTGATGGAAACATCAACATTGAAGCACCAACTAAAAAGGGTTTGTTCATTGCAATAGGTGACTGTGCTCCAGCCATTCGGTGTGTATCCCTTGTGTGTGAATCTCCAACGCTGTTCCATTTCTTTTTAACTCTCAGTATTAATCTAACTATTGCTGTCGCAGTGGACGTGTTTCTTCTTGTAACGCTTTTCTTGAGATCATTTACAAGTTTGTCAGCACCCTCTCTTTCGCTTGACTCTTCAAGTATTAAAAGTATCGCATATTCTTTATCATCGGTAACGGATTTTAAAACGCTTACTATTGATTTTTTATATTTATGAATCCATTTAGTCCCCACAATAGCCATTTGTTCGGCAATTACATCTTCTGTTTCCTTTTTCCCGTCTTCTACAATCCAATTTGTTTCAGTTATGGTTATAGCAGGCTCTCTACTTACAAGTTTTTTAATTATTAGTTTCCTGAACGCTCTTGCGAAAGTGGTATTGTCTCCATCATCCAACGCCTCTGCTTCTGCAGTTTTAAAAGCAATGTCTGATTTAAGTGTTTTGAGAATTTCTTTAACGCTTACCTTGCCTCTCAGTAAAGCAATTCTTTCTACCCTGTCATTAATTACGTTCTTAACTTGCTCAATTTCTGGGTATTTAGATTTCTTTCTAAGTGGTTTAGGTATGATTTCCTTTTCTGATCTTACATAATGTTCTTTAAGGATTTTCTCAAGCTGTCTTTGGTCTTCACCTGTAACTGGATTTTGATATACTCCGGCACTTCCATATCTTTTTGCCTTTGAAACTAATCTTGCAACTATTTTCTTATGCCATTTTCTTATATCTTTCTGGAGCTTCTTTTCAAGTCCATTTTTTAGTTTTAAAAGTTTATCCTTCATCTTCAAAGTCCCCGAAACTTTTTTCCATCTCTAAGGTATCAAGCGATATATCTGAACTTGAGATTATAACTTTATCACCCATATCGCTATCGGTGTTCTCGTAACCGCCCTTGTTCCTTATTTCGTTAGTGCTGAATGCTTTTGTTTCTCTCAGCTTTTGCATTATACCAACTTGATGATCATTTAAAGCGGGAATATCAAATTCATTAAAAGTAAGTGTGTCACCGTCTATCTTTGAGCGTCTACCTAGTTTTAATGTCAACTGTTCAGCTATATACTCGAATGCTGGGAATACTGCTTCGGAATAAAAGAAAGGAATTGCAACGCTGTAATTGGATTGTGTCATTGAGCTTGATTTAACTATCGGTAAAGGAATGTTGAATAATCTATATACTCTGGTTTCATCAACATCAATTAACTGGATATAGTCCATGTCCTTATTAGTTGTTGACTGACTGACCATAACCATTTTATTAGGCAATATGAGTGCTTTTCCTGCGTTTCCTGACCCTGCATGGTGTCGCCTTAGTGCTTCTTTTATCTTTTCACCCTGCGGTAAATCTATATCACCTTCAGCAGGGGTTAGGATAACGGAAGGGCTTAGACCGTTTGAAAGCATGGATGTATTATGTATATTTCCGTTGTTTATGTGACCTACTTCCTGAACTAGCGGACTTAACTTTGATAATCCTCTCCAATCGTTTCTATATGTTTTAGCGATTATCGGGATCAGCTCGTTAAGTCCCATTTCATCAATATATCTGACAACACCGTTTAATTCTGTTTTGGTATATTCCCTTTCATCGAGAGGGCTTTTAGTTCTTATCAGGTTAGGCATCTTGCCTTTATTAGTGAATGACCCTTCAATGTGGTAGGGTTTAATTGATACTATTTCAAGTGGTGTTTTGTTTATATTCCCTCTTGCCACTATCCACGCTTCGGAAGTCAATTCCAAACTTGTAGCCAGATCAGACATTAATTCTGATTTAGTCGTTTCGCTGGACGGAGCATTTAAAAGTTTTGATAGTTCACTTTCACCTATATCGCCTGATTTATTTTTAGAAACTATGGTAAGACCTGCAACCCTTCGAGCGATTTTATCTATAGCATCGTAAATAACTGATACTTTTTCATAGAATAAATAAGCGTTGGAAGGTGCAATTTTATGTGAGCGGTAACTACCGTAAAGAATATCTCCGTTGTTCTGTGCATAGATTCCTGCAAGCTGTTCTGTAGTTGTTATTTGATTAGTGACTGCCGACTTTTTCTTGAAAGGAAACCACATACAGGCATTTTCTCCAATGAGCACCTAACATAAGTATGGGTATATTTTTTTGATTGTCAAGAAAGTGTAATGTTTATTTTCCCAGATTAACCATAACACAATATAAAACCCTGTCAAGGAAATAATCATTTTATTTTAAACTATCTAAAAGAATATAGGCTCTGCAAGTATTCTGGGCTTTCTAAATGCCATCATTACAGCATCAGCTTTATTTGGTGATTTAGTTCCTTTAGGTTGCTTGACTATCTTTGTTCTCAATCTGCTGTCAGGTTCAAACTCTATTTGTTTCAGCTCTATCATTAAACTTTTGAGGTCTTTAAGGTCTGGGTTAATCGTTATATAGTCACCGTCCCAGCGTCCCTGTTCGTGCAGATAAGCGTTTTCAAATAGCTCTCTTACAGTAAACCAATGCTGAGCACCAAAATTAGAGAATTGATCTTTATTCTTTTTCCCTGTTTCAGCACCCCTTATCCGATATATGGAGTGTTTATGTTTAACCTCTTCACCGTTACTATGCGGGGTAATTGAAGTAATATTCTTGATAAGTCCATCATCTTTTAATCGGTTAAGTTCAGATTTTACGCCCGCACCTACACCGACTGAATCATATATAACATGAGATTGTTTTTCCTTTATAATCGTTGACACCATCTTTCTGGTTGCGTCTCCAGTGTCTCCACCCTGCCAACTTTCTAACTGGATTAACGCTAGACCTTTCCGCACAGCACACGCATGACAATCAGCCCCCTCATCATAAGGATCAATCGCCGTTACAAAATCGCCGTCATTTTCTTTCTTGTAAAGTCTAACTGCTGAATCTATCCATGCCTGAAGTATTACTTTGTTACTGGTATTTATAGAGGGAATTCCTAAGTATATTTCTTTGTACTTTTCATAAGCAACTTTCTTGAGGTGTGCAATTTCCTTTTTCATTGTTTCAGGCAGAAAAGGGTTATCGTAATAATGGATAACAGCTAACTCAGCATCTTCATGCGGTTCTATCATTTCACTTACCGCACACGGACAATCCTGAGCGTTATAGGAATAAATGAGTATAGGCTCGACCTCTGTGCCGTCTGGAAGTTTAACACCCCTTATTGAAGGAATAAGCATATCGAGTTCTTGCTCTGTTGCGGTGCTGGCTTCTTCAAACCAGACATAAGCAATATCATTAAGTCCTTTTACTCCCTGCTTTTTCATGTCTGCTAAAGCGTTCATACCTTTAAAGATTATTTTACCGCCTGTCTTGTTGCTTATGATCTCATTTCTCAGGATCGTATAGAACTGTTCTAAATCTAAATCTTTTATTAATCTCACTAACAATCCATAAACAGAATCGGTGATAGAGTTCTGGACTGAGCGAGTACAAAGAATATTACCCTTACAGTCTATACCTACACTGTCAATAAACCTTCCTATGCTTTCTGACTTTCCTGATGAACGTCCGCCTTTAATAGGTCTATGCTTTTTCTTTGACTGGAATAATATATGGATAAGTTTCTGGGGTATCTGGATAGTGGTGTTCATTTATTCGGCTTTCACTCACCCCTCATATTTACATAAATGTTCTGTACCGTTTCTCTGGAACTTGCAGTCGTTTAAAGTGAGGGTCATTAAAGTATAGAATATTAATAGGAACATTTAGGACTCCTTTAATTAATCTTCTGGATGATCTCTATATTCACAGCCATTCTTTTCAACCTGTACTTCTTCGGGCTTTATTCCTTCAGCAACGATCTCAACACGCCCTTCATCAAACCACGCATTCTTTCTTTCAAGTCCTTTGTCATCTATCTCTGGTGTCAGCATATACTGAGCACACCCATAAAGATAGTCACATTTTGCTGTGATAATTCCTTCAAACCCTGTGATCTTGTCTTTTGCTTTTTTACCTAACTTTTCCATAATTGCACCCATTTTTTAAGTTACTAAATTTATTCAACATTATGCGTTTGCTCCGCCCTGAGATATAACCTCATTTCAGCCTACTCCTTTAAGCATAGCAAAAGATACCTGTTTAACCGCTTCACCTGAACACTCAGGGCAAGGCTGGGGCTTAAGGTAGTCTTTCATAGGGACGAGCTTTTCAAAGCTGTTACCGCAGGCAGGGCAGGTATAGTCATAGATAGGCATTACTTCTTTTCCTTCTTTTCTTTGTCCTCTTCAGGGGATACGCCTATTACTGTTATGTTTACTCCGCCCTTGTCTATCTTGTGTTTGTTGTCCACCTCAGTCTTTTCAAAGTACCCTCTATGCTTGCCCTTTGTTTTAAGGTAAAATATCTGTGCAACTATGTTTCCT
>Ga0075114_10000523_pt1 | contig 23384 bp, 19 predicted proteins | sample AntAceMetag02UKM_FD_69784 | JGI IMG/M metagenome (GOLD analysis project Ga0075114, IMG submission 69784) | Saline lake microbial communities from Ace Lake, Antarctica - Antarctic Ace Lake Metagenome 02UKM | ecosystem: Environmental > Aquatic > Non-marine Saline and Alkaline > Saline | place... | reverse complement strand
CACGTGGAATGCCCTGGATCGGGCCGGCGCTTACGGCGTCAGTAGCGGCGACCGGGGTGGCGCCCGGGGCTCGATCACCTCGTGTTTCTACTTGCTGGTCAAGTATGCCGAGGTGACGCCCAAGTCGTTCCTCTGCAAGGGCGACACGGGCACGAGCGAGTTCAGTCTGTCGGATGAGCAGAACGCCCCGCCCAATTTCGAGCTGATCGACGCCTGGGATTTCGGCGAGTTGCCCTGGGACAACTGCAGCTACTCGTACCACATCCCGTTCGGGAAGTATGCCCTGACGACCTCCAGCGAGCCGGGTCTGGCCGTGGCGGCCGATCGCAATCCCTGGCAGGCCAGTCCGGCCGGCGAGCCGGTGGACCAGAGCTGGACCGATTTCAGGCCGGACGTCGCGCCGTATAACGGGACCACCGAGTCGGCACTGTTCGGCAACGCCATCGCGCACCAGGGCGACGGCCAGAATGTCCTGTTCCTGGACAGCCATGTCAGTTTCGAGAAACGTGCGTTCTGCTCCCTGGAGGACGACAACATCTACACGATCTCGGATTCGACGGCGGGCACCGGTTCCAGTTTCGGCGTGCGGCCGATTATCGGCCGGTCGGCGGTTGTCCCTAAGAACAGAAAGGATTCGGTACTGGTCCATGAGCCGGAAAAGTGGGGTCGATAGCGGATGTGAGACGCCTGCCGGCGACGATTGACATCGCGTGCGGACAGTCATCTGCCGATGATGCCGGTTCAGGCGATTGGGCTTGAGGGTTACCTTTTCTTCACAGGCGGCTCCGCGCGGCGGAGCGCGGAGTCGCCACATCTGTCTTGCCTTAAGGGACCTGTGGAGATGCCTTGTCCGGCATGACCAGGCGGCCTTACCAGGAGTTTGAATTCCAATGGGATTTCTGGTAAAGTATCCGCTTTGGGTTTTTTCTCAGGAGCAAAGGCATTGGGCAAGACACTGATCTATAAGATACTGGAATCGCACCTGGTGGAAGGCGAGTTGGCGCCGGGCGCTCAGATCGGCCTGCGGATCGACCAGACCCTGACGCAGGATGCGACGGGTACGACGGCCTTTTTGTTGTTCGAATCGATGGGCGTTCCGCGCGTCAAGACGGATCTGTCCGTCAGCTACGTCGACCACAACATGGCGGGTTTCGGGCCGGAGAACCACAACGACCACTTGTACCTGCAGAGCGTTGCGGCCAAGAGCGGCGTCTACCACTCTCGGCCCGGCAACGGGATCTGCCACCAGGTCCACCTCGAACGGTTCGGCAAACCCGGAGCGACGCTGTTGGGCAGCGATTCCCACACGCCGACCGGCGGGGGAATCGGAATGGTCGCGATCGGCGCCGGGGGCCTGGATGTGGCGGTCGCCATGGCCGGCGGGCCGTTCTATCTGCAGTGCCCCAAGGTGCTGGGCGTGAACCTGACCGGTGCTTTGAGCGACTGGGTCGCGGCCAAGGACGTGATCCTCAAGCTGCTCAGCATCCTCTCCACCAAGGGCAACGTCGGATGGGTCGTGGAGTACTTCGGCCAAGGGGTCCAGAGCCTGACCGTCCCACAGAGGGCGACCATTACGAACATGGGCGCCGAACTCGGCGTGACGACCAGCGTCTTTGGCAGCGATGAGCAGACGCGGGAGTTCCTGGCTGCCCAGAACCGGGAAGACGCCTACAGGGCTCTTCAGGCCGACCCGGACGCCGAGTACGACCGGGTCATCGAAATCGACCTGTCGCAGCTCGAACCGATGGCGGCTTGTCCCTCTTCGCCCGACAATATCAAGTCCATTTCCGAACTGGCCGGACAGCGCGTGGGCCAGATCGCCGTTGGTAGTTGCACCAATTCCAGCTATGCCGATCTGATGATGGTCGCGCGAGTCCTCAAGGGCCGGCACATCGACCCTCTGGTCGAGTTCGCCATTGCGCCGGGCAGTCGTGAAGTCTTGAATATGCTGGCCGAGAACGGGGCGATGGCCGATCTGATTGCCGCCGGTGCTCGCATCCTCGAATCGGGCTGCGGCCCCTGCATCGGGCAGGGCTTCTCGCCGGCCGATGGCCTCGTCAGTCTGCGGACGTTCAACCGCAACTTTGCCGGTCGCACCGGCACCAAGGGCGACCAGGCCTATCTGGTTAGTCCGGAGACGGCGGTGGCGGCCGCCTTGACGGGCCGGATCACGGACCCGCGCGAACTGACCGAGTCGAAAGGGATCGCTTATCCCAGAATCGAAATGCCCGCCGACTTTCGTATCGATGACAGTATGATCGAGGTTCCGCTGGACCCGGAAACCGCCGCGAAGGCGGAGGTCTTGCGGGGACGGACGATTGTCGTTCCCGAGACGCCGCCGCCCCTGGCCGAGAAGCTGAGCGGCCAGATCCTGCTCAAATGCGGCCAGAAGATCACCACGGACCACATCATGCCGGCCGGAACGTTCCTGAAGCTCCGCTCCAATGTGCCGGAATACGCCAAGGTTGTGTTCAACTGCTTCAATGAAGCGGGGCAGCCGACGTTTGCCGACCGGGCCCTGCAACTGAAGGCCGCCGGCGTGGCCGGCATCATCGTGGCCGACGAAAGCTACGGTCAGGGCTCGTCACGCGAGCACGCCGCCTTGTGCCCGATGTATCTGGGCATCCGAGCGGTCATCGCCAAGAGCATTGAGCGGATTCACCGCGCGAACCTGATCAATTTCTGCATCGTACCGATTCAGTTCGCCGATCCGGCCGACTACGACAGGCTGGAACCGGGCGATGAACTGGTGATCGACGATCTGATCGGCGCCGTCAAGGACAGCGATACGGTCGCGATCAGTGGGAAACAGGGCGGCCTTCAGTTCGTGGGCAAGTTGGATCTATCGGGCCGGGAACGCGAGGTTCTGTTGTCGGCCGGTCTGCTGAGCTATACACGCAAGAGGGCCCATGGCTGAGCCAACTGTCAGCGTTTTCGGGACGAGTCGAGCCCGTCCGGGCGAACCGGTGTTTGTCCTGGCCGAGCAAGTGGGACGCGCGCTGGCCCAAGCCGGGTTCGTCGTGGCCAATGGCGGCTATGGCGGCACCATGCTCGCCGGCGCCAAGGGCGCTGCCGAGGCCGGCGGAATCGTCGTCGGTGTGACCTGCTCGGCGTTCAAACGCAGCGTGGCCAACGAGTATGTCGGTCGCGAGATCAGAACCGATTCACTCGACGAACGGCTCGCTGCATTGGTCGAGATTGCCCAAGCCTATGTCGTCCTGCCGGGCGGAACCGGGACGCTGCTGGAGTTGGCGTCGGTGTGGGAATTGAAGAACAAGAAGTTTCTCGATGGTGACAAGCCCATTGTATTGCTCGGTGATTTCTGGAAGCCGGTGCTGGATGTCGTGTCGGTCGACGATCCGCGCAGCGTCGAGCGCATTGTGCTGGCCGATACGCCGGCCGACGCGGTGGCGCGCATCCGAAAGGCATGGAGCCTCAGTTAGGAACGCAGAGATGAAACGAAAGTGGGTGGCGAGATGGACGGGTCTTCTCGGCCTGGTTCTGCTGGTTGTTTCGGCAGCCAGTGGCGCCGAGTCGGTGATTCCCCAACTCTTGCCTGAAGGGACGACGCTCAAGAGTGTTGATGGCGTAATCGTCCGGGCCGACTGCAACGACGTTTGGCTCTTCGAGGTGACTCGGGATGTCAACGAGGCCGACGTTCAGCTTCCGGCCGGCACGCGGCTGGAACTGCTCCCGTCGGTGACCCTGGGCGATCTGCTTTTCGACGCCAACGATCGGGTGACGCCGCGCTACCGCTTGACCGGCCAGGTGACGCTGTACCGACAGACGAACTTTCTGCTGGCCAGTTACTATCTGCCGCTGAGCAAGTTGAAGGACCCCAACGCCCCAGGCGGGCCGGAGTCAGTGCCAGATCCGCTGGGGGCCATCAGCCGGGCGGCCCGGGACGTGCGTCCCGACGATATGGCCATCCCGCCGGAGATTCGGGAGCGGCTCAGGGAGCGGCGCGCCGTCCGAGGCCCGCAAAGGCGGAGTCCCGATACGACGGATCGGGCAACGGACCCGAACCGCGTGCCGAATCGCGTGCTGGTCGATGCGGTCGGTTTCATCGAACGACGGCAAGACCGGCTTGAATTCGTTCCCGATGCGCTGGGTCGGAACGTCTCGGTTCTCCGATATGAACTGCTGCCCTGTCGCGCCCTGGAGCAGGCTGAGCGGCGCATGGCGGCCTGGCCCGAGCGGATTCGATTCAATGTGGCCGGGCTGGTCACCGCCCACAAGGGCAATACGTACCTGTTGCTGCAACGCGTGATGCGAGTCTACAACCATGGGAACTTTGGCGGATAAGACACGATGAGCACCCATCTGGATGAACTGTTGATCCTGTCCTCTGACTCTGATTTCGAGACTAGGCTGGCCAAGCTGCGCTCGGAGATGCTGCTGGCGGCTCGAGGCTCCGGCGCCGAAAGCGAGCAGAATCGAATTGTTGCCGAAGTACTCCGAGAGATCGGGCAGCGTCAGGACGAGGCCATTGCGACGTATACCGAGAAGTTTGACAACGTCAAACTCAGCCCCGATCAGTTCCGAATCGCCGGCGACGCGCTGGCCGGCGCCCATGAAGCCATTGATGGATCGCTTCTGAAGTCTCTGCGCCAGGCCATCGAGAATGTCCGCGCCTATCAATCCAAAATTTTTCTCGGTCATCATTCGGCGTTTTCCGACGGGACGGGGATCCGGTTTACGCCGGTCCGTCGCGTGGGCGTGTGTGTCCCCGGTGCTTCGGCGCCTCTGCCCTCGACGGTGATCATGACCGTGGTCCCGGCCCTGGTGGCGGGGGTCAAGGAGATCGCGGTGGTCTCGCCCCCGCGCTACGAAGGGGGCATTCACCCGGTGATTCTGGCGGTCTGTCACGAACTGGGCGTCAAAGAGGTCTATCGACTCGGCGGTGTCCAGGCGGTGGGGGCCCTGGCGCTTGGGACGCCGAGCGTTCCCAAGGTCGATATGATCGTCGGGCCCGGTAACTCCTGGGTGCAGGCCGCCAAGAAAAGCGTCTCGGGTGACTACGTGGGCATCGATTCGATCGCCGGGCCCAGCGAGGTGTTCATCATCGCCGGCGCCGAGGCCAACCCGGCCTGGGTGGCGGCCGATATGCTCAGTCAGGCCGAGCACGCCGCCGACAGCAGCGCGGTGGTGGCGACCGATTCGGAGCCGCTGGCTCGCGCCATCCTCGAACAACTCAGTGAGCAACTCGCCACGCTGTCCCGAGCGGACGACGCCCGGGAGTCGCTGAGACGGTTCAGTCGCATCATCGCGGTCGCGAATCTGGACGAAGCGGTCGCGCTGGCCAATGAATTTGCCACCGAGCATCTGGAGGTCCAGTGCGGCCCGCGCAGTCGGGAGATCGCCGACAAGATCAACAACGCCGGCGCGATCTTCATCGGTCCCCACACGCCCGTGGCGGTGGGCGACTACTGGGCCGGGCCCAGCCACACGTTGCCGACCGGGACGCGGGCCAAGTTCTCCAGCGCGCTGACCAGCAACGACTTCGTCAAGTCCATCAGCCTGATCGAATACAGCGCCGAGCAACTGGCCGCCAGCGCCGACGATATCATCCGCCTGGCGAAGATTGAGGGCCTCGACGCCCACGCCAACAGTGTCCAGATCCGCCGGCAGGACTAGCAGTCATCACGTGCCCCAGTCCAATGTCTCGCGGTTGTGCCAGTAGAAGCGGCCGAGAACGTGCGCCTGGACCATCGCCGTATAGAAGCCGCCGGTTTCAGCGATCAGGATCCTCAAGAACGACGGGCCGAGACCGCTGAGTAGATTCAAGAGCCAGCCCATCAGGAGCGTCACCACGACCAGGAAGATTAGGAACGCTACGTACGAGAAGAACGTACGAAGGATGGCCCCGAGCAGGCCGATGGGATTCAGGGCGGTGGTCGAATCCATGACGGACATTGCCAGCAGGCCCATGGGGAAGAAAAGGACGGTCCAGACGACCAGACCGTAGAACGCGAGATCCACCTCACGCGTGAGAAGATAGTAGAGACCTGGTGGAGCCAGGTAGAGGACGTAGACCGCTAGAAAGTAGCTCACGCGCGACCACATGTCGCCGAGGCCGGGGGTGGGAAGATGGGGCGCACGCGTCCCCCCAGAGGCGCTGTCATACACGCATTCCGCGAGATACCACCCCACATACAGCCCCATGATGACGACCACCACCAGGCCCATGAAGGGAATCCAGTTGATGAGCGGGAGAAGAAACGAGGTCCCGACGACAATACCCAGCGTGGTCAGGCCACTGGCGCTGGTCGGATATAGGAGAACATCGAGCAGCCACATCGTTTGCCGCTCGCCCGTGTAGCGAGTCTTTGACGTGATGCCCAGGGACGTGAGCAGTTCGTCGTCGCTCTGGGCGGCGGCGCCCTCGTACTCGGCCTTCAGTCGCGCCCGCTCCGACGCGGGTGTCGTTTCCTGGGCCGGGCGTGGAGGCGGATCGATCAGGGTCAGCGTGTCCTCGGCAACAGCGGATTGCGGCTGCGATTTGGGGGCACCGGGGACCGTGACCTTGTCTTTGCAGCGGGGACAACGTCCCGCTGCGCCCGCGCGGTCATCTCGGGTCGTGATCTTCTGAGCACAGTTGGGACAACGAAACTCAATCACCTGATACCTCTGTCCAGTGTATGAAGCGCGTTCCGTGTCATCGGGGCCCCTCAATCTTCCCAGCCGAGCCTGTCCTTGTGGCGGCGATAGAATCCGCCCAGCAGGCCAACGGCAACGAATATCATGTAGAGCTGCACTACTCGGAGCAGGAAGGGCAACGTTGGTAACGGCCTGAAGTGATAGAGACGAAAGTCGATGCGGACGAACAACCAGGCGCCGCCGAAGAGGAGCAGAACCATCCCACAGTAGGGAATGAACGTGCGGAGGATCGACCTGACGATCGAGATCGGATTCAGACCGTCGAACGTGCCGGACCACGCCCCGGCCAGTAATGCCATGGGGAAGACGAAGCCCCCCCACGCCATGAGCAACCAATAGACCCAATCGCTTTGTTCTCGAACGATGTAGTAGACCGCCACCGGCCAGAAGCACAGGGCGACACAGCCGATCGTCAGGATCAATTGCGAGACACAATCCCATTTGCTGGAATCGGCCGGAGACATCCAATAGTCGGGGGCGTGACGGCCGCCGGCAGCGCTGTCACGAATACACTCAACGAAGTAATATACCGCGTAGGCAATCGGCAGGGCGTATACCACGGGGATATACTCCAGGCCCAGACCGATGTAGGCTATTACCCCCGGACAAAGCAGAAAGAGCAGGAGCCATAGTGATACGAGATGGATGATGCCGGCCAGATCCAGCGGATAGAGGATCGCCTCGATGGGCCATGGTCGTCTGGGCGGGGCGGCGGGCTCGTCTTCCTCCGGGCCGGACCACTCACTTGGCTCGTGTGCGTCTTCATCAGATGCGTCAGTGGTGGGGTGTAGATCCATCGCATCGTCTCGGGGCCCCCCCGCGGGCGTCCAGTCCAGGAGGGCTACGTCACGCGCGGGGTTTATGGGGGGCGCGTGTGTGTCTTCGGCGGGTTTCGCCTCCGGCACAACGATCGCGTTCCTACATTTAGGACATCGCCCGGCCTTTCCGGCGCTCGCGCCGGGCACTCTGAGTTTCTGTCCGCAATGGTCGCATTGGAGGTGGATCATAAACGCTCCACGAAAATGCGAATCTCCGCACCGTTGTAACGATCGTAGTGTGACATCCCGTCAGCACAGACCCACAGCGGCCTCGATTGTTACGGTCTCTCCTTGCCCGGTACCGTTTCGCTATCCGGCCAGGACGGTCTTGGTCATCTCAGCGGCTCTGCTCAGGGCCTCGTCGATCTTGGCGGGGTCCTTGCCGCCGGCTTGGGCCATCTGGGGCCGTCCGCCGCCGCCGCCACCGACGATCGGGGCGATCTGCTTGATGACGTCACCGGCCTTGAGGCCCTTCTTGACGAGATCGTCCGTGACGCCGACCAGTAGGACGACTTTGCCATCCATCTCGAAACCGAGTGCGATGGCGGCCGAGCCGGCCTTCTTCTTGAGCATGTCCACGGCTTCGCGGCCGCGGTCTATAGAAGTAGACGAAAGGGGGCCGACAATAATCAATGAATCTCCCACTTTTTCGGCCGTCTCGAGCAGGTCTCGCGCTTCGCCCATCGTGTCGGGGCCGGCGGCGCGGGAGGCGCTCTTGAGTTCCTTGCCGAGTTTCTTGTTGTCTTCCAGGAGTTGGGCGACTCGGTCGGTCAGCTTGTCGGCCGGGATCTGGAGCAGGGCCGAGAGTTGATCGACGACGTCACTGGCTTGTTCCAGGTGAGCGGTCAACTGGGGTCCGGTCATCGCCGTGATCCGGCGGACACCCGCCGAGATGCTCTCCTCCCGAGCGATTTTGAATCCGCCGATCGCGCCCAGCCGGCCCACGTGGGTGCCGCCGCAGAATTCACGGCTGAAGGCCCGATCGAGTTCATTTTCGTTGCCGGCGCCGACCGCCACCACGCGGACCTCATCGCCATATTTCTCTCCGAACAGGGCCATCGCCCCGAGCTGTTGCGCCTCGTCCTTGGCCATCACCATCCATGTCACGGGCAGGTCTTCTGCGATCTTCTCCCGAACCAGTTGCTCGACTTTCGCCAGTTCGTCCTTGGTCGGAGCCTTGGGATAGGTGAAGTCGAAACGCAGGTAGTCGGGCCCGACGTAGCTGCCCTGTTGCGAGACGGACTTGCCCAGCACCTCCTGTAGCGCCCATTGGAGCAGGTGCGTGGCGGTGTGGTTCTTTTTGATGGCGTTGCGGTCCTTGCTGACGGTGGCGGTGACGGTTTGTCCTGCACTGAAGGCGCCCTGGGCGACTTTGCCCCGATGGATCACGCAGTTGGCGATCCGGGCGGTTGTCTCGACGTTGAACCGAGCGTCGCCGGCGGCGACGGACCCACAATCGCCCATCTGCCCGCCGGACTCGGCATAGAAGCATGTCTTCTCGAGGATGAGGCCCACCTCGGTATCGCCCGGGATTTGGCCTTCCTTGTGGAAGCCATCGGCGTCGATCCAGCCGACGAGCGTGCTCTCGCAGGAATCGGCGTCGTATTTGTGCAGGTCCTCGGTCGAGGGCAATTCGCTGTCGGTCAGGTTCGACAGGAACGCATCGCTCTTCTTGGCGGCGCGGGCCCGCTGACGCTGCTGCTCCATCAATTCGGCGAATCGATCCGTATCGACGGCCAGGCCCTTTTCCTGAGCCATCAGTTGAGTCAGATCGAGGGGGAAGCCAAAGGTGTCGTAGAGCTGGAAGGCATCCTCGCCGGAGATGGTCTGGCCCGAAGCCTTCAAGACGCGCTGAGCGGCGGTGGTGAAGATATCAAGCCCTCGGTCCAGCGTGCGACCGAAACTGGCCTCTTCGGCTTCGATGACGGTCGAGACGTGTTCGGCGCGGTCCTGAATCTCCGGGAAGGCGTTGCCCAGGACGTCGATGACGACCGGGATGAGCTTGTGCAGGAACGGCTCGTGCAGGTCGAGCTCTCGCCCGAAGCGGGACGCGCGGCGCAGGATGCGGCGAATGACGTAGCCGCGACCGTCGTTGGAGGGGGTGGCGCCGTCGGTGATGGCAAAGACCAGTGTCCGAATATGGTCGGCGATCACGCGAAAGGCGTTGTCCGTGCGGTTGCCGAGTTGTGAGGTGTATGGGCGACCGGCCAGTTCGCTGGTGTGGTTGATGATCGGCATGAACAGGTCGGTGTCGTAGTTGCTGCGCTTGTTCTGCAGGACCGCGACCACACGCTCCAGACCCGCGCCGGTATCCACACCGCGGGCCGCTAGCGGGACGAGTTGGCCTGAAGGCTGGCGGTTGTACTGGATGAAGACCAGGTTCCAAAGTTCGATGTACCGGGCGCAGTCCCCGTTGACCTGGCACTGGTGGCCGGCGACGCCCTTCATGTCACATGCTTCGGGGCCCAGGTCGATATGGATCTCGCTGCACGGGCCGCACGGGCCGGTGTTACCCATTTCCCAGAAGTTGTCCTTCTTCCCGAAGGCGACGACGCGTTCGGGGGAAATCGGGGTGACCTTCGTCCAGAGTTCGGCCGCCTCGTCATCTCGGGGAAGTCCGTCCTTCTCATTGCCGGCAAAGACCGACGCCCAGAGTTTCTCGGCTGGGATGCCCCAGACCTTTGTGAACAGTTCCCATGCCCACTCGATGGCCTCGGCCTTGAAATAATCGCCGAACGACCAGTTGCCCAGCATCTCGAAGAACGTATGGTGATACGTGTCCTTGCCCACCTCCTCGAGGTCGTTGTGCTTGCCGCTGACACGCAGACACTTTTGGCTGTTGACCGCCCGGGGCCATTGCGGGGCCGTCAGACCGACGAAGATGTCCTTGAACTGGTTCATCCCGGCGTTCGTGAACAGCAGGGTCTCGTCGCCGTGCGGAACGATTGGAGAACTGGGGACAAACGTGTGGTTCTTCTCAGTGAAGAAATCGATGAAACTCTGTCGGATGGCGCGGGACGTTAGCACGGTGTCTATACCTCTTGTTAGCTGCTTTTGTGATTGGTCAATCCGTAGCACACGATAAGTCGTCCGTTTCCACGACGGGCCGGTCGGCCCTTAACTCCTCTACTTCACCACGATTGGCCGGCAGCGGCGCCCCTGCCGGCCAATGAAGTGGATCGGGTCGCTGACTCAATCCTTGCTGGTTTCGGCCTCTTTGACGTCCGGCGCTTCGAGCAGTCCTTTGGCGACCAGGACCTTGTCCTGGATCTCGTTGCGGAGGTCGGGGTTTTCGATCAGGTAGGTCTTGGCGTTTTCGCGCCCTTGTCCGAGGCGGAGGTCGCCATAGTTGAGCCAGGCGCCGCTGCGTTGGAGCACCTCTTCGGCCAGTCCCAGATCGATTAGATCGCCCTCATAGCTGATTCCGCTGTCGAACATGATGTCGAATTCCGTATCGCGGAAGGGCGGGGCGATCTTGTTCTTGACGACCCGCGCCCGGACGCGCGAGCCGATGGCGCCCTTGGCGTCCTTGATGGTGGTGATCCGTCGCAGGTCGATGCGCATGGAACTGTAGAACTTCAGCGCTCGTCCGCCCGGCGTGGTCTCGGGATTGCCGAACATGACGCCGATCTTCATGCGGATCTGGTTGATGAACACCAGCGCCGTCTTGCTCTTGCCGATAATGGCGGTGAGCTTCCGCATCGCCTGGCTCATCAGGCGGGCCTGGAGTCCGACGTGGGTAGCGCCCATTTCTCCCTCGATCTCGGCCTTGGGCGTCAGGGCCGCCACGGAGTCGACCACGATCACATCCACAGAGTTGGAGGCGACCAACATCTCGACGATGTCGAGGGCCTGTTCGCCCGTATCGGGCTGGCTGACCAGCATACTGCTGACATCGACGCCCAGTCGTTTGGCCCAGGTGGTGTCCAGGGCGTGCTCGGCGTCGATGAAAGCGGCCACGCCGCCGTTCTTCTGGGCCTCGGCGATCACGTGCAGGGCCAGCGTGGTCTTGCCGGAGGATTCGGGCCCGTAGAGCTCGGTGATGCGGCCGCGGGGAACGCCCACGCCGCCAAGCGCGATATCCAGCGACAGAGCGCCGGTGCGGATGCCTTCGATCTTGGCATAGGCGTGTTCGTCCATCTGCATGATGGCGCCCTGGCCGTACTGTTGCTCGATTTGCGCGATCACGCGGTCCAGAGCAGCTCCCTTGCCGTCGCCACTGGTGTTCGGCACCACCTTCTGTTTTTTCTTCTTTGCCATCTAACTGATCTCCAACAAGTGTCTCGCCTCTGTTTATATCTTCGGTCTTTTACGACAGGTTGTAATGTCCCAGCAAAGTATAGATCGGGCCTTCCGGCGTTAACGTACTCTGGTAGACGCAGACCGCGCCGCACCGCATGGCGCCCAGGTCGACGTCCTTGTACTGCTCGGTTACTTGAGCCAGCTTATACCCGGCCTTGGTATTTTGTATGCGACACAGTGTCAAGTGCGCTGAGAATTTCCGGCCTTCCTTGGGCCAGCCGGCCTGGGCCAATTGTTCTTCCAGATCCTCCTGCAAGTGCAACAGCGCGGCACAGTCGAGGCCGGCGCCCACCCACAAGACACGGGCGCTCTGACCGCCGAAGTGGCCCACTTCCCGGACGGCAAGGTCAAAGGCCTCATGCCGGGCGCACACCGTCTTGACGATTTCGCAGACGTCCACGACCTCGGGGTCCTTGATCTCGCCCAGAAACTTCAGCGTCAGGTGCATGGCTTCTGGATGTACCCATTTGACGTCGCTTTTTCTGACGTCCACCTGCTGGGCCAAGTCCTGCTGCAAATCACGCAGTTCTGCGCGAATGCTCTCATCAATATCGATGGCGATGAAACAGCGCATCGCTAACCGCTCCGCCTGCTCAAAAGCTCGTAAACTGTCTGAGGGCTTCCAGACGGTTGTCAATTTCCGTTCGTGTCGTGCCGGTCAATCCGTCCAGTGAGAAATCGGCGATGGTGAAGGAGGCGACGACGGTGCCATAGGCCAGCGCCGACTTGAGCACGTTGAAATCAGTTCTGCCATTCTCGGCGATGGTGCCCAGGAACCCGCCGGCAAAACTGTCCCCGGCGCCGGTCGGATCGTTCACCTCGGTGGCCGGATACGCGGGCAACAAAAACTTCTGCCCGTCCTTGTTGCACATCAGCGAGCCGGATTCGCCCTTCTTGATGATCACCACCTCCGGGCCCATGGCGCCGATATCGTCGGCCGCCTGGACCAGGTTGGACTCCCCGGCCAGCAGCTTGGCCTCGTCGTCGTTAATGATCAGGCAGTCGATTTTCTGCAGGAGCTTCTTCAAGTCGGCGAGATGCCCCGGATCTTCGATCCACAGGTTCATCGTATCGGCCGCCACGAACGTGGGTTCGGCCACCTGTCCGAGCAACTCTAGTTGCAGCGCCGGCGCCGTGTTGGCCAGGAAAACGAGTTGGCTGTCCCTGAAGGCATCGGGCACCTTGGGCGGTGCCTCCTGCAGGACGTTCAACTCGACGTGATCGGTCGTTCTGTCGTTCATGTTCTCGTGGTAGGTCCCGTGCCAGACGAACGTCTTGCTGCCCGCTCGCACTTCCAGACCGCCCAGGTCCACGTCGCGGCCCTGGAAGACTTCCGGTAGATCGAAGGGGCAGTCGTCGCCGACGACGCCGACGAAGCGGACGGGTGCGAAGAAGCTGGCCGCCATGCTGAAGTAGATGGAAGAGCCGCCCAGACATTCTTCGCTGACGCCGTGAGGGGTCTTGATGGTGTCTATACCAATGGAACCTGTGACCAAAAGGGACATTGTTATCTTTCTCCGGTTAGGCTTGGGCCTCGAATTTGGCGAGAGTCGTGTCGACGCGGGCCAGCGTTCGTTCCTTGCCGAGCAGGTTGACTGAATCGAAGATCGACAGGCTGATGGTCGTGCCGCACAAGGCGACGCGCAAGGGCTGGGCCACTTTGCCCAGTCCGACCTGGCGCTCCTCCGCCAGGCCGCGCAGCATGGCTTCGAGGGTTTGTTCGGTGTATTGGTCCATCTCCGCCAGGCGGTCCCGCACGATCTGCAGCACCTCCAGTGCCCCGGCCTTGCTCAGGACCTTCTTGACGGCCTTGGGGTCGAACTCGATCTTGTCGTCTTCTACGTACAGGAATCGACTCTTGTCGTCGATTTGTCCGAGCGTTCGCGCCCCTTCGCAGAGCTTAATGATCTTCAGCAGAGTGGCGTCATCGGCCTTCTGCAGGGGGGATTGGACCTCGTCCAGATAGGCCCTGAGGTGTCCGAGAACCTTCTCGCCCGGTTGCATGCGCAGGTGCTCGGTATTGAACGCGATCAGCTTCTGCCGGTCGAACAGGCTGTTGCTCTTGTTCAGTCGGGTCAGATCGAAGGCTTCGATCAATTCATCGAGCTTCATGATCTCGCGCTGGTCACCCGGGTTCCAGCCGAGCAGGGCCAGGAAGTTGACCAGCGTCTCGGGCAGGTAGCCGCTCTTGCAGAAGTCCACGATATTGATCTCGGGCAGACGCACGCCGAGGTGCTGAGCCATCGCATCGATGACCGGCATATCCGGCACGCTCTTGCCCTTGAGGAACGTCTCCATTTCGTCGGCCTCGACGCCGCCGACCTCGGCCAGTTTCGCCAGGTCCAGATTCTGGGTTGCCTTGATCGCGGTGCGCAGGGCCTTGGGCCGTTCGCGCTTGGAGAGTTTTCCCCCGCTGTCGCTGATCGTCACCGACATGTGAGCGTAGCTGGGCAGCGAGGTATCCGGGAAGAGGGCTTGCCAAAGGGTCTGCTGGCCCGGCGTGTTCATCAGGTGCTCCTGGCCGCGAATGATGTGCGTGACTTTCATCAGGCAGTCGTCCACGACGCAAGCGAAGTTGTAGGTGGGAAAGCCATCGCTCTTGCGAATGATGAAATCGCCCAACTCGGCCGGATTGAAGCTGATCTGGCCTCGGATGACGTCGCTAACCACGATGGGCTTGTCCTGCGGTATCGCGAAGCGAACCGTGACGGCTCGGCCTTCAGCCCGGACCTTCTCGGCGTCCTCTTCTGAAGGGAGTTGCGCCGGGCGGCGATAGATGAAGCCCTTCTTCTGCGCCTCGGCTTCCTTCCGCATCGCGTCCAGTTCTTCGGGCGTCTCGAAGCAGTAGTAGGCCTTGCCCTCGTCCAGGAGTTGCCTGGTGTACTTCTCATAGAGATCCAGGCGCTCCGATTGGAGGTATGGCCCGTTCGGTCCACCGACCTCGGGTCCCTCATCCCACTCGATCCCCAGCCAGCGCAGATCGTCCATGACTTGCTGGGCGGCGGTGGGGGTGTTGCGCTTCTGGTCGGTGTCCTCGATGCGCAGGATGAAGGTCCCACCCATCCGGCGGGCCCACAGCCAGTTAAACAGCGCGGTGCGACCCCCGCCTACGTGCAGATACCCCGTCGGCGACGGCGCAAAACGTGTTACCACTTTCTCAGACACTACTTAGGACTCCTCATTGAGCGCAAATGTATAGAATTTGCTAGCTTAAGCCGTATACCACCCGTTGTCAAGCGCCATACGCATGCTTTGGACGCCTGTGGTGGGCCCAAACGGAGCGATCCGGGAGACTGCTTCCTCGGCTACTTCTGAGTTGAAGTCGTGACTCCGTTATCCCCCTTGGCCTCATGCTCCAGGGCGGCGTATTTCTCGGCCAGTTCCATCACGGCGTTGTCGCTTCTGTGCACGTACAGTTCCAGCCAATGGCCTTCGACCCCTTCCTTGGCGACGCGCAGGCCCGCGGCCAGGCGTCCCCGATGGTCGCCCCCGGCGCGGTCGCCGGCCACCAGTGCCGCCATCAGCCGGTCCGCCAGTGTGCCGCTCGTCACTTCGTAGGCTGTCGCCATCGCGAAGATTACGTCCCGACCGGTCAGCGTGTTGCCCTGGCAGGCGTAGTACCTTCCTGCCGCGCTGCCCCACCAGAGGCCGGAGGCGTCGGCGTTGGAGGGATTGCGATTGGCGGCCCGGCCGGACATGTCGATAATCGCCAACTGACGCTTGTCGCGTCGTTCGTCCGTGCGCAACAGTTCGGCGAGGACCTGCTCGGGCAGTTGGCCCTCGGCGAGCCTATCCAGCGCGTGTGGTCCCCAGGCGGGATTGTGCCAATGCTGCGTGCAGAAGGCGCCCACCCCCGCCCGCACGTAGGGGACGACCAGACCCACCGAGGGGAATTTGCTCGCCACCGCGGCGCCGCACACCCCGGTGTTCGGATCGACCGCGACGATGGAGAACGTGCCGGAGACCCCGAATTCGCAAACCGGCTCGGAGCGGCCCGCCGGTTCGAACTGCGAGAACGAATCGCTCGACGAGCCGCAGCCAATGATGAGCAGGGCAACGAAACAGCCGATAACGCACGGCGTGACGATCTTCATCATGTCAGTCTCTCCTTTGCCCGCTCAGACGGCGCCCACGCGAATCCCATCGATAGCGGCATTATGGCAGTTCTCTGCCCGGAACGCCACCGGTGAATCGGGCTACGCCGCGACATATGGATGATCACATGACAAAAGCGGATTAAGAATGAATAGCCGCCGAACCGGAACGGAGTATCGCCGTATCAACAGACACGCGGTATAGAAAACACCGGCTATCCAGAAAGGCAAGAATCGGGAGGCCCGGGATTGTCGGATTTGCATGCGGCGAAGATGGAACCAGAAACAAGGTGCGATGCGCGGAGGTCATCAGCCTCCCCAGCGAAAGGAGAATCGAGATGAAGAAGGCAAAGAAGGTTCTTGTACTGGCACTGACGCTGGCCGTTCTTTCGTTCAGTCTGGCCGGTTGTGGCGGCGGAAACGATCATCCGTCTAACGATCATCCAGCCAGCGAGCATCCGGCGGGCGAACACCCCAAGTAACGTTCCCCCGTCCGATTTAAGAATCCAGTTTGGCGTGAAAGGTTTGCTATGAACTGGCGTAAGATGACATTGGTGCTGGTGGTCTTCACTGTGTTGGCAGGCTACATGGCGGCGCGGAATGCGGCGCGGGCCTCGTCTGAATCCGTCGATCGCGTGGTTACCGCAGACATACAGGCGGGTATCGAGAACCACATCGCCGAGCAAACGCGCCTGGGCGGAGGCTATTTCAAGCTCCTTCACAATGAAGGGGAACTCCGGCTCAAACTGGTCCGCGTCCACACCGAGTATCTGGCGAACCTGGGCCCGCGCCGCCATTTCGCTTGCGTGGACCTGGCTACCAGCGGTGGGGACGTCTACGATGTGGATTTCTTTCTGACCGGCGAGCCCGGCGCTATGGTCGTCACGGAGACCACCGTCCACAAAGTCAACGGGCAGCCGCTCTATGCGTGGAAGCAGAAGCGCGATAAGACGTGGCGCCGCATCCCGGTCGAGCAGGCGACGCCGCGCGTCCTCGGCGCCATCACCGGTCGTGACGAGTTCGAGTTTCTCTATCGAGCGACCCTGCCGAAGATGAGCGAGGAGGCGCGCATGTGGATTCCTCTGCCGACCACCGATGCGTTCCAGACGGTTCAGGTCAAGTCCATCGAAGCGCCGGGACAGCGGGAGATCCTGCAAGAGAAGGAACATGGAAACCGCGTGTTGTTCCTAAAGCTGAGTCCGCAGGACAGTGGCAAGACCGTCGCGCTGCGTTTCGGCGTGCAGCGTCTGGAGAAGGGCGTGTATAAGGCGCCGCTGCCCGACCCCGGGCAGTACCTCGCGCCGGAGCGCCTGGTGCCGGACAACGAGACCTTCCGCGCCATCGCGGCCCAGGTCGTGGAGGGCAAGGAGGGCGACCTCGTAAAGGCCCGCGCCTTGTACGACCACGTCATAGAGCGCATGCGCTATGCGAAGGCCGGTTCCGGCTGGGGAAAGGGCGACGCTGTCTACGCCTGCGACGCCGGGACGGGCAATTGCACGGACTTTCACTCTTACTTCATCGCGTTGTCGAGGGCCGTCGGCATCCCGGCCCGCTTCGCCATCGGTGCGGCCATCCCCTCGGCGCGGAACGCCGGCGGCGTCGACGGCTATCACTGCTGGGCGGAGTTCTACACCGACGGCGTCTGGTGGCCCGTCGATATCAGCGAAGGGGACAAGTGCTCCAGTCTGGACGTCTACTACTTTGGCCACCATCCAGCCAACCGCGTCGAGTTCAGTCGAGGTCGTGACCTTATCGTCGAGCCGGGCCCGGCCTCCGGGCCGATCAACTTCCTGGCCTATCCCGTGCTCGAGATCGGCGGAAAAACCGCCAAGGCGAAAGTCACCTTCTCCTTCCGCCGCCGCGCCGTAGCTATGAAGTAGCTTTCGGGGCGTTCGCGAAAGGTCGGGTGGGTTCTCAACCCACGCGTTCCTGCATCGACGAGCATTCCCGACCCGGCCGGCAAACGAGATTGACACTGTCATACGCCTCCGGTAGGCTGTCGTCGTGAGATGTCGACAACGGACCTGAAGATGTGGAGGTGACAAGGATGCACGCAAATCGATCGAGATCAGCAGGGCTGTATATTCACTTCATTCTCATACTGCTCGCGTTGGCGTGTTTTTCGCGGCCGCTTTCCGCGCTGCCCCTGCGCATCTACATCGTGACCGATTTGGAAGGGGCCAGTGGCGTTTACAAGTTCACCCAGACGCGCGAGCCGGGCCATCCGCTGGGCGAGAAAGCGATGGAGTACCTGATGGGTGACATCGCCGCCGTCGTCCGTGGATTGCGGGCCGCCGGCGCGACCGACATCGTCGTGCTCGACGGGCACGGTTCCCAGGCCTTTGTCCCGCACCTGATGGCCCCGGGCGCTCGCTACATCACGGGCCTGCCCCGCCCCGGCCCACTGACCGGACTCGACGCAACATTCGCTGGCATGGTCCAACTGGGCGCCCACGCCATGATGGGCACGCCCGATGGCGTGCTCTGCCACACCCAGTCGTCGCGCTCGGAGAACCGCTACTGGTACAACGGCGTCGAGTCGGGCGAACTGGCCCAGTGCGCCGCCATCGCGGGCCACTACAGCGTCCCGACCATCATGGTCACCGGCGACGAGGCCACCTGTCGCGAGGCGCAGAAGTTCTTCGGGGACGATTGTGTCACCGTCGCCGTCAAGAAAGGCCTCTCCCGCGAAGCGGCCGAACTTTATCCCTTCGACGAGACCCGCCAAGCCCTCTACGAAGGCGCCCGCCGTGCCGTCGCCGCCATCAAGACCTGCAAGCCCTACAAGCTCTCCCTACCCGTCCAGGTCAAGAAGGAGTACCTTGTCTTCGACAAACCCTCCACTCCAGGCCGCCGCGTCACCAAGGAAGGCACCGTAGAGGATATCCTCAAGCTGCTGAAGTTCTAAACCCAGCCGCAGTTCGCGCCGCACGCGGCGCGCTCCCTACGCCGGTCGCCATCGCGGGGCAAAATTACGTAGTCACCACAATTGACCGGCGCACCGTACTCGCATAGCATCCGGTCTCATGCCGCGTGGTCTGCGCGTCGTCCGCCATCACGTGGGCATGCAACGGATTCGATGAAAGGAGGCAGTCCAATGAAGCGTCGCGATTTCCTGAGGGCCACCGGAGCGGCCGCCGTCGCCCTGATCGTGTCCGGCCCACCGGCCCAGGGGGCGAACGACTCCCAGGGAGCCGTCAAGGCCGTGCTCAACCCCGACGATGGATGGGCGATTCTGAGCACCAACGCCCAAAACGACCTGATCGCCCAGGTCCATCTGGCACAGGGTCTGTCGGAGACGACATATGCCGTCACGCTGTGGATCAACGGCAACCTGTGGTCGGAGGTGGGTTCTCTGACCACCAACGCCGAAGGCAACGGCAATGCGCACGTCGTCGTGCCCGTGAGCCAATACGCCCAGAACTCGGAGTCGTCCATTGAGGTCCAGGTGATTCTCGCCGCCGTAGAGTAGTTCTGGCCGACGAATCGCCAACGGGCATTGCGAATCTCCTCGAAGCAGAAGGAAACTGACATGGCTAAGAAGAAAGTAGCAAAGAAGAAAACCGCCAAGAAGAAGGTCGCCAAGAAGAAGACCACGAAAAAGAAAGCCGCAAAGAAGAAAACCACGAAAAAGAAAGCGGCCAAGAAAAAGGTAGCGAAGAAGAAAGTCGCTCGGAAGAAGGCCGCAAAGAAAAAGGTGACCAAGAAGAAGAAAAAAACGACCGGAAGCCGCTACTACGAATCGGATGTCGTGACCGTCCCCTTGAAGAAGAAGGCCAAGAAGAAGATCAAGAAAAAGGTCAAAAAGAAAACCTCCTGACCGCCATCCGAAACCACACATTGTGCAGCGTGGGGTTCACCCGTCGCGCACCCATGCCGCTGGCCGTCGAGACAGAGACGATTGAGTCGGATGGGCAGACCTGTCGCCCATCCGACTCACTTATAAGGCTGTCTTGGTACTAGAGGCTACCGTAGCAGGCTAACAGCCCGTTTTGGGTTTATGCGAGCTTGCGCGTCCTGGGCGGTCTGTGGACTGCCCTCCAATTTGCTGGCGACCCAGGAAACCAGTTCTTCCATGATTCCCGGCTTAAGATCCTCCATATCCACCGATTCGTCAGGTCGGTCGCTAACCAGCATACTGAAATTAACCTGCACGCCTCCGGCGATGTGCACGAAACCCGAGGCATTCAGGGTTTCGGTAAGCGAGTCCATCGCTGTAGTGGCGTACCCGTTGCTGCAGACATTGTCCTGTGTCAATTCTGACGCGTCCGGAGGAGGGGCCGGTGGCGAGACTAGATAACTGCTCGCGTAGACCATCTCCGGCGCGTATGTGGAACTTTCGACCCCGTACATCTTTGTTCTCCACAAAGCGCGTCGTATCAAGTTTTCCTGCGGAATACGTTTCAGGGCGCCCTTCTGCAAAAACAATAGCAAAAGGCCAATAGGTGGCCAAGTGGAATGCGGGGGTGCTTAGGTGGAATACGTAGTTGTACTAATAAAGTTCCCAGGTAATCCAGGGTAAACTCTGGGGCGAGTCGAGTGGCGTGACTATTATTGGAGCACCGCCCAGGACACGATCCATCCCCAACGGCCTCTTACGGGGTCAACGAAGAGGCGGACGGTGCTCCATTCCGCAGCCAAACACCTTGCATACTACCATTGTACTTTAGGCGATTCTCGGGACGCAGATGTGGACAACATTCCTTGGATTTGCCAAGAAAAACCCAGATTGTGGCAAGATCAGTCGCGCCTATGCCGTTCTTCTGAGGTCTTTCGCTGGCGGTCTTATGCCCCGGTCGATGGAGGCCGAGCCATGCTGTCGCATTCTGAGGGCCTTTGACGCCCGCGCCAAAGCGCTGAATCTGCTGCCGTTCTGTCGTGTCGACGAAATGGCCCCTGGCTCCATTGTCACGCTCGGCACGACAATCAAGGTTCCAGCAGCGCAGACTTCTCAGAGAACACCACATATGGAGGCAGACGTGTCTGGCCGGCTGGATATGGGCGCTATTTGGGGAAATTCGTAAAAAAGTTAGGGGAATGCGGGGATTTGTGGGTTGGGAGGGTCTCTGGGCTGATGTGGGTTGGGCTTTGGATCTTTCTGTGGCATTTGAGCAGGTACGATGGGCTCTGGCCCATGCTGATTTCTGTATCGCTCGCCATCCCGTATACGTTCAGGCCCATCGCCAAGCCAGCGCTGGACGTTACCACCGGCCGGTATTCGACAAGATCCTATTCAAAGCGTGGCGGCTGGGTGCGGCCTCGGCGTCGGATCGACGGAAGGAATCTGATGTATGAGATAGTATTGGCCTGAGTCAGAAATCCCCAATAGATGGGCTTTGCGCAGGTTCTTGATGGCGCTACGCAGCGCTTCGGGATCGGCCCCGACCCGCCTTGCCAACTCCTCGGCGGTGGCCGGGCCGGTTGACAATGCCTGGGCGATCGCTTCGCTGGTGGGATTCAGGACCAGCGGTATGTGCCTCTGGGTTACGAGCTTGTTGTTGGCCTCGAAATGCTCCCTGAGAATATCTGTCGTGTGGTTGGGGTCGGTGATCACTATCCTCTTGCCAGAAAACGTACCCGCGCAAATCCCTGGAGTGATCGTAACGTCAGTGCACTTGCGAGCCATGTACAGCAGGAATTGCTGGGACAGTGGGCCGGCCAGCCAGCCATCGTAGGGTGCTACAAGCAGAACGTTTTGACCCTCGGTGACCAGGGGATGCAACCAGGCAGGTGGGGTAAGAGTTGTCATGAAGCATCGCAATGTGAAGGCGTATCCCCAGAACGCACGCGGTCCGTCATCGGTTCCTATCCACGTGCGCATGGTCGGACGGATAAAGGGAGGTCTGCTCGTCACCTGGCAGGGCAAGAAGCAAGCGAGCATAATGGCGGCGCCCAAGATGCAGGAGAACGCCGGATGGCCGACTGTCCCGGCCCGCAATCTTCGTGCCACGGACCACGCCAGAAACACGGTGAGACACGCGTAGAACGGCAGCAGATACTTGGGGGTACCCAAGGACAACGCGGGATAGAGGAGAACCGCCACGACGGCAATCATCAGCGCCGCATCCCATTTTCGCTGGCTGGCGACCTCGAGCAGCCAACAAAACGCCGCTACGACCGCCGCCAGCCATAAGAACAGATTCGCCCCGATGAGCGTCATCTGCAGCTTCTCAATACCGTCTCGATGGTGCATGCCGGAAGTTGCAAGAGCCGTGTGGTGTTGGCCGACCCGCTCAAATAGGGCCGTGAATTGCACCATGCCCATGGCCGACCCGAGAAGCAATACCAGCACACTGGCGCCCCCCAGGGCCAGGACTCTTGGCCACCGTTCTCCCTGCGGGTCGCGCAACACGAGAACAAGAAACAGGGGATAGCACAGCAGGTAGTCGAAACGACACAGTGACGCCAGTGCCAGGCACAGTCCTATCGCCCCACTCTTGACAAGCACACGCCGGGGCGATGGCTTCTCCCCCCACGGAGCCGCCAACCACAGCGCCAACGCGAGAAACGGAAGGCCAAACACGGTTGAGTTCATGTAGAGTGGTGTGAAGAGCAACTCCGGCGTCAAGAGCACAATCCCTGTGAGGACGAGCAAACTCACGCGGTGACGACTCCATCGAGACATCGCCAGAAGCAGGAGTGACAGCCCCAGCGCCCCGAAGATCGCCGGAAGCCACATCACCAGTTTCGGGCTTCCGGTCGCCACGTACGTCAGACGGAGGATAGCGTAAGTGAGCGGTTGCCATTCGTGTGCATAGCGTATGATGTCACCGTCTTGAGCCGCCTCTGGAAAGAAGCATGCCAAGGCAATCTGTACGCCGTCCCAATCTCCGCCGTTGAGATTCACGGTGAAACTCGTGACCAAGAGGATGGCCGGGAACACAATCGCGAAGAGGGCTATTTGGCTTTTAGATGTGGTGTCGTCCATGTACATCTTATCGGGCAACGATCGGTATATCTTTAGGCGCATAACCCATAACCGGACCAGCCCCCTGACGGCACTGAGCGAATCCTGAACACTACAAGACATGGCGCACGAGCCAGCCAGGGCGGCGCTAAGGTAGGATGCAGTTCGCCCCGCCGCGTGCCTCATGTCCCCCGCCATGAGGACACCGGCCCACAGGCCGGAGTCACACACGCCAATTCAGCCCCACCGATCGCGACAGAATCGTAGGGTGAGTTCTTAACCCACGCGGCCATCCAAACGTCAACGCATGGGCATGACCGGCCGTATCCCAACGCCGACAACGCATGCCGTATCACTCGCCGTCACGCATACGTTCAGACCCATCACCAAGCTAACGCTTGCCGCTGCCACCCGCCGCGACCGTCGATAGTTCGTCATAGCATTCCCGACCGCAAACAGAACCACGATCGATCCGCATGGGCAATCGAGTTGCCCATCCTTGTATCTTGATTGTCCGATGCTACTGTGTTGGGAAGTTGTCCGACGCATAGTGTTCGGGCCGGTGTGTGGGTGGCCACCCACACACCGGCGGCGGCGTCGAGA
>Ga0075114_10000513_pt1 | contig 23687 bp, 18 predicted proteins | sample AntAceMetag02UKM_FD_69784 | JGI IMG/M metagenome (GOLD analysis project Ga0075114, IMG submission 69784) | Saline lake microbial communities from Ace Lake, Antarctica - Antarctic Ace Lake Metagenome 02UKM | ecosystem: Environmental > Aquatic > Non-marine Saline and Alkaline > Saline | place... | reverse complement strand
AATCATTCTAAATTGATCGGACCTGCTCCGGAATAGACAATTTCGCTCAAGCTGGTGGATGGGGTTTTTATATCCCCACAAAGAATGATGGAAAATTCCGGGTTTTGGGACAGGCCCTAACTATTATTACATGTAATTTTAGCAGGGTTAATACAACATATCAATATAGGGAGCTAGACATTATTTTTTTGTTTTGATCGTCATTATCAGGTGAATTTTTTAACTTTTTTCATCCGCCATAGCTTTAGCGACGGAGGAAGGCACTTAAGGCACTTTTCCGCCAGAGGCGGATCAGCCTCTGGCTGAAAACTTGCAACTCATTTCAATACGCCCCTTCTCCCTTAAAAACAACCACAATCGTCCGAAGGATTATCTTAATGTCAAGCCAGAAGGACCAGTTCTCAATATAAAAAAGATCGAGTTTCATCCACTCCCGAAATGAGAGGTTGCTCCGACCTTTAACCTGCCAGAGGCAGGTAAGCCCAGGCCGAATCTCCAGTCTTTTCAGCTGCCAGTCTGCGTACTCCATCACTTCATTAGGGGTAGGCGGACGGGGACCGACCAAGCTCATATCCCCTCTCAGGACATTCCAGAACTGCGGAAGTTCATCCAGACTGTATCGCCTTAAAAACCTCCCCACCCGGGTGACCCGGGGATCGTTCCTGATCTTGAAGATCGGTCCGTCGGTCTCGTCCAGATGCCTGAGTTCATCAAGCATCTTATCGGCGTTCTCGTGCATGGTCCGGAACTTATAAAAATTAAAGAGCTTCCCCTTCTTCCCGTTCCGTTTGGAAGTATAGATAATCGGCCCGGGGGAATCAATCCTGATGGCCAGCCAGATTCCCAGCATAACCGGAGAGAGCAAAATCAAGGCCAGCCCCGAAGCCGCGATATCAAATGATCTCTTTAAAAGCAGATCGGCGCCGTGCAACCCCCGATTATAATATTCCAGCAGCGGGATCCTCCCCAGATAACCGGACTTGACCCCTTCCATCCCCAGGCTCATCAGGTCCGGCACCACCCGGATGCTCTTCCCCAGCTTCCGGCAGGTCATAATCAACCGGGCGACCAATTCCCGCTCAGAGGGGATAGAGATCATGACATCATCAATGAACTTCTTCCTAACCACCTCTTCAAAATTTTCAGAGACCCCCAGTATCGGATGTCCTTCGACTTCCCCGGTAAGAAAATCATCCAGAAACCCGACCACCTCCAGCCCTAGATAACGATTCCGGGCTATCTCCTCGGCCAGGCTCTTCCCTACCTTGCCCGCCCCGATAATAAGGACATGCTGGTTATTGAATCCTCGGGCAACCCGACGGCGCACCATGTAACGCTTTAATATCCGCCAACCGATCAGCGCGATAAAGAGAGAGACAGACTGGATGATGAAAACCTCCCGGGAAAATATCTTGATCTGAAGGAAGAAGACCGCCGCCGCCGCAGGGAGAAGTGCCAAGGATAGAGACTTACCCACCAGAAGAGCCTCGTCCAGATAAGAGATTGTCCGGTTGGTGGTGTAGAGGTGGTGCACCTGAAAAAGAAGAAGAATAAGGACACCCCAGAAAAGAAAAATTAACGAATGCTGGTCGAGATCGGGCAGCCGCAGCGCCTTGATACTTAGATTGACACTCAAACTATGAAGCACATTAAGGTTATACTTTAAGACATAAGGGAGATAGAGACAGAGAACTATTAAGATTAGATCAATAACCAGGTAAATAATGAATATCTTCGATTTCAATTTATTGTTATCCTACCCACGTAACTGTATTATATTAGCCCTGATTATTGGTAAGATAATATCAACTGTCGAACAATACTCAACCTAAAATCTCTAATACTTAGCTACTGAAGACTGATCAAGACTGTTAAGTTTTCGCTGGTGTTTCCTTTCAGTATCGGCTTCATGTACCGTGACTTTTAAACCAATATTTCTTCATATAATTTAAAGGTTCTTTCGGCAATTCGTTTCCAATTGTAATCCCGATTTAGGAGTTCTTGCTGAGCACTCTTTTCATCTTCGGTTATTCCTATCATAAATAATCGGTTTATTTGCTCGGATAATTTTTCTACATCCCCGGCCATGAAGTACCTGTTTCCCATTAAAGGCACCTCTTTGTTGGGCTGAATATCACTTACCAGCACAGGAATCTGGTAACTTATTGCCTCCAGCAAAGCTATAGGTAAGCCCTCGTGATATGAGGGGAGAACAAACAAGCCAGCATTTGAGAATAGCTCTCCCAATGGTCTACCGGAGAGATAACCGGGAAGAATGATTCTTTCGTCCCGTGCGGAGGCAGATTTAATGGCTCGGCTAGTCTCATTCTCATGGTCGGCGTCCCCGGCCAAAACCAACTTGAATTCCGGATTCTTTAATCTCTGATAAGCGGCGATCAGGTCAAGCAACCCCTTCTCGGGGACAAACCGACAGGCGGAGAACACATACTTCCCCGACTTTAGCCCAAATCGCGCCAAGATTTCGCCGGGTGGAATCAGCTTGGGTATGGTAACACCATTCGGGATCAATTGGAGGTCCCTTCGGCCATATTTTTTCTCCAGCATCTTTTTGATCCCAAATGAGATAACTATAACCCGATCGGCGAATCTGGTCCCCAGCATCTCTCCCAGGGAGAGAACCCACCGTGCTAGCTTTCCCCACTTCTGGCGGAGATAATCAGGGCCATGGTTGGTTACCACCACTCTCAGTCCAAGGAATTTTGCCAGAGGTGAGAAGACCGAAGGACCGATAGCATGGAAGTGGATAATATCCGGGCGATGGACTGCGGCCACGAAAAGCCCGCAGAAGGTATGGATGATCGCCTCCAGGTACTGGTTCTTGATTGCCGGAAGATGGATGAATTTTACCCCTTTCCATTCGGAATGCCGCTGATCCCGGGGAATATAGGGTGCGCGAGTCGCAACCGTTACCTCACATCCCAATTTGACCAGGCGGGGGTAAAGCTCTTCACAGTGCTTCTCCACTCCACCCGGCACATCGGGAAAACCGCGGAGTCCAAGAACAAAAATCCTTATTTTATTTTTAGGCATTATCTTAAAGGCAGATAAATCGACTAGATTTCATCATTTCTTACTCTTTTCGATCTATTCTAAATAACGATCTTAATTTATGCTTTATTACCCATCTGAGTGGCTTTGCTAAGTGTTTCTTCATTGCCGGGGACGCGGTCCCGATCATCCAGCAGTTCTTCGAGCAGTTTCTGGCCATTGCTTTTACCCGGAGAGCCCGCTCGCTCTCCCAAATTCCTTTGAATGACCCATCATTAAGATTCCCCATGCTGGTCTCTGCGGAAGCTTCATCCATACCATTGCAGGGACGAATCTCTCCAAAAGGGTCGAGAAAAAACATATCCTTCCCGGCGCCGCAGGGAAGGAGCCGTGGATTACCCCGGATGTAATTAATCAAACCATGGTTGAAGTAAGCCCGGAACCAGTTCTTGGGTTTATTTGTCTTGAGTAGTTCCCCGATCAACTCCTGAAAACATCCAATCACCGATTCTTTATCCCGGATAACATTATTGTTCTTATGAAAATAATACGAGTTATGGATGGCCGCGGTAGCAAACTCCACTTTCATGGCTTTGGCCAGTTGATAGAGTTCCAGCATATCCCGGGCGTTCCGGTCGGAGACAGTAATCCCAAAGCCAATATCTTTTAACCCCATCTTCTGAAGTTCCAGGAGAGTCCTCAATCCGTGATCAAAACCGCCTTTTATTCCCCGGAGTTCATCATTGGCGGTTGGTAAACCTTCAATACTGATCCGGATACCGATATCCCCAACTTCCCGGACCAGATTGATTATCTTCTCGGTAAAATAGCCATTGGTACTGATAACAATCCGCCCGGCTTTAGTCTTTAATATCCGGACAATCTCTCCAATATCTTCCCGGAGGAAAGGCTCCCCTCCGGTGATATTGGCAAAATCCAATTCTGGGAGTTTCTCCAGTATCTCCGGCTTAAATTCTTCCGCGGTGGTAGTGGGTGATCTCCAGATATCGCACATCACACACCGGAAATTACATCGGTAAGTTGTTATTATAGCCGCTTCCAATTTAATATTTACTCTTTTCTCAATCTGCCAATACTCTTATCTACTATTACTGCGCAGGGATCAACATCAAATCAGAAATTTAGAGCAATAAACCAAGACAAACGCAATCAATCTCCAAAGATTTCAATTTTAATGGGGGGAAAAAGAAATACGTGGTAAAATATTCTTGTGCTAAAAAATTCTGTTTACACAGTCTGTCCCTACAAATCTTGAAGACTTTAACTTTCTTATGACGCGGAAATATTTATTTAGGCGCATCCCAATATATGTCATATGTATGCTCCCCCGCTCCAATAGCAAATTCAATTTTCTCCCCACTTTCTGCTTCAACCAGAATACGTGCGATTGTCTGTCCCTGGGATAAATAATCCCAATGATGGGAAGGGCATATTATACACGAAACCAGTCCCAAGGCGATTATTTTATTCGCATCGTCAATTAATGACTCAAAAAGCTGTTGCCAGGATATTACATATTCCCAAATCAACCTCATCCGATCTGTTGCATCGTTCTATTAAACGACTACGTAATGGACATAGAATCAGAGGACTTAAATCTATCGGCATTGATGAGATCGCCTATAGTAACGGCTATAAATACGCTACCATTGTTTATGATCTTGCTCGCTCTTGTGTAGTCTGGGTAGGGCAAGGTAAAGGCCGTAAAACTATTGATGTTTTTTTAAACACAATCTTAAGTACCTATCAAAAAAACCAGATCGAATGGGCTTCATGTGATATAAGCCGGGCCTATATCGAGGCCATTGAGGATCATTGTTCCAACGCCAAACTGGTCCTGGATCGCTTTCATATCGTCAAGGCACTTAATACCGCCGTTGGTGAAGTCTGTAAAGAGCAATGGAGAAAAGCCACAACCGATACTCGGAAGACACTAAAAGGACTTCGCTGGCTTTTATTTAAGCATTCTTCAAATCGGAGTAAAAGAGATACACGGATTCTAAATTCATTAAGCAAAGGTAATCGTCGTATTCATCGGGCCTGGGTTTTGAAAGACGAGTTTGAACAATTCTGGGATTATAAATATGTTTTAACTTCAACCCCACAGCGGGGAAAACAACTTATTCGGCTTTGGAAAATCCGGATATATCCTTATAAGCCCAATCTGTAGATCCGGATAATGTGGCCCGTGTTGTGGAATTCGGATCGTGAAAACTCTGCAAGCAGTTCTCCTTCATCGAATAATTGATGGTAAAAGGATGTTTCTTTCGAATATCGTTCCGGCTCGGCGAAATATCGGTTGAAAGTCTGACTGCTGGTAATGATGTATTGAACCCCCTGTGATCTATACCATTCCAGCGGTTTATAAGACAAACGGTAGTTAAATACCTCCCTGCCGGGGATATTTTCTGAATGAGGCGTATAGGCTTCTCGGGCGATAAGCGCGCCTTCCGGGATATTCTTTTCCAACCATTTCTGAGCAAGTATCTTCGTGCTCGGGCGCGATTGCCTAATATTATTATATACAGTCTCCCGGAGCGGAACGTAAGATATTGCAGAGACCGATACTGCCAGAAACAGCATTGCGAGCGGCTTGCCGAACGGCAGTTCACTCTTTATCCAGGATCCGGCGCCGATTATTGCCCGGGCAGACAGGAGGCTGAGGATGGGGAGAATGGGGATAAGCCATCGAGACCAATGCAAGGCAGAGTAGCTGATCCCGGCGATGAATATGAGCGGGTAAACTAAAACCAGAAGCCGGGTATAGTTACGTTCAATAAGGATGTAAACGGCTCCCGCCGCCGCCAGTAATAAACGGGGCCAGCCCAATTTAATCGGCAGTGCTTTCCCCAGATACCAGGAGAGATTTCCAAGCGGAGATAATCCGTCGGCACCCAGGTGAAATGGACGCATTTCTTCTTCTATATTGGAGATAGCTACCTTGAATTCGACCAGAAAATAAGGCGTAGTTATGGTGAAAGCCAGAACAACGGCCGCCAGGCTGAGAATAATAGCGCCAGCGAGTTGCGTTTTGTTCCATCGTCCCTTCAGGAAGAGGAAAATATTAGCCAGGAGCAAAACCGCCACCATGGGTATCATGGAATATTTGGTGGCGATAGCCAACCCTATGGAGGCTCCCCCCAGTAACAGCGCGCTCCATTGGGGTCGCTGGTAAAATCTTACACAGAGATAGAGGGCAATCAGACCGAAACAGGTTGTAGCGCTGTCGGTTCGGACCAGCAGAGCCCATCTGATCGACAGCCAGCAGATTGAGGCAAACCAGGCGCCGAGGAGCCCAACCTGCCGGTTGAAGGCCCTGACTCCCAGCAGATAAACCAACAATATGGACATCATGGAATAGAAGATGGACAGGCTTCTCCCCAGAAGGTAATAACCGGAACTGTTCAGTTCAAAGTCAGCGGCGATACCCGGCATCTTTTTAAATAACGCGTCGTTATGAGCCAGAAAGTTACGCAGGCGGTACATCACCATCAAGGGATATATGATTGTTGATCCCGGGTGCTTAAACGATTTGGGGTTCAAGCTCGCCTCGGCGGCCATTCTGACGGCGGGAACGACAAACGCAGGCTCATCAATCTGCGGGTAGTCAGGGAGTTCCAGCTTAATTCCCCAACCAATATGAAGAAAGAGGGCACTTAAAAGAATTAAAATAAGCAGGATAATATCAATCCGGGCATAAAGGTACTTTGAGATGATGGTCCGTTCAGTCATCTTTTTCCAGATTCTGTTATTTAATGTATCCCAGGGACTTTAAGTTCTTCATCCTCACCTCTACCTCTTCATCGCTTGCCATCTCAATCTCTTCTTCGAAGAACTTCTCGGGAACAAACTTAATCATCCGGATGATAAAAACCCGATCATCCGGAGGAGAAAAATCGAATTCAAGGGTAAATTGAGCGTTTTTTATCTCCACCCATCCCAGGTCAAGGTAATATAAATAATTTTTCCGGTACTGCCGGAAGAATTCGATATTCAACGGTTCCTTGAGGGCATCTTTATCTCCGTACCTGAAGAGAAACCCGAGCTCGGCCGGGGTATAGTCAATTTCCCTGGCTGATTCGAGAAGTACCGATACTTCATAAGCGCCGTTAAGTAATTTTGAAGTGACAGTTAATGGTGGGGCGTCCCCCTTTTTCGGCACACGGTAAAGTCCGAAGTTTGCCTTACTCCGAATCAGGACCCACGGCATCTCGGCAGATTCTTCTTCCCAGGCGGGAAGCCTTTGATAAGCCGCCTTGGGTGTTATCCGAAAGTTATCAATGGAAAAATAGAACATATATGCTGGTGGAATCTTTCTGACTGCGTCCTTATATCTATCTCGATAAGGAGCCAGATTTTGACTGTGGAGATCTCTCATCTTCCGCGCCAATTTCGGTTTTTCGTTGGCCAGGTTCTTGTTTTCCCCGGGGTCGTTTTTTAGATCAAACAGCATATTTTCAGACGACATTATGTACTTGTAATCCTGGGTTCTGACCGCCCTTTCAGTAAATACGGCGGTTTTGGTTTTTGCTGGATCTGTAATAAAATTCAGCAGACTCATCCCGTCCACCGCCTTGCCTTTCGGAAGTTTTAACCCACAGATATCAAGGATAGTCGGCATAATATCCACCGATTCCGTCATCCCTGAGATCCGGGAACCTCCCGGCAGCCGGGGCGGATAACGCAGGATAAGCGGGACCCGAATCTGGCCATCGAATTCCGGTTTGTGGTGGCCGTAGGAATGATGCTCCCCTAGCATTTCTCCGTGATCTGAGGAGATGACCACCAGAGTTTCATCGTCCAAGTCCATCTTTTCCAGCGCCTCAAACAAATAACCAATCCAAAGGTCCGCGTGGTGCAGGTTGCTGTCATACAATCCGTTCAGAATCTCGATTTCTCTCTTATTCCATTGTTTGCCCGGCAACTGCCCGGTTTCCGATTTTCTCGCGGTTTTCCGGACCACCGTTTGCTCCGAGGGAGGGATATCGGTCAGGAATATTTCATCGGATTCTTTCTCCGGATACGGTGAATGAGGCGACATAATATGGCAATAGACAAAGAATTTACTGTCTTTGTTTTTTTTTATCCAGGCAATTAGTTCGGTGATAATTTTATCTTCCCAGGGAGCTTTTCCATTTCTTATCAATAGGGGAAGGAAAAGATTCTCATCAAACTTTTTTCCTATGTGAGTGTACCGGTCAAACCAGCCGTTATTATGGATTAAGAGGGTTGTGTAATCGTTTTGTGAGAAAACTTCCGGCAGCAGAATCTGTTGTTCATCATATTTTCTCAATAGCTCATCGGGGGATTCCCTGCGGATTTTATAATTCGGACTGGCATCACGGGAAACAGGCAATGAGTAATAGCGGGAAAACAGGTACTTCGGCACGGAATTGGCAGTGTATGTCGCATTGGAGAAATGATTCAGGAAGATAGCCCCTTCTTCCCCGATCTTATCCATCCGGGGAGTGGTGTTTCTCTCGTAGCCGTAAGAGGAAAAATGATCAGCCCGGGCGGCATCCAGGACGATGAATATCACATTGGGCGTCGCCGACTTTTTGGAGGAACAGCCAGTCAACTGCAGCCCGCATAGCGCACATAACAACAGTGTAGTTAGAAACCTATTTTCCATAATCAAATATCCAAAACTTTCCGGTAAACAGCAATCAAATTCCGGTAGTGTTGTTCCGGGGAATAAATATCTTCCACGGTTTCCCTCGCCAGTTTCCCCATTTCAGTCCTAGAAATGGGGTCGTTGAGAATATTTGATATTTTATCCCGGAGATCATCCGGATCTCCCGGCCGAAACGTGTAGCCGGTCTTACCATCCAGCACCAGCTCCGGAATGCCGCCAATCCTCGCTCCGATCACCGGTTTTCCGGAGGCAAACGCTTCCATTACGGACCGGGGATTATTTTCGTACCATGTAGAAGGAGCAATAACGGCCACCGCATTCCTGATTTCAGAGCGGAGATTCTCTCCCGATCGGTAGCCTAAAATATGTACATTCGTCAACCTTTCCTCTTTGATCTTTTCGATAAGCTTGCTTTTAATGGGGCCCGTGCCGATTATCTTTAGCTGACAATCGAGATTCCGCACTGCTTCAAGCGCGGTGAAGAGGCCTTTCTCTCTGGAAAGCCGTCCGAAATATACCAGGCAGTTTCCGGTTGAATCGTATCGGGGAATAAAATCGTTAACCGGAACAAAGTTGGGTAGATATATCACTTCCCCTTTTAATCCCATTTCCTTTACCTTGGCCAGGAGAAATTTACTCGGGGAGATGAATAAGTTGATTTTAGCGTACAAGTTTAACACGTTATGATGAAGATACATCTCGATTGTGTTCAACATGCTTTTAGGGTAAGAATTTTTAACGCACTTTTTTAAAAAACAATTGTAATAGCGCCCATCCCGGCATCTTTCACACGGCTGGCCGGCATTGAGCATGAGATAGGCAGGACATACCGGCTTGTAATCGCGCATCGTCATCACCATCGGTATATCATGCTTGGAGAGTGCGTCGATTATCGAAGGAGATAATTGATGGGCAAAATTGTTGAGGTGGGCGATGTCGATCCTCTCAATCTCCAGATATCTTTCCAGCCTTTTTCTGGCTTCGCGATTGTACAGAAGCCGTGCCGCCCGGATGATGTTCATCTTCAGATCAGCCGACTTCTCATAATCCACGTAAGGAAGGAAAAGCTCGCTGTGAATATATTCCGGATTATCCCGGTGGTCCATTCCCCAGAAAAACACGTCGTGTCCGTGCTGCTTCAACAATTTGCCCGTATTGATCGTACTAACGGCGCAGCCGCCGCGAGGATAAAGATACTTATTAATCAAAAGAACTCTCATCTTAAGGAGCGGATTAAAGGGGTAGCTGATGGACTTTTTCCAGACGCCGGCATTTCAGAGCTACACCCAACGTAGCCCAGAAATAAAATTGAAAAGCGGTAGCTCTGAGGAAATTACTGGACAGACTTCCGATCTGCCAGGAGATGAACACGGCAAACAAGATAAAAAGAAGTCTTTCTAACTGAGAATTCCTGGCCATTCTGTATTCCCAGAATATGGTGGCTGCCACCAGGATATTAAACAATACATATAAACTGAATCCCACTATCCCGGTCTCAAGCAGATACTTGAGGTAGTCATTATGGGCTTCCGCCGGTTCGCCGTTCGGCATTATTATCGGATTAATGATATTGGTGGCCTGTAGCCCATAGCCAATAAACGGCTCCTCCCTCCACAATTTGATCAATTGCCACCAGGTACCCAACCTCCAGGAAATCGAATCGCCTAATTCTAAGTGCTGAATGTTATGTTTAAAATTTGTTCCTTCGATTTCCTCGAAGCGTTGCTGTACCTGTTTGTTTTGGGATAACAATAATATAAATATCAATATTACCAGTACAAGAGATATCTTGTAGTAAAAGTTTTCCTGCCAGAGAATGATACTCAAAAGGAGAAAGAACATTATCATTCCATTAAAGCTCACGGTTGAAAACAACGCTCCCAATTCAAGGAGCAGAAGCAGACCCCATATTTTTCCGTAATTTTTTCTCCACTTCCAGTACGTAAGCCCTAAAAAGAGGACAATAAATAAAGCGTAGGAATTCGGGTGAACTATCGTTCCGTAGATCCTATGAATACCATTAATAACCATCCCAGTTTTAGTGCTGAGCTGAAAATATCCTACACCCAGAGGGACTATCAACGAAAGCATTATTGCTGATAGGAATTTATTAATATTGTCCGTATTAACCATATTATACGTTACCAAGAAAACCATCAGGATCGTCAGGAGTCTGGTCAACTCTCTGACGGCAATGGCCCCATTCAGATCAAAGTTGTATAGATTTAAGCCAACAAAAGGTACGAGAATTAGCAACCATAATCCATAGTAAATGGATATCAGAGGAAAAACGCTGTATTTATTGTTCAATAGATATATACAACCTCCGGCCACGATATATATACTAAGCACTGCGGGAACATTAAAATTAAAATTGGCAAAAATTAATCCCGTATTCGTGAACACATCCAGACTGCTTCTTAATACCAGCAGCAGAAGAAATATGATACTAAAGTCATATATGGTAAATACCAGGAGCATTATCCCGAAAAAAACGGCGAGAAGGGAAAGAGATAACCACGCAGAGAGGAGATACGTCCCCATAACCAACACCATCAATATCAATGAAATCAATGTTGGTGTAAATCCGGAAATATTATGGGCTATTTTCATATGTTGTTATCTTCAATCGGCTTCAGAATCTATACCTATGGCTCCAGCGAACTAAAATTGACATTTAAAATCCCTGAATCATAACCCCTTGTTTCGGTACTTGATTTTCCGGTAAAACTTGAACAATCGGGTATGGTAAAAACGATAGATGAGGATCATTTTAGACTTCCTGTAGATATAATTGAGAAGGTTCAGAGCATATATGAAGTTTGAATAATTCTTCTTTACGATTCCTAATCTTTCTCGTAATCCGACCAGTCGATGCCGGAAGGATGCCCCGTCAAGCAGGAAATCCACCAATATATCGTCTATAAACAAAGGATGAATTTTTTGGCGTGAGAAATATTTTACGAACCAATCATAGTCAGCGGTAATCCTCATGGTGGCGTCATAGGGACCGATTTCCGAAAACAGGTTATTTCTAGCGAATACTGTCTGATGACAGATGGCAGTTCTAAAGCACCAGTCTCTTCGGCTGACTTTGTCGCCTTTAACCAGTTGAAGACCATCTTCCGGATCCACCAATCTGAACTTGCCGTAAATGAAATCTGTCTGGGGAGATAGCTTTATCTGCCGGGCTACATTCCTCAAAACTTTCTTTGAGTAAAAGATATCGCCGCTGTTTAAAAAGTTCAGCCATTGTCCATCCGCCACCTTGATCCCCTCGTTCATGGCACCGTATATCCCCAGGTTAGAACTGTTTCTCCAATATCTAACCCGATCGCTGTATTTTTTCGCCACCAGCTCACTGCCGTCGGTGGAACAATCATCTATTAAAACGTAGTCCAGATTCGGATAGTTCTGTTCGAACACGCTTAGAATAGTTTTTTCCAGAAGAGGTCCGGGATTATAAAATACTGTAACTACCGAAATTTTCGGCCAATCCGAAGCCTGAACGTTTGATTCTACTTTAGCGGAATTGATATGCATTGTGCGATCCATCCTCCTCCCTTCAATGCGTCCTGGTTCACGTTCTTATGACATGTTTGATGAATATTAATGAAACTGAAAATATTAATCCGATCATTGAGGCAATTGCCACGATCAGGATTTTTTTGGGTTTTATCGGCTTCCTGGGCAAAATCGGTGATTTGATAATCCGGGTGGGGGTTGAAAGAGAACTACGCAGTTTGAAAATGGCCATCATATCCCGATACTCACCGATAAGAGCCTGGTTCTCTTCGATGGAAGCGATTAAATCTGATTCTATCTTTCCTACATTTTCGATTAACTTGTTCATATTCAACGCTGATGACTGCAGGAAGAGAAGATCCATGGGCTTTACCTCATCTAAATGGATTTTTTCTAAATTTGTGTTATAAACTTTAAGATTCTCCGTTTCCTGAGACAGGTGTTTGTTAATTGATTCGCGCATCTTCTGTTTTGTATTAATGATTTTTTTTAAATTTATAATTTTCTCTTCTGCGTTTTTAACGGAGTCCTCGTGGGCAATGATGTTGGCTTCATACTTTCCCCTGCTGCGTTCAATGATAATATTTGCCATCTTCTGGAGGAATTCTACCATTTGAGCGGGGTCCGGTGACTCTTGATAAATCATAACCATTGGTAATATGCTCCTGCCTCTGCCATACTCAAAAGCTTCCGCTTCAATTTCTATATCTTCATATTCATTCAGTTCCATATCCCCCATGACTCCCAGGGTGTCGCTTATAAATGAACCTCCATTGATTGCTTCCGCCAGCAGAGCGGGGTCTTCAACTAATTCCGGTTTGATCTGTCTTGTGGGATCCGACGGCAGATAAATACTTCCGACCTGTATAATCGTTGATGTCTCGTACACTTCTTCAAGGAAGAAACTCATTACAGCGGCCAGCAAGCCGCAAGCGAGAGTCACTCCAATAATGACCTTTTTTCGATTACCGAGTAGCTTAACAAATTCCCGAACTGAAATTTCTTCTCTTTCCATTTTCTTTTCTCCTTGCTCAAATATTTCGCCAGAAAAACAATCAGTATTTTCCTGAAGACCAGGGATTCACTGTATAGTTAAGAGTCATAGAACTATTTTTTAAATGGATCAAACAGCATTTACGAATAAAAAAGTTAACACTTTCTCCTGCCAAAAGGAAGGAGGAAGTAAGATGAAGCAGAAACAAAGATTCACCCAGAAACAAAAGCTGGCGGTCCTGGCAAAAGCCCGTGATATCGGAGTAAGGCAAACGGCAGACCTTATCGGCGTCCATTAATACGACGGCCTGCGAATGGCGTCACAGACTTGAAGCTCTGGGAGAAGATGAATTCCTGGAATATTTTATTCACAAGCAGATACAGAAAAAATTGTTGAGGCGCGTGGAGTTCAATAGCGTGGGGGAAGCTCAGGCCGCCATTACTCGATGGGTAAAATTCTACAATTATCAGCGCACCCATCAGGAATTGGGGGGATGTCTGGTGCTGGCTGATCGGTTTCATGGCCGCGAGAAAGGAGTCATAAGAAGCATCGCGGAAAAGCTTGATCCGGATGGCACAAATTGTTATGGTATTGTTGGGATTTTTCACAGTTTGTTCAATGTGATGCTGGAGGCTGATGGGAAGATAGGTATTTATCTGTTTGGCCAGGTCATAACACATCTTGGGGGTAAAGATGAGCGGAATTTTGAAAAAGGAAAACGAACTGTCGGGATATCTCGATTGAAGAAAAGTATTATGCATCCAAACCGGTATATACATATAAAGATACTATTACCTTTATTGCTTTCCCTATGGACTATTTCCTGCTCCTCTAAATCCATCGATATGGATCAGCGGACGGAGGAATTGAAAAATCTCCGATTTGGGATGTTCATCTGCTGGAGTTTCAGCACTTTTTCCGGGAAAGAATGGACGCAACGCATCAAAGACGTGTCATTTTTCCGGGCCACCAATGCCGACACGGATCAGTGGGCCCGAACCGCCAGGGAAGCCGGGATGGGGTATATTTTATTCCTGACCAAGCACCATGACGGATTCTGTCTCTGGAACACAGAAACCACCGACCGCAAAGTAACAAACGCTCCTTTAGGTCGTGATGTGCTGGCTGAAATACGTACTTCCTGTGATAAATATGGAATCAAGCTGGCGCTTTACTTCTCAGAGAGCGATTGGACCTGGCCGGAGCCGGAAGACGGGGAACCCGGGTTTTCCGGAGTCAACCCCACAGTAAAAAAAGCCCAATTAAAGGAACTGTTGACCCAATATGGACCAATCGAGTGGATCTGGTTCGATCACGCCATCGGGGACGGGGGCCTAAGCCACAAGGAAACGGCGGCATTTGTCAAATCGCTGCAACCGGGCTGTTTCGTCGGATTTAACCACGGTGACCAGGCGATTGCCGATATCCGGATCGGTGAAATGGGAGTGGCCGGATCGCTTGACGACCACCAGGCGGCAGGGCCGCATATGAAAGATCCGCCGGGAGAGAATTACCGGCTCGCGGAATTTGCTTATCCGATCCTACCTCCCCACGAAGGTGGTGCGACCTGGTTTTATTCGCTGCCGAGACACGACAAACTCTGCCACCCCACCGTAAAAATTTACACTGACTATCTCGATGCCGTAAAATATGACAATATCTTCTCACTCGCCGTCGCCCCTGATTACACTGGCCGACTCCGCGGCATTGATGTCGAGACCCTGCGCGAGGTGGGGGAGATGATCAGGGACTTATCAACTCCGCAACAGACCAAAAACGTTGTCATGCCCTGCCCGGGTACTCAAAAATAGAGACCAACCTTGATAGTGTGAACGGATTGCGGAATAACATTCAGGTGACGCATCTTTATCCACATCCAGCTCCATGGTCATTGCACTTCGAAAGTTTTCCCCCTCCAGGCTTTCCAGTCGGAGATATTCAATCGGGCCAGTGAATCGATCCATGCGGTATATGGCCATTCAACATTAAATACGAATATTATGACTCAATTATCTTTCATTGAATCAATAATGATAGTTCCTTCGGGAAACATAAAATATTCCCCATTTTATTCATCCTCCTGACAATTGAAAGTTTGGCGGTGTCAACAACGTCATATTCATAACCGGCAATTAAGCGTATCAGTTCTCTCGCTGATGAACCGTTCTTCCGCAACAGGAAATCATCTATTTCGGAAAGGATTATCGGTCGGTTCACACTCAAAACCTTTTTAGCTCCTTCCAGAACAAAATGTTCTACACCCTCGACATCAAGTTTTATGAAACCCGGATCGAGGGACTTTTCCTCAACTAAGGCGTCCAAAGTTGTACTCGCGACTTTCTCCGTTATCCAGTCGGCATTAGCGATACTGGGATGAGCCATTACACCAATACTCGAATATTCTTCTCTGCCTCTCACTATCTTGATTTCAGTCATCCCCTCTCTGTTCGATATCACACCGGTAAAAATTTCCACTTTATCCGCAACGTTATTCAAATGAATATTGCGACGCAGTCTTTCTATGGCCTCCGGAGCCGGTTCTACGGCAAGCACTTTTTTCCGCTCAATATTTTTAGCGCAGAGAACGGAATAAAAACCCACGTTCGCACCTATGTCAATGACGTCTCTATCTGGGTTGAGATACTTAAGACATAAAGCGGCTTCCCGAACTTCATACTGATTTTCCATAATTATCCTGGACAATAAATGGCTTCGGACACTGATGGCAAATACTCCCTGGAACTCAGCGATTCTGATGACGGGATCGCCCACCAGAAATCTGCCGAGATCGCAAAGTATTTTTTTTACTAAAGAGTATTTTTTCCGCCGGCGGCATCTGTTAACTATTATCACGGGATATAAAAACAACCTGATGAACGGATATTTTTCGGCCAGCGCCTTAATATTCTCTGATATCATTTACCCACCTTGATATTTGGTCTTACGGTTAAGAAACAAATCGTTCTTTATCCACCCGAATAGCTGTTTCCGCATTGGATGCAGCCACATCGTAATTAGAATCGCCGATACGGCTACTCCAATCAAAAGAATTCCAACCGGAAACACCGGTCGGGAAATTCCCGGGGGGAGCAGGAAGAATACGAGGAGAAGCGAAAGGCAGATAATCACCAACCCCTTACTGGCGGACGGGATAACTTCTCGGAAAGAGATTTTATACTTACGGTGATAAGAAACGCAGAATATGCTACTGCCAAAAGTCAAGGCGGCGACGAAGGCAAACATCACTCCGATCCCTCCAAATAAACTTCCCAGCAGAATCCCTAATCCGGCATTTAAGACCGCTATGGTAATATTGCCTATGACATTCCATTTAAGATCTCCAATTCCACAGTAAGCATAATACGAAGGCGCATTTAAAAGATTCAACAACCAGCCAACGGCCAATAAAATGCCGAATACCACGAAAACGCCTTCATAATGCCCGATCCATGCTTCTGAGATGATGGGCATTAAGATTATTAGCAGCGTGAAGAGAGGTACCGACAGGTAAAAAATGAGGCGATAGGATGTTAAATAGAGGTTATTTATCTCCCGGGGGAGCTTCTCCTTGAATTCCGCGTAAGTTGGGACCAGGACCCGATTAGCTGATACCATAAGGCTACGGGCCTGTAATATCAACTTACTTGCCATTTCATAAAATCCTACGGTGGCCAAGCCGCCGAATTTACTGATAAGCATCTTGGTCACCGGATCATAGAGCATCTGGGCGACAGAGATGACCTGGAAACGCAGCCCGTAACGGAAAATTTCCTGGAATATATTTTTATCCCAGCGATTTGGGAAAACGGGAAGGGGAAGGCGTTTTTTTAGAAAAAGCCAGATGAAGATGAAGACAAAAACATTCTTGGCGATGGTTGCATAAGCCAATCCAAGCAGTTGATATTTCGGAACAATTAAGAAGCACAGGGCCAGGTGGAAAATCGCCCCACCCATCAGCAATATACTGCTCAGATCTATCCTCTGCAATCCGTCAAGCCCGGATTGGAGGGTAGAGGTTACGGCTGTTATCCAGAACGCAATGAGGGCATATGGCAGAATTAATATCGCCAGATGAATCGATTCCTCAGCTATAACCAGGCTCAGAATCCATTTAATGACCGGATAGCTGATAAGCAGGATAATTCCTATGAATACTGCCACGGAGATTGCCGCGGTTTGAATAACAGCGGCGACGTTATTTTTTTCACCTCGGGCATGATACTTCGATACAAATATTACAACACTCCCGGAAAGACCGAACTGGGCAATGCTGGTAACAGAAGTAGTAGATAGAACAAGAGACCAGATACCGAATTGCTTAACTCCGATGGTGTTTAATAAGAATCGATAGAGAATAAACAGCACTGCCGCGATTATAATAATCTGGACAACGGTCATGGCGCTATTTGTTAATATTTGTTTTCTTCGCATTTGTCTTCCGCCTGACACCACAATGTTTATTGTTTAAGCGAAATATTTCTCTCATTATCCCTCATTAAAATCAAATCGGAAATTTGAATCACCACGCCGGCAGCCAGACATTTTATCTGCAGAGATTTCACTTTCACCGGCTCGGGAATCGGATAAACGGCGTAATATTGACACGCATGAAAATGAGGTTCTCGCCATTTCGCTGGGGTGCAGCGGAAAATTGGCGCCTTTTCATGTTGCGGGGCAGATGAATCCGGTAAATCCCAATAAATGTCCGATGTATGCTGACCGAGGATAATAGGAAAGCTGATTGGGTCCCCATTATCGGTTTCTATTTGTATCTCCGCGATTACCAGACCCTGAAAAAGGGCTTTCCGGTTTTGCGGAGGAGAAATTATTCCCGACACAACTCCCAGCGCCGTTATTTCCGGGGCTTTACTGAAATCCAAGCGTAAGAACGAGCCTTCGGCCAGAAACGTTTTTTTCCCGACCGATTGCACCCTGGTACCGAAGTAACGCTGAATCAGATTATCACTTAGATTCGACCGGATCCATCCGGGATTGAGATTTACATGGCCGATCATCACCTCATTTCCGGTAGTGTTATTCAGTCCCATCTGCCGGTTATTCTCCGAATCCCGGAATGAAAGCATAATCCTGATAGGTCCTGGAGCAAGGTACTCGGGAACCGAACATATAATATCCTCTTTTATCACCTCCCCCTGACTGCCGATGCGAACGGGCGGCAAATCCCGCCGCACTTTCCTTCCTACCCGATCACTGAACATAATCTCCGGTTGAATGCAATGGGGCTCAAACCTCCATCCCTGAAGATAAATAGTAACCGTTATCGTATCTCCCGTATATACCTGTTTATTATCTATGGAATACCCCAGCAGAATAAACAGATTCTCATAGCTTTGCTTCTCAAAAAGCAGAGAAGATAAATTGTCGGATACTGAACTTTGTCGTTTCAGCTCAGACAATTCTCGATCGGATGAATGGAGATGCTCCAGAGATCTTCCGGCTGCCGTATGTTCTGGTGACCATGCCGCTACTGCTCTGTATTGGTCGATAACCTTCTGTCTTTCTCTCAACCCTTCGTAAGCCCGGGCCTTTTGATAAAGGCAATCACTCGCTGATCTATTCAGCAGAAAGGCCTTATGGAGAAAAGGGATAGCCGCGGTAAATTCCTCCATCTCCACAAGCGATCTCCCCATCCAATAATTTGCTTCAAATAATTCCGGATTGATTTCCAAAACCTGCTCAGAAAATGATTGTACGCTCGGCCAGTCGCCGAGAACCGCCATATAAGAGATTATATCCAGCGCATCCGCTTTACTATAAGGTGTGTCTCGGAAAGCCTTTTTGAAAAAGTATCCGGCTTTTTTCCTCAAACCAAGGGAAGCATATTCCCGGCCCAGTTCCGAAAAATCTTTCCGGCCTCGCTGAAGCAGCCAGCGGGTCATTTCCGGACGGCACCAGGCTGCCAACGCGGCGGCGTGACGGGCGGATAGGTCTTGCTCTTTATTATTTTTCCACTGGGACTTGGTAAAGTAACAAGCATAAGCAAAAAAATTATGGATCAGCTGGGGCAGATTACCACACTGTTCTTCTGACATGTTTGGGAGATAACGCGAAGAGCCAATACTTACACTAATAACGATGGCAAGAATAGCGATAAATATGGCTATAAATTTGTAGTAAGATTTCATTCCATCATTTAAAAAGGCTCAACCAAAGTATGAACAACGGTTAACGGCCACCTTTTAGATAATTTTAATCTTTCCTGATCCTGGCAATCGATTTTTTAGTTGCCCGTTTTTGTATCGAGCGGAAGCGCTGCCTCGAAAGGGATACATGGGGAATTCAAGGATGAAGATACAGATCACCCCGGAATCCAGGCAGATCCACTTTCTCGTAATGGTTAAGAATGGCGTAGTCGATAAGAGGTTCCTCCAGATAGCCGTAATGATGGGCGCCAACCAAGATAGCTGCCGGCGGCTCTGCGTTAAAAAGGTTTCCGATACTTTTCCGGGAAGTCATCACAAAACGCTTCCGCTGTTGGGGAGAGACCAGACCGCCCATCCTGTAATAAAAAGGGCCTGCGGATAACTCGGGAAAAATCGGAAGGTTGTCTTCCACTGCAAACAACGGCGAGAGAGTAGCAATCCGCCAGTTGGCTCCGTGGTCTCTTTTTTCAATAAGATCCCGCAGGTTGGCAGACATGTCATGAACATAGAAACCGATCCAGTTTTCCCGGTTCATGAGACTCACCGCGCTGTGAAAGTAGTCCGGCCAGCTGGACACTGCAGCCGCCATTACCAGGACAAATAAGAACAACCTGTATATCCTCATCATTCTCCCAAGACCAACCGGCGCCGCATAAATGAGAACAATAAACAGAAAGCTAATCGGCAAAGCATAATAATGGTGCTGAGAGGGGGTGGGAGCCAAAGTGATCGGCAGGGCGATCATTACCAGTAATATTGCCAGGCACGCTCCTGTGGTTTTTTTCCGGAAAGCTTGGCGAAGGAACGATGAGCCTTTAACAGATAATATCACACCCAAAATAATACCGAATGAAACTGCCAGATTATCCGCCCCCAGAAACAAGGACCGGGCATAGTCAATTTTGGCATACAGCGACATCCGATCCGTATGTCCGGTAACCCATTTCCATTGGGTATTAAAGTGGTGATAGTGCCAGTTGTTAAATATGAAAGAGTCAAGATCTGACATAAATGCCAGCATAGGAAGTAGGCCAATTGCGTATCCCACTATCAGACAAACAGCAATGCTGAAACCATTTTCTGGCAGCTTTATATTTTTCTTGCAAAAGGGGACCAGACTAACAACGATAAACGGGATGATGATTGGTGCATACGTCAACTTCGTTCCGGTTGCCAGTGCCAGCAATAAACCCGCCATGACAACACCCGGTTTGTTGATCCGATCTTTCGCAGAAGCAATAAATACATAAAAACTTGCGATGGAAAGTGCCACAGGAATGATAAAATTGCAGGCTTGAGCGGCCGACATCACGATAGTCTTATTCAACAGGAATAAGGCGACTATGGCGAGAGAAACAGCCATATCCCTTAAAACGCGGCGGGATAAGAAAAAAAGAATAGTGGCAGAGAGACACAGAAATAGGAAATTAACCAGTTTCCCGATCAGAAGATAGAAGGAATCGACATTCAACACTCTAAACAAGGTTCCGTAGAACCAGGGCAGGTACGGCACTTGAGTGAATGTGAATTCTTTATATAGGCTCTGCCCCCGGTTGATTAACACGCTGGCGGTGACATACATATGCTCATCATGGTTGAATACTGCCATATTCTGGGCAAATGCCCCAATAATGGAAAGAGCAATCACCGCTGTGATAAGCCAGGAGTTGATCCCGAACCTTTTCATTGACATTCCGGTTGCAGAACGGTTTAATTTCAAGTATCGTAATAGGATAGACTATTTAAGAAGCGGGTGTTTCGAATAGCACCTAAACCAGCATGCGAAAATTGCAATTAATATTTTTTACAATGCTTTATATCTGTTTTCGGGATTTAAGAATTCCCAAAACAGAAACGAAACTATTAACTCGCTAAAAAATAATATACTCGTATTTTTTTGTCCGGCAACCTGAAAGCGAATCAAAGACATGTTTCATCCCCATGAAAATCTTATATTGTATTCTTTTAGATAGTTATTGTTGAGCACAATATTTATCTGGCTGGCACCCAGGCTGGGTAAATACTGGTCAGAGAACCAACAGATTGCCGACCGATACCACCGGGCCGCAATTAAAAACGGATCATTTTCTGCCCGGTGGAACTAGTCTTCATCCACGGAGATCAGGGGGGCGAGATGCGAGGTAAAAGTAAACAGGGGGAGGATATACCCATCAGGGTATACTTCGATTCGGGTATGGCTGACCTGACCCAGGGAAACGCAAGTCAACAGATCTTATACCACCCACCGCTCCCGATAAAGATAAAAATATCCTGGATTACAGATAGCCCAGGGACTTCAACCGGGCGGCTTCTTCTTCGCTCAGATGTACCGGTACTCCGGTCTCGCCGCCTCGGTACTCTTCCGCCAGGTTTTGGTCGGAGTCCAGTCGGGAATAAAACTTCAGATTGGCTTCGTTCCATTCATCGGGAGAAGTTACCAGGTGCTGGTAAGTTTCGTCCGGGCCACGGGTCAGGTCGAAAATAATCGTCTGAATGTGTTTAAGGTTAAAGATAAGTTTATAGGAGTCGGCGCGAAGAGCTTGCAACTCCGGTCCCAGTTCCAGGAGTACTTCCCGCCCGGCCGGATCGGTCCGATCACCTGAACCGGACAGGAGGGGGCGCCCCTGCATCCAAACCGGGATCTCCAGACCGCAGAGATTGAGGATGGTGGGAGCTACATCGATTATTCCGGCCTGCTCCTCCATCTCCGCTCCCCGGACAACTACCCCGGGCCCCTGAATAATCAGCGGAATCTTAACCACTTCATCATAGAGAGTATTACGATGACCCTTTCCCCCGTGCTCGAAGAACTCATCTCCGTGGTCGGCGGTAATAACGATCAGAGTCCGTTTGAATACCCCCAGTTCTTTCAGCTTTTTGATGATCAGACCCAGATGATAATCCACCCAGGCAATCTCACCATCGTAGAGAGCTATAATGTGATCAAGGTCGCGGGCGTCCAGTCCCGGATTGATGGCGGGATTATGAATGAACCCCCGTCCGTCGATATCTCCGGAGTAGTCCGGATCAAACTTCAGGCCGTAAGGATCCGGAGGAATATAGTCATAATGAACATCCCACATATGTACGAACAGAAAGAAAGGATCACCGCTGTTCTTCTCCAGCCAATTACAGGACAATTCGGTAATACGAGGACTGGTAATATCATCGTGCACCGCGTCACGCTGTTCCGGGGGAGGAAGAACCGTATCTTTAAACCCGGGATCCTCCAGATCGATATTGTGATAGAGATCAAAGCCTCGATCAAAACCAAAGGCGGGATTTAAGTAGGGGGATGAGCAAAAAGCCGCGGTACGGTAACCGTCTTCCTTCATCACCCCCGCCAGCGTTCCGATCCCGGTGTGCAGACTGAGCCCATCTCCCGCCACCCCGTGAACCATGATATCCATCGATGTAAAGAGGGAAATATGCGCCGGGAGTGTCCAGGAAGTGGTGCTGATGGTATTTTTGAAGAGAACTCCGGCCCGGGCCAGACTATCCATCACCGGACTGGTATCCCGTTCGTAGCCGTAGCACCCTAGATGATCCGGCCGGAGTGAATCGATCGAGATCAGCAGTACGTTGAGTCTATCTTTTCCCTTCTCCTCCTCCTTCCCCCCGCAGGCAAAGACCACCCCGGCAAGTAAAATTAATATTAAATAGTTACCAATATAATTTCTCATCTATTCTCCATTCCTTATCCTCTACTTTACTACATAGACTCAATGAATTTCAATCCCGTTCGAAAAAAATATTGTCGATCTTGGTTCAAAACTAAATTAGCGCCAAAGGCACTAATTTATTCCCCTTGCTCATATACCCCGCTTTTGTTTTAATAATATCTTCACCCGGGATATTGTAAACTTTAAATTTATTTTTGCGCAGCAAAAATACTATGAAGGATTTTTTTCGCCAATTCAAAGGAAAGGATCACGGCCCCCTGGTTCAGTTTATCAAGTACGCTATCGCCGGCGGTGTTGCCACGGTGGTCCATGCCTGTATCTTTTTCACTATGGCCTGGAAGGCATTCCCGGCCCTGACCGGGGATGACCCCATAGCGATGCTTCTCAATATTACCCCCTCCCCCATCTCCGATGGTCTCCGGGCCCGGAACGCCGCCATTGACAACTTCATCGCCTTCATGATCTCCAACTTTGTCGTCTATATCATCAATATCTACTGGGTCTTTGAATCGGGCCGCCACTCCCGCTGGAAGGAAATCGGGATCTTCTACCTGGTTGCCGGAGCCAGCGTGGCGATCGGAATCGGACTTCAGTCCTTTCTGATCGACTACTTCGGGATCACTACCACCCTGGCTTTCGGAGCAATGATCTTAGTC
>Ga0075114_10000510_pt1 | contig 23779 bp, 12 predicted proteins | sample AntAceMetag02UKM_FD_69784 | JGI IMG/M metagenome (GOLD analysis project Ga0075114, IMG submission 69784) | Saline lake microbial communities from Ace Lake, Antarctica - Antarctic Ace Lake Metagenome 02UKM | ecosystem: Environmental > Aquatic > Non-marine Saline and Alkaline > Saline | place... | reverse complement strand
CCTATAGCAAAGTCCTTTTCCCCAGTGACTTCTATAAGATTATTATTTTCCGTCCAGGAAACATTCATTTCTGATACGCCTACGCGTAGATATGGCTCAAATCTATTTGCTATTCTATATCCTAAGCCGACTAAATACCAATTACCCTCAAGGTTTACGCTTATAACATCATCACCTTTCAAAGGTTTTTCTATAATATTTTCAAACCCGGCTGTTGCTATTAAAGAAGCGCCTCGTTCTGCTTGAAAATCTACAATACCTGAAGCAGCGGGCATATCTGTACTGCAAGAGCTGCCGTCTCCAAGGGCATATGCTATTTGAGCGCTAAACACAATAATAATACAAGAAAATAGAATAATTCTTTTCATTTCATCTCCTTTTATACTAAAAACAAAAAACCCCCATCTCACTCCGACAGGGCAATAAACTACACCTCTTTTTCTATTTCCCCGCCGAGTTTTACTATATTATATAATTACATAAGATATAAACTATGTAAAGAAAAAAATAAAGAAATATTTTTACATGTTTTTGCATTTCTCCTTGCATAAATGCAATTCCTATGATAGAATACTTAATACTTTTATAAATAGTATATAATGGATATAATTATGAAGAAAATAATAACTCTTATAATAATAATCATACTTCTCTACTCACAGCAGGCGACCGAGCACGTAATGTGCGAAGGAGTGTCGCGAAGTCCACTAAGCGACCCTTTGCGCCCGGTGGCAAGTGGTAATGCGGGTGTTTTTACAACAGGTGTAAATTTAGATATAGTTGCCGCAATACTTAAAGAAGTAGCTGATGGCGATGGCAGGGCAGTGTATGAAGACAGGGGCTATGCGATTGCCCAAGCCTGTGGCTTTTCTCCTACTAAACGCAGGCTTGTTGCTTCTGCGGATGAAATAAACGATACTATATTTAATTGCTACTCAAGCAAGGTGGTGTTTGCAAAAGCTGTAGCTGAAGGCCTTGCACATAAAAAAAGAGAATCTGCTGTTATGAGGCTTAATGTAGAAGAAGCAGGCGCAATGGATAAATTGAAAAACTTTTGCACACTATGGCAGCAAGCAGAAGGGTTTAAAGGCATTTTATTGTGTGAACAGGTAGAGGTTGAGGATGAATTAATGGTAGGCCTGATGCTGGATCCGCAGTTTGGCCCGGTGATGAAATTCGGCAGAGGCGGAAGCGGAGTTGAGTCAGAGCAAGACACTGTAAGCATACTGATTCCTGAAGAGAAAACTCCCTTAGAATTAAGGGAACTAATAGAAAAAAGAGTTTTACAGACTGAAGTCGGAAAAACCGTAAAACAGCAGGGAAATCTTGCAAAGTTGTTAGATATACTGATAAATGTAGCAGTGTTGGGAAGTAGTTTTTATAGCGATGAAAAATTCGTTATTACAGAAATGGATATTAACCCCTTTGGTTTTACAAAAGACGGTAAGGCCGTAGCAATGGATTTTTTGCTTGGATTTGAGTCAATGAATGCACCGGATAAAAATGAAACCGGTAGGCCAAAACCATGGGCTTATTACGGTGTTGAATCCGGTCAGTTGCGTCATAGAAGCACGGAATGGAAAGAAGGTATGGATGGATTTTTTCATCCTAAAAAGATAGGGATTTTATATAACCCCAGGTCAAATGGCAAAAAAGGTATAGGCGATGTTATACGTGATTTTCTTCTTGCCAGCCCTGCGTTCAGCGGCAATGACGATGGCGTTGTTTTGCTGGATGTGAATAATTTAAATACAGAAGCATTACCTGAACTGGATTTAATAGTGGTTGTTACCAGGGCTGACGAAAAACTTATGGACAACCTAGAGCGTATTGCCGAGATACGGGAAGTGATCACAGATGATCCTACGCGTTTTATCATAATATCAGCAGGATTTGGAGAATCTGGCCAAAAAGACTTGCAGAGTCGCCTTGATACTTTTACAGTTCAACATAATATAAAAATATTAGGGCCAAACTGTCTTGGACTATTCCACACGGGAAGAGAAGACGGTTTTAGTGTTTTATTTATTCCGTTAGGAAAGGTGAGGGCCCCAGAGTTAGATAAAGAAGGGGATACCTGGATTCTTGCACAAAGCGGCGGCTTTGTAATTATGACTATGGATTTAAAGCCCAAAGTTTCTTTTGGGGGCGCTGTGAGCTTTGGAAATGCCTTTGATGTAGGTCCGGCTGATTTGCTTCGCTATCTAATAGATAATAAAGACAGAGAAAATGTTAAAAAGGTCATTCTCTATCTTGAGGGTTTCAGGCCCGGCGAAGGAAGGGCATTATATGAAGCTGTAGAAAATGCGCAAGACGCCGGCATTAAGGTGGATTTCTATTATGGTGTTTCAAGGGTAGAAGGCGCTGAGAAGTCGGCCTTAAGCCATACTGCAGCTATGGCCTCAGACATAGCAGAGGAACTTTTGTTGCAGACAGGTGCGGATAAGATGATAAAAAGGATTGATGAAACATTTGATTGCGAAAGGGCCTTAGCGCAGCTAAGTGCAGACAGAGAACATTTGGCATTACGTTCCAGATTGTTAAAAAGAATAAAAAAAGGAGAAAAAATAGGTATAGCTGTTGGCGGAAACTCAGGAGGAGATATGGTTAATTCTTACGAAGCATTGTTAGATGAACCATGCGTAATAGAATTTTCAGGATTAACGCCTGGGGGGGCTGCGGATCAATTATTGCAGGAGACAGAATTCAGCAGTGCTTTTACCCCACAGTTGCCAATGGATTTTACAGGCGCAGGAAAATTAGAACATTGCCAGGTGGGCGTGCATACACTCTTTGCAGAGCCATCAGCGGATTTAGTGGTTATTTCTATAGTTCCTTCAGTTCCACAGTTAAATGAAACTCCGAACAGCGCAAAGGTGGCGGATACGAGTATTGGTAGATGGATTACTGATTTAAAGGCCAGATATAAAAAACCTGTAGTTGTATCAATGCCAACTGATTTTAGAAGGTGGGAATATCTACGCGCATATTTCAACGCCAAAGGGATACCATGTGTTACGCATCCTTCTCAGGCAGCAAGGGTATTTAACGAATGGCTGCTAAGCCCGGTAAGGGAAAGAATATTACCCAGCTTACAGACATTATCGGCCATAACGGAGGAAGAAACAGGCGTAAAAATGAATCCCGTAGAATTTTTACAGGAATATTTAAATACTATAAAAAAAGGGCCAGGGGAACCGTTTCCTGATAAGTATATCCAAGCAGTAAGAGCGATAACAGGCTACGGGTTTGACCACCTTGTCGGCATAGGAATGCCAACCTTAGTTTCTACTGGCTTTGATCCTTATAGTGTATCGGATATAAGGGTTCTGATAGATATAATAGGCCAGATAACCGGCGAAGAAACAAAAAAGCCAGCCAGCAGTGATGATATTTTAAAAAGCTTTTTTATGAAATGGACGCTTGCCCGCTGCGGGGAAAATGATGCATGGAGAGCAAATAAAATCAGGGAACTTCTTGAGTCTGTTCTGACATCAAAAGATCCAAGAATATCAAATGTAATTGCTGGGGTGTCAGAGTTGCAGGAAGACGAAATTATAAAAAGAGCAGGAAGGGACATTGTAGATTATTACCAAAGAATAACCTCGCAGCCGTTGCCCGAAGGATGGACTTTTGAAAGATTCCTATTAGGTGAATATCAAACAGAATATGGGTTGGATCTTATTGGCAAGCTTTCACCCCTTATGAGCCTAGCTCAGGGTATGGAGATGCCGGAACTCAAAGAAAAAATTATGAGACAGTCATTAAGTAATGGGTCACTAGAAAAAGGTATTACTCTTTTATTCGCCGTTTACATTGAATCCTGCCGCTACCTTGGATTTGGTAAAGAGACAGACGCTTCTGAAGTTAAGAGGATACCTGTCCCAGAATCAATCGGGCATCTGTTCCCTGCGGCTGCAGCGGAATTGGCAGCATCCGCTCTTAGGCCGGTGGCGAGTGCTGGGTGTGGTAAAAAACAGGAAAATTTCTGTGAAGCAGATAACATAACAGAGAAAATCGATACAGTTAAGGGCCAGTTAAGGGATATTATGCAATTTGCTCACAATCCTGCAAACAGAAAAAGGCTAGAGGATTTAGTAGAAAAAGAAAATAATGAAGTATTAGCAAAAGCAATTTCTGGATATGGAGATGGAGTGGGTTTTTTAATTGAGATAATTTCAGAATTTAAAACCCCTAAAGCATGTGATGTTTTGACCGGCGTTTTAACCTATAATAATGAAATAAGCATTTGCGGAATAACAGCAGCTAGCCTATGTGGATTTGACCAAGCTTTCTTACAATCCAGATTGGGAGAACAGCATGCGCAATTGTTGTTTGTCTATAAATGTCTTAGGGATATTGAATATGCGGTAAAGTATCACGATAAGAAAAGGTGGTATAGAAACAATAAAGTAAGAGAAGCTTTTGAATCTATAGTTAAGAATAGTGCGATAGCAGCGCCAATCCTATTAAAGTTATATCAGTGGCCGTATTTAGATTTTTTTGTAACATGTTTGGCCGCCATGAGAACGCAGGGTTCAGTATCTGCACTGTGTACTATGCTGACAGATGAGGACAGCATAGTTGCCACAAAAGATGATCTTATGTGGAGAGCAAAATGCAGTGCCGTAGCAAAGGCATTGTTAGGGGAAAACGACGAGGATTTAAGAACACAGTTTAACTGGTTAAGCGAGTTTTGGTCAAATAATTCTTTAGCTCGGCCAGCGGTGCAAAATTTGTTAACGCAGCGATTTGGGAAAGATCATGAAAAGATTTTGCTTGTTTTTAAAGATATATTTTTATTAGGTGGATATATGGAAAAAGAAGATCCAAACGCAATTTCTGCAGTGGAGTTATCTGCATTGAACTACTGTGCAATAATGGATTGCACAGAATTTATAAATTTTTTATGCGCTGTAGATAATTATGACAATACGGAAACGCTATGCAAAATTCTTAATAGAAAAGGCGTTAAGGCAAAAAACCTGATTGCATCTGCCAATGCTTTGATAAGCAGGCTTAATCAAATGTCCCCGGGGCAACGAAGAGGATCAATTTGTACAGCGCAAACCGCCATATTGTCTTATAGCAGCTTATATAATTGCGCCGATGTTATTTCAGCGCTATCTAATGTAGTGCCTATAGCAGAAACGCAGGAAATGTTATGTTCTATTTTGGAAACCAGGCAGGCATTGCCTGTTAACAAAATAGCTGCTGCACAGCAATTAGCCAAAACAGACAGTGAAAAGGCAACCGAAGCGTTAATAACATGTTTTACTACAACAAGGGATGCGAATATCCGCACAGCTGTACTTACGGCGTTACAAGGTAAAAGGGATAGAGACATTCTTTTTCCTTTGCTTAGGACAATAGCTGTTTGTACAAGTTTTACCACATGTGGTGCTTTTATAGTTACAGGACAGTCAGAAGAGTATTTGGGTATGTTGTCAGCAGTGGCTGATTTATTAGGCGAGTGGCTTCCCGAGATTGCAAATGAACCTTATTATCCACAAGCTTTGATTTGTGTCTTTGCTTTAACAAGCAAAAAAAATATAAGGCAGGCAGTGCTGAGCGAATTTAGAACATTGTTTACGACACCAAAAGCATTGGACGCTGTTAGTGCTATTATATTATATTCTTTTGATAGAGACGTAATTTCACAAGTCAATTTAGCTGCAATTAATATATTGCTAGAACTCGATATGGATTCATTATATGTGAATTTATTATCGTATACAGAAAGGACAGCTTTTGTATTTGCTTTATGTAAAACTTTCTTTTCTGATTTTCAGGTTTCTTTAATGGGCAACCCTGACTTTAGCGCGTTTGTTGCGAGGGTAAACCAGGCAGGAGCTAAAAAGCGCGGGTTTTCTTTTACTGCTGCGTTGTTCGGAGAGAAAAAAACCGAAATCGAGACTCAAACATTAAAAGCTATCTTGCAAACCGCGGAATCAAGACTGGCATTTGCACAAATGGGAGTAGAAACAGATGCCAAATCTCACAGACATGGAGTTACTAGAAGTATGGATACTGAAAAAATAAGACATTTTTTGGAAGGGTTAAAAAGAAATCTTGATAAGCCCGGGAATGATTTTACGTTTTCAGAGATAAGCGTTGATGTAACCCCTACCCTATTGCATTTTTTCCCGCCAACGCTTTTATTAGAGGGCCAGAAGCCAGCTGCTTGCAGCTTAGGCCATGACGGTGTAACAAGCACTATAACGCAAAACGCAATAACGCAGTCTGCTCTTAGGCAGGTGGCATTAAAATTGCGAGATAGTAAAAAAATCAACGGTCGGGAACTTCCAACTCTTATACCCGATCCGTCTGCCTTAGCCTTTACTCAGTTAGTGCAGCAAGCCTTTTATAAAAGAGGATACCTGGTTTCTAGTGCGCCAATCGGTAAAGACACAAGAGCATTTGTTTATAAAGCAACGCAGATTAGCAGTGGCAGGGTAGTTGCAATAAAAATTGCAGACCCATATCAAGAATTTGACGTACAAAACTCAAGGGCCGATTATTGCCAGCATATGAGACAACAGATTAGGTTATGGGAACAATGCCATATGCTTGACTACGAACATTGGAATTTTCCCGCATTTATTCAGCTTTATGAAGCAGGTTTTATTTCGGCGGATGAAATGGAGCAATATTTGCAATACTGCAAGGCCGCGCCCGGTAACATAGAGTTGTTGAATAAATGTTTTGACTGCGATTTTGCTTATCAAATTATGGACTTTTTTGAGTGTGTCAATAATGTAAACTATCTCTTAGAGAGATTATTTTTTAGAGGTAAAAGTCCAATCGTTATAATTGATGCCCTGTTAGATTTTGCGCATAGGTTAGATTTGACTCATAAAAATGGTGTAGCCCATCATGAGTTAGTAAGTAGGAATGTTATGTGTGATAAAAATATGATTTTTATGCTCTGTGATTTAGATACCGTAGTGACATTTTTGCAGATAGAAGACAAGGGTGGTTTAAGAAATGTAGCTTATGCACTTTTAACTCAGGTATCCAAGGGTACTGTGCATCAAGATGCTGTCAGGCGTTTTTTTATAGAATGGAATGCGGAAAAAATGATGTTAAAAAGCATAGGAAGTTTTGTAGAGGCCCTGGAAGTTTTAAAAGATTCTATAGCAACAAGAGAAGAGCACAGTTTGAAGAAAGTGTTGTTTGTCCAAGATGTAGGCACAGACGTTTTCAAAGTTGTGAGGGAACCTGCCCTATTTCCAGGAAGGAACCTGTCCCCTGAAGCAGTGAGGGCGTTGGCGCAGGCAGCATGAGGAGAAGATCCTTCGGCCTGCTGGTCTCAGGATCAAGAGAAAATGAGCAGTGCTCATTTTCTCTTGACATTATCGTCGCATTTGTGTTATTTTACATCGTAATATAATGTAAAAAAAATGGTATTTAGTGTTAGTCGTTATATTAACCCACAAGATTTACAACGCATATAGAACAGCGGCGTTCTATCCCGATTTCAGGTGATGGAACGCTATTTTTTTAATGAGTACATAAGTTATGGAAGCAATAGTGACATAACTTATAAGTGCGAATTAAACCCTGTACCATATTTTACAAAGTAAAATTTTGGTATAGGGTAATCTCAATAATTATGAAAAAATCCCAATACGATATTATAGTAGTAGGAGCCGGCCATGCAGGATGTGAAGCTGCACTTGCTTCAGCCCGCATGGGGTGCAATACGTTATTAATTACTTTGTCTAAGAATAAGATTGCGGTTATGTCCTGTAACCCGGCAATAGGTGGAGTGGGCAAGGGGCAACTTGTGAAAGAAATAGACGCATTAGGCGGCGAAATGGCGCGCGCAACAGATTTTAGTGGCATACAATTCAAGATGCTTAACAGATCTAAGGGCCCGGCAGTTTGGTCATCCCGTGCACAAGTAGATATGGAAAAATATTCACAATATATGCAAAAGGTTGTACTGGGTGAGAAAAACCTTTGTGTTGTGCAAGCACAGGTAGCAGAATTGATAACTGAGGGCAATACAGTTAAAGGAGTAAAGATTGTCGATGGAAACGATATGTTTGCTAAATCAGTTATAATAACACCAGGGACTTTTTTAAATGGCCTTATGCATATTGGAATGAGGAGTTTTCCTGGTGGTAGAATAGAAGAGCCGGTGTCAAGTGGCAGTCTTTCTGATTCTTTGCGTGATTTAGGATTTCGTATTATGCGTTTTAAAACCGGAACATGCGCACGCTTGGATGGAAAGACAATTAATTTTAAGAAGCTACGCATACAGCATGGTGATGAGGCACCAACACCATTTTCCCTTTCAACAAATAAACTTGTCATTAAACAGGTTCCATGTTATATTACTCACACTAATAACAATACACATACTATTATAAATAACAATTTAGAATACTCACCTTTATATAGTGGCAAGATAAAAAGCACTAGCGTTAGATATTGCCCCTCTTTGGAAGACAAGGTAGTCAAATTCCCTCACCATGACAGGCATCAGATTTTTCTGGAACCAGAAGGTTTAAATACAGATGAATACTATCCAAACGGGCTTTCAACAAGTCTACCTGAGGATGTTCAAAAGCAATTTATTCATTCAATCCCGGGCTTAGAAGATGCAAAGATTAATCGTTTTGGATATGGTATAGAACACGATGCAATAGATTCAACGCAAAACTATCCAACATTAGAAAGCAAATTAATTCACAACCTATACCTGGCAGGCCAGATAAATGGGACCACAGGGTATGAAGAAGCAGCAGCTCAAGGATTGATTGCAGGAATAAATGCTGCTCTGAAAATAAAAGGCAAATCACAGCTGGTTCTTGATCGTTCAAACAGCTATATTGGAGTTTTGATTGATGATTTAGTAACTAAAGGTACTGATGAGCCATACCGGATGTTTACATCCAGGGTTGAATATAGGTTACTTTTGCGAGAAGATAATGCAGATTTACGTTTGCGTAAATTCGGATTTAAGATAGGGCTAGTGAGTGAAAAGGATTATGAAAAGGCGCAAGAAAAAGAACGAAACATAGAGGAAGGTATAAAACAACTTTACACAAATAGCATTTCCGAAAACGATAGCAAGATTAATCTTTATCAGTATCTTAAGAGGCCGCAAATAAAAATTGATAGTATAAGCAGTTGTTTCTCAAGGCATTATCCAGAAGATGTGTTATTTGGTATAGAGGTTGATGTAAAATACTCTGGTTTTATAAAAAGGCAGCTTGCAGAGGTGCAAGGCTTTAAGAACTTAGAAAATATAAAGATACCTAGCAAATTGGATTATAATGAAATTAACGCGCTTTCATTAGAAATTAAAGAAAAGCTTACAAAGGTAAAGCCATTCAATTTGGGTCAGGCAAGCAGAATATCAGGCATTACCCCTGTTGCGATTACAATATTAATGATTTATTTAAAAAAAAGTAAAAATCTAAAATCAACACCCTTGCCGATGATGTCAAGGGGGTAACTTCAAAGAAGAGGTAAAAGGAAATAAGCCCATCGCGCTCTGCTTAGGACAATTTGCTGAGTGGATATAAGGGTAAATTGGAGGAAAATTAAATGGCAAGTGCAAAAGTAAAAGAGTTTATGAAAAAGATTGTCGCGAAAAATCCTGGTGAGGTAGAATTCCACCAAGCAGTTCAAGAGGTGGCAGAGTCTGTAATACCTTATTTGGAGAAAAACCCAAAATATTTGAAAGCCAAGATATTAGAAAGAATAGCAGAGCCTGAAAGAGTAATAATGTTTCGCGTTCCTTGGCTGGATGATAAAGGAGAAGTTCAGGTAAACAGAGGTTTTCGTATTGAGATGAATAGTGCAATAGGCCCATATAAAGGCGGTTTGCGTCTTCACCCAACTGTTTATCTTGGGTTATTGAAGTTTTTAGCTTTTGAACAGGTTTTTAAGAATAGCTTAACAACTCTTCCTATGGGTGGCGGAAAAGGTGGTGCAGATTTCGACCCAAAAGGAAAGTCTGACAATGAAGTTATGAAGTTCTGCCAAAGCTTTATGAGTGAGCTTTTTAGGCATATTGGACCTAACACAGACGTTCCGGCAGGAGACATTGGTGTTGGTGGACGTGAAATAGGATTTCTTTTCGGACAATACAAGAGGCTACGTAATGAATTTACCGGTATTTTAACAGGCAAAGCTCTTGGTTGGGGTGGTAGTTTAATACGCCCTGAAGCAACAGGCTATGGATGTGTTTACTTTGTTCAGGAAATGTTAAAAACCAGAAAACAATCTTTAAAAGGAAAAATATGTACAGTATCTGGTTCTGGAAACGTTGCCCAATATACAATAGAGAAGCTACTTCAATTAGGAGCAAAGCCAGTTACACTTTCTGATTCTAGCGGTACTATTTATGATGCAAAAGGCATAGATCAGAAAAAGCTGGAGTTTGTGTTAGAGCTTAAGAATATAAAACGTGGACGTATCAAAGAATATGCAAAGAAATTTAATTGTAAATATTCTGAAAGTAAAAATCCATGGGATGTAAAATGTGATGCTGCTTTCCCAAGTGCTACACAGAATGAAATAAGCGGCCAAGATGCAAAGACATTGGTTAAAAATGGTTGTATTACAGTAGGAGAAGGCGCTAACATGCCTACTACACCAGAAGGCATTGAAGTATTCCAGAACGCTAAGATACTTTATGGCCCTGGCAAAGCAGCTAATGCAGGTGGAGTTGCAACATCAGGCCTTGAGATGTCACAAAATAGTCAGCGTTTAGCATGGAGCCGCGAAGAAGTAGACAAACAATTGCACGGGATCATGATAGCAATACATGAGCAATGTGTAAAATATGGCAAGGAAAAAGGCTATATAGATTATGTAAAAGGCGCAAATATCGGTGGTTTTGTGAAAGTTGCCGATGCAATGTTAGACCAGGGGGTAGTGTAGAAAATCAATCCTTCGATTTTGCTCAGGATTGATGGTGAGCGAAGTCGAACCATCAAAGGGAGACTTTATGGCAAGACGAAACGATATCCACAAAGTGCTTATTATAGGTTCAGGGCCTATAATCATAGGACAAGCTTGCGAGTTTGATTATTCAGGTACTCAGGCGTGCAAGGCTTTAAGGGAAGAGGGGTACGAGATAGTGTTAGTTAATTCAAATCCTGCCACAATTATGACAGATCCAGGTATGGCTGATAAAACCTATATCGAACCACTGAACTTTGAGACCCTGGTAAAGATAATTGAGAAAGAAAGGCCAGACGCTCTATTGCCTAATTTAGGAGGACAGACAGGGCTTAATCTTTCCTCAAGTCTTTACAAAGAAGGTATTTTGAAAAAATATGGCATAACGATTATAGGTGTTCAAGCTGATGCTATTGAACGTGGTGAAGATCGTATTATATTTAAAGAAACTATGAACAAGCTTGGTATTGAGATGCCAAAATCAGCGCCTTGTTATTCTGTTGAAGAGGCGGAGAAAATAGCTGAGGATCTTAAATATCCGGTTGTTTTACGCCCTGCATATACAATGGGTGGAACAGGCGGCGGAATAGCATACAATGTTGAAGAGTTAAGAGTAATTACTTCACGCGGCCTTGCGGTTAGCTTAATTCATCAGGTATTAGTTGAAGAATCAGTGCTTGGATGGGAAGAGCTTGAGCTTGAGGTTGTAAGAGATCATAAAAACCAGAAAATAACAGTATGTTTTATTGAAAATATTGATGCAATGGGCGTACATACTGGTGACAGCTTCTGCACAGCACCTATGCTTACTGTGCCTTTGCCTTTACAAAAGCGCATGCAGGATCTTTCATATAAAATTGTGGATGCAATCGGAGTAGTAGGTGGAACAAATATCCAGTTTGCACACAATTTAAAGGATGATAGGCTGGTTGTAATAGAAATCAATCCAAGAACTTCACGTTCTTCCGCATTAGCATCTAAGGCAACAGGATTTCCAATTGCACGTATTTCAACAAAACTTGCCGCAGGCTTGACTATGGATGAGATTCCATATTGGAGAAAAGGAACTCTGGAGAAATATGAACCTTGGGGCGATTATGTAGTAATTAAATTTGCGCGATGGGCATTTGAGAAATTTGCTCAGGCTAAGGATGTTTTAGGCACGCAGATGAGAGCAGTAGGGGAGGCCATGAGTATAGGTAAGACTTTTAAGGAATCGTTTCAAAAGTCTATACGTTCTCTTGAGATAAAAAGATATGGCCTTGGTGTTGAAAAATTTAAAGCCCTTTCTCTGGATGAGCTAAAGGAAAAATTAGCGCAACCTTCAAGTCAGCGTATCTTTCTGGTATATGAAGCCTTGCGCAAAGGCATGGGTATAGAAGACCTTTATCAGCTTACATACATAGGGCGTTGGTTCTTAAATGAAATGAAAGAGCTGGTAGAATATGAGGAAGAAATGCTTAAATATACATGGAAAACACTTCCGGATGAGAAATTAGCCAAAGCAAAAGAATGGGGTTTCTCAGATAAATACTTATCAGGCCTTTTTAGCGTAAAGGAAAAGGATATAAGGAAAAAAAGAATCGCTATTGGAAAACATGGCAGGTTTGAAGCAGTGCCAGTCAGTGGTGTTGAAAACGCAGCCTATTATTATTCTACCTACATAGGAGAGGATAAGGTTCCTGTTTCACCAAATAAAAAGATCATGATTTTAGGTGGCGGGCCAAACAGAATAGGGCAGGGAATAGAGTTTGATTACACCTGTGTCCATGCAGCGTTTGCACTACGCGATGAAGGTTATGAATCAGTTATGGTTAATTGCAACCCAGAAACAGTTTCTACTGATTATGATACATCAGACAAGCTTTACTTTGAGCCGCTTACAATAGAAGATGTCTTAACTATTTATGAAAAGGAAAAACCTGAAGGCGCTATTGTGCAGTTTGGCGGACAGACGCCGCTTAATCTCGCAAAAGAATTAAAGGAAAATGGCGTTAAGATACTCGGGACTTCTCCGGAAAGCATACATTTAGCAGAAGACAGAGAACGCTTCAGAACTAAAATGATTAAACTGGGAATTCTACAGCCTGAAAGTGGAATAGCAAGGTCTTTGGATGAAGTATTAAAAATTGCCGGAAAAATAGGTTACCCTCTTATGGTGCGCCCTTCTTATGTGTTGGGCGGACGAGGCATGGAGGTAGTTTATGATGAGGCAATGCTTACAAGATATGCAAGTGATGCTATTAATGTGAGTCCTGAGCACCCTATGCTTATAGATAGATTTTTGGAAAATGCAATTGAAACCGAAGTAGATGCTCTCTCTGATGGAGAAGATACTTTTGTAGCATCTGTTATGGAACATATAGAACTTGCAGGTGTCCACTCAGGAGATTCAGCTTGTGCTATTCCTACAAGAAGCATAAAGAAAGAGCACTTAGATACTATTGAGAAATACACGCAGGCAATTGCAAAGGAACTAAAGGTCGTGGGTTTGATGAATATACAATATGCCATCTGTGATAATAAGGTTTATATATTAGAGGCTAACCCGCGTGCATCAAGAACTGTTCCATTGGTTTCTAAAATAACAGGTATTTCAATAGCCCGTATAGCAACACAGCTAATGCTTGGTAAGAAAATAAAGGATTTCCCGGAACTTAAGAAATATGACCTGCCTTACGTAGGAGTTAAGGAAGCGGTATTCCCGTTTAATATGTTTCCAGAAGTAGATCCTTTATTAGGCCCTGAAATGCGAGCAACAGGTGAGGTTATGGGTATAGCTGATAGTTTTGGTCTTGCATTTTATAAGGCACAATCAGCAGCAGGTTCAATACTTCCTCTTAAAGGAAATATTTTACTTACCGTAGTTGATAAGGATAAGCCGTTTGTGCTTCCGATTGCTAAGAAAATACACAAACTTGGGTTTAGCATCTATTCAACTGAAGGTACAAGTAAATTCTTAGAAGAAAATGGCGTGCCTAATAAGATCATAAAGAAGTTGCATGAAGGCAGGCCTAATATTGCTGATGCTATAAAAAATGCAGAGATTAATCTTATTATAAACACACCAGTTGGCAGAAGCAGTAAATACGATGACAGCTATATTCGTATGAGTGCTATAAAGCATAAGATACCTTATATTACATCAATAGCTGCTGCTGGAGCTGGCATCGAGGGTATTGAAGCCGCGCAAAAGCAGGAGATTACTGTAAAAGCACTTCAGGATTACTATAAAGTGCTCACAGATAACAAAGAGAAGCAATGTATAAAGACTGGATAGCCATCCTGGATTTTGGCTCGCAATATACGCATTTAATAGCTCGGCGAATTAGAGAATGTGGTGTTTATTCTGAAATAGTTCCTTATAATATCACAGTTAATAAGCTCCTAGCTAAAATGCCGCGGGCTATAATACTTTCCGGCGGGCCAGCAAGTGTTACCGCAAGAAAAAGTCCAATATGCGATAAGCATATTTTTAATCTTGGATTACCCGTGCTTGGTATTTGTTATGGCGCCCAACTTATGGCTAAGGTTTTGGGGGGCAAAGTAGCAAAATCCAAGGCACGGGAATATGGCAGAGCATATCTTAAAGCTGAATCTAGAAAAAGCATATTTAAGGGGCTGCTTTCTAAAGAAAAGATATGGATGAGCCATGGTGATAGAATTATTAAATTGCCAAAAGGTTTTAGAAAAATTGGCTCAACATTAAATTCTCCTATTGCTGCAATGGAGAATCAAAAAGAAGGTTTTTTCGGGCTTCAATTTCATCCTGAAGTAATCCACACACTAAAAGGCAAAAGGATATTAAAAAACTTTCTTATAGATATAGCTGGGTGCAAGCCCACCTGGAACATACGTTCTTTTGTTAAAAACTCTATAAAAAATTTACAACAGAGAACAGTCAATGAAAAAGTGTTGTGTGCTTTAAGCGGCGGTGTTGATTCATCTGTTCTGGCGGTATTATTGCATAGGGCTATAGGAAAGAATTCGACAGCTATTTTTATTGATAATGGCCTTCTGCGTAAAGATGAAGCAAAAATTATCAAACAACGATTTAAGAAACGATATCACATTAATTTAAAAGCTATTAATGCCCAAAGTGTATTTCTTAAGGCTTTAGTAGGAGTTAAGGACCCTGAACAAAAACGCAAGATAATCGGCAAAGTATTCATAGATGTTTTTCAAAAGCAAGCAAAAAAATTAGGCAAGCCCCGTACAACCCCGAGGGGCTTTGTTCGGGGCAAGGTTAAATTTCTGGCTCAAGGCACGCTGTATCCTGATGTGATTGAGTCAAGATCCCCTCTCGGTGGGCCTTCAGCCACTATCAAAACGCATCATAATGTAGGTGGCTTGCCTAAGGATTTGAAATTTGAATTAATAGAGCCATTAAGGGAATTATTTAAAGACGAAGTTCGGCTCTTAGGAAAAGAATTAGGTCTTCCTGATGAGCTTGTATATAGACAACCTTTTCCAGGCCCAGGGCTGGCAGTGAGAATTATAGGCCCTATTACGGAAAAAAGGCTTGATATATTACGTGAAGCGGATTGGATTTTAATAGATGAAGTAAAGCGTTTTGGTTTATATCGGAAACTTTGGCAATCGTTTTGTGTTCTTTTACCGATAAAGACAGTAGGCGTTATGGGCGATGAAAGAAGCTATGAGCACCTGATAGCAGTAAGAGCAGTTACTAGCGACGATGCTATGACTGCTCACTGGGCAAAGTTGCCACATAGGTTGCTTGAGCGAATTTCTAACCGCATCATAAACGAGGTAAACGGGATAAACAGAGTAGTATATGATATTTCATCAAAACCACCCAGCACAATAGAGTGGGAATGAAATGAGGCCACAACTTACGGAACATTAGTGAACGTAAATTGTATGGCCGAATTTCATCCTGAGCAAGGCTGCCAAAGACGGCCGCGTCGAAGGATATAGAAAGGAGTATTACAAATGCAGACAGAAGTGAAGGTAAATGTGGATTTGGCAAAGGAGATGGGGCTTACAGAGGGTGAGTTTAAGCAGATAAAAAAACTTATTGGAAAAGACCCAAATGCCACAGAATTAGGTATTTTTTCAGCGATGTGGTCAGAGCATTGCAGTTATAAGAATTCAAGAAAGTTATTTAAGCTTTTCCCAACTAAAGGTAAGCAGGTTTTAGTGGGGGCAGGAGAAGAAAACTCAGGAATCGTTGATATAGGAGATGGCTTAGGGGTTGCTTTTAAAATAGAATCCCATAATCACCCTTCTGCAGTTGAGCCTTTCGAGGCTTCAGCTACAGGAATAGGCGGATGCCTCCGCGATATATTTACAACAGGGGCGAAGCCTGTTGCCGGATTAGGCGCGCTCAGGCTTGGAAGCTTAGATAAGGATAAGGTTAAATTTTTGTTTAAAGAAATTATAAGGGGCCTTGCGCATTATGCCAATATTGCTGAAGTAAATGCAGTAGGTGGTGATACCTATTTTGATGAAAGCTATGAAGGTAACCCACTTGTTAATGCATTTGTGGTAGGCATTGTAAAGACCAAGGATATTGTAAGGGGAGCTGCATATGGTGTCGGAAATCCTGTTTATTATATAGGCGGCGATACCGGCAGGGATGGTGTAGGCGGCGCAAGTTTTGCCTCAAAAGAAATTACAGAGGAATCAGGAACTGATAAAAATGCTGTCGCAATAGGAGATGCAGAATTAGGCAAGCGCTTAAGAGAAGCCTGCCTTGAGCTGATAGAAAAAGGCCTTGTTATAGGAATGCAGGATATGGGCGCAGCCGGCCTTACATGTTCATCCTGTGAGACAGCTACAAGGAGCGAAACGGGAATTGAGATAGACGTGGCATTAATACCTCAGAGAGAAAAAGGCATGACACCCTATGAGATTTTACTATCCGAGTCCCAGGAGAGAATGTTGGCAATCTTAAAGAATGGCAAAGAAGAAGAAGCTCTTAGTATCCTGAAGAAATGGAACGTAAATGCCGTAAAGATAGGCAAGGTTACCAATGATAAAATGATGAGGGTGAAGGAGAATGGCGTTGTAGTTTGTGAGGTTCCGGCAGAAGCGCTTACAAAAAAAGCCCCTTTGTACAAGAGAGAAACAACAAAGCCAGCCTATTTGAGCGATACACAAAAAATAGATTATAAATCGGTTAAGGAGCCGGGCGATTTTAATGATACGTTGCTTAAATTGCTTGATTCCCCGACTATTGCAAGTAAAGAATCCGCTTACAAAAACTTTACTTTCGTAGATAAAGATGCTGTGCTTGTAAATGCAGGCTCAGATGCCGCTGTAATTAGGGTGAAGGGTACAAAAAAGGCATTGGCCATAAGCGTAGATTGCAACAGCAGGTTTTGCTACCTTAATCCTTACAACGGCGCTATGATGGCTGTAGCAGAAGCTGCAAGAAACGTAACCTGTGCAGGCGGTAGGCCGCTCGCTATTACAGATGGGTTAAACTTCGGAAACCCTATGAAACCTGAGAATTACTGGCAGTTTGAGAAATGCATTGAAGGGCTTTCTGATGCATGCAAAAAACTAAACACCCCCGTAATAAGCGGCAACGTAAGTTTCTACAATGAAAATCCTAAAGGTGCCATCGATCCAACACCCATGGTTGGAATAGTCGGGCTTATAAAGGATTCAAGCAAGCACGTTACGCAGAGTTTTAAAAACAAAGGTGATGTGATAATACTATTGGGTGAAAACAAGGATGATCTTTCCGGAAGCGAATATCTATATAAAATTCACAATCAGAAGAAAGGTGACCCCCGTATAGATATGGACGTAGAAGCAGCCCTTCAGCTGGCATGTCTTGAAGCGGCTGAAGCAGGCATTCTTAATTCTGCGCACGATTGTTCAGAAGGCGGTTTGGCTGTTGCGTTGGCTGAATGCTGCATAACAGATAAAGGCAAGATGCTGGGCGCGGAGATAAAGCTGGATGATAAGATAAGAAAAGATGCCCTTCTTTTTGGCGAGGCACCGTCGAGAATAATAGTTTCTGTAAGCAAAGACAATCTTCCTGTTCTGGAGAAAATTATCAAAAAACATTCAGTTACTTATAAAAATATAGGGATAGTTGTTGAAGATAGGCTTGCAATTGAATGCAGCCAGGTAAAGGTTGTTGATTCTCCTTTATCTGTATTAAGCGATACATGGAGAAATGCAATTCCATCAAGATTGGAGAAGGAGTAAAATAGCCATGCAAACAGTAAAAGTAATTCCGTGTTTGGATATAAAAGACGGCCGAGTAGTAAAAGGCATTAAATTTGTAAGCTTAAAAGATGCGCGTGATCCGATAGAAGCGGCAAAGGCATACTGCGCGGCGGGAGCAGACGAGCTAGTCTTTTTAGACATTGCTGCTTCAGTTGAGGCAAGGGCTACGCGTTTAGACTGGGTGAAAAGGGTTAGGGATGTAACCACAATACCTTTTTGTGTGGGCGGCGGCATAAAAAACATAGAAGATATGCAGGCCCTTTTTGATATTGGGGTGGATAAGGTTTCTATCAATACTGCCGCTGTTAAAACCCCCGACTTAATTAAGGAATCTAGCGAAAAATTTGGCAAAGAAAAAATAGTCGTTGCTATTGATGGCAGGAAAAATCCCCCCAAGAGCAATACACCGCGATTAGAGGTCTTGATTATGGGTGGAGAAGAGCCCACAGGCAAAGATGTGGTTGAATGGGCAAAGCAGGTTGAGCAATTAGGAGCAGGTGAGATTCTCCTAACTAGCAAAGATGCTGACGGCACCAAGGACGGATATGATATTGAAATGACCAAAGCCGTAGCTGAGGCGGTTTCAATACCAGTTACTGCCTCAGGAGGCGCAGGAAAGTTGGAAGACCTTTATAAGGCAGTAGTTGAAGCCAAAGCAGCCAACGTGCTATGCGCTTCAGTATTTCACTTTGGCGAGATTACAATTCCTGAAGCAAAGAAGTATTTAAAGAACAAAGGGGTTCAAATTAGGATTTAAAAAATGTGCGGAATATTTGGAATACATGGAAATAAAGATGCAGCCAGGCTTACATATCTAGGGCTTTATGCGCTTCAACATCGCGGAGAGGAAAGCTCAGGCATAATAGCTACCAACGGTAAGAAGATCAAATATCATAAAGGAATGGGCCTTGTTAGTGATGTTTTTAATGAGGCTGCGATTAAATCTTTACGTGGAAATTTTGCCATTGGACACACACGTTATTCTACAACAGGTTCAAGCGTAGCAAAGAATATCCAGCCATTTTTTATAAGTCACAGGAAAGGCCATATTGCTATTGCCCATAATGGCAATCTTACAAATGCCCGTATATTACGCCGTACAATGGAAGGAAAAGGGTCTATTTTTCAGACAACAATGGATTCTGAGATAATAGCACACCTTTTAGTTAAATCAGGGAAAAAGAGTTTTAAGGATAATGTTGTTGAGGCATTATCACAATTAGAGGGTGCATATTCTTTAGCTTTAATGTTTAATAACACGCTTATCGGAGCAAGAGATCCGCGTGGCTTTAGGCCTTTATGTTTAGGCAAGCTCGATGGCTCCTATGTTTTGGCAAGTGAAACTTGTGCCCTAGATCTTATACACGCTAAATATATAAGAGACATTGAGCCGGGTGAGATTGTATTTATAAACAAAGATGGTTTAAAATCTATCAAGCCTTTTCCTAAGCGTAAATGCTCTTTTTGTATTTTTGAATTTATTTATTTTGCAAGGCCGGATAGTAATATATTTGGCAAAAATGTGTACATAACACGCAAACGTTTAGGCAAAGAACTTGCTCGAGAATGTCCAATGAAATGCGATTTTGTAATGCCTATACCAGATTCCGGAACATATGCAGCAACGGGCTTTAGCCATGAATCCAAACTTACTCATGAGGTTGGAATAATAAGGAATCATTATATAGGAAGGACATTTATACAGCCCTCGCAATTTATAAGGGATTTTAGGGTTAAGGTGAAATTAAATCCTATAAGAGATGTTATAAAAGACAAAAAAATAGGCGTTGTTGAAGATTCGATTGTCAGAGGCACAACTAGCAAGGCTAGGGTGAAAACTTTAAGAGAGGTTGGCGCGAAAAAAATTCACATGCGTATCAGTTGTCCTCCTTTGAGGTTTCCGTGTTTTTATGGAATTGATTTCCCAACAAAGAAAGAATTAATTGCATCAAAACGTAGTATAAAATGGATAAGAAATTTTATTGGTGTTGATAGTTTGGAATATTTAAGCTTAGAAGGTATGCTTAAGGCAATGCTTATACCTAAAAATAAATTTTGTACAGCATGTTTTACTGGTAGATATCCAACTTCTATCCCAAAAGGATTATCAAAAAGTACATTAGAAAGAAAAACTTAGAAAGGTATCTACTATGGAGAATAAAAAAATAGGTTTTGATAATGAGAAATACCTAAAGGAACAAACTCAGTCTATTTTAGAGAGAGTTGAAAGATTTAATAATAAATTATACCTTGAATTTGGTGGTAAGCTGTTATTTGATTATCATGCATCGAGAGTTTTGCCTGGTTTTGACCCGAATGTAAAAATGAGGCTTCTGCAGAATTTAAAAAGCAAAGCTGATATTATACTCTGTATCTATGCTGGTGACATTGAAAGAAAGAAAGTACGCGCAGATTTTGGGATTACCTATGATGTTGATGCACTCAAACTTATAGATGATTTAAAAACATGGGGTATAGATATTACAGCTGTTGTGATAACTCGTTTTGATAATCAGCCAGCAGCGAAGATATTTAAGAATAAATTAGAACGCAGGAACATAAAAGTATATACGCATTGTTTTACAAAAGGGTATCCTACTGATGTGGATATGATCGTAAGTGATAAAGGTTATGGGGTAAATAAGCATATCAAAACAGAGCATCCCTTGGTTATAGTTACAGGTCCGGGCCCAGGTAGTGGCAAGCTTGCTACATGCCTTTCGCAGCTTTATCATGATTACAAAAAAGGTCAAAAAAGCGGTTATGCAAAATTTGAAACTTTTCCTATATGGAACATGCCATTACAACATCCGGTAAACATTGCTTATGAAGCAGCTACTGCTGATCTTGGAGATTTTAATCTTGTTGATCCGCACCATTTAAAGGCATATAACAAAAAAACCATTAATTATAACAGGGATGTGGAAGTGTTCCCTGTATTAAAGAAAATATTAGAGAAGATAACAGGCGGTGAATCACTATATCAATCCCCTACTGATATGGGTGTAAATCGTGCCGGTTTTGGTATTATTGATGATGGCATAGTGCAGGAAGCGGCAAAGCAAGAGGTTATAAGAAGACATTTTAGGTATTCTTGCGAATATATATTGGGCTTTGTTGATAAAGAAGCAGTGCAGAGAATAGAAGAACTTATGAATAGGTTAAATGTTAAACCAAAAGATAGAAAAGTGGTTGAGCCAGCAAGGAAATCTGCTGAAGAAGCACAACAAAAAAAGAAAGGCCATGAGGGAATTTTCTGTGGCGCAGCTATAGAATTAAAAGATGGCTCAATTGTAACTGGAAAAAATTCTACTCTGATGCATGCAGCATCAAGCCTTATTTTAAATGCTGTAAAAAAAGAAGCTGAGATCCCTGATAAAATACACCTGCTATCACCAGCTACCATAGAGTCAATAGGTAATCTCAAAAAGAATATATCAGGTATGAATGCTGTAAGCCTGGATTTAGAAGAAGCGCTAATAGCCCTTAGTATAAGTGCAGCTAATAATTCAACTGCTAAATTAGCCATGGAAAAATTAAGAAACCTTCAGGGGTGTGAGGTTCATATGACTTATATTCCAACCCCAGGAGATGATGCGGGCCTAAGAAGATTAGGAGTGAACCTTACCAGTGACCCGAATTTTTCTACCAACGCACTTTTTGTAACTTAATATAAATCAAATATGCCTACGAAAAAGAAAAAAACTCAAAACTCAAAAGCCGAATCCCTTAATGGTAAGCAAATTATGGATGCTTTAGCCAAGATAGGCGATGCTATTACGTCTGATCGGTATTTAGATGATATACTAAAGCTTATTGTTACGGTAACAGCAGAAGCAATGGGTTCTAAAATATGTTCACTTATGCTGCTGGATAAATCTACTAACGAACTTATGGTTAAGGCTACGCAATCTATAAGTGAAAAATATAATAAAAAGCCAAATATAAAATTAGGAGAAGGAATCGCAGGAAAAGTTGCAAAAGAAGGTAAGCCAATAACTGTTATTGATGTACGTAAAGATGAACGCTACTTCAGTGTTCCTATTGCTAAAAAAGAAAAGCTTTGTTCCTTACTATGCGTGCCACTTATTGTAAAGGGGAAAATAATAGGTGCACTAAATTCATATACAGCTAGGCCCCATAAATTCAGCAAGAGCGAGATAAGTGTTTTAAAATCCATAGCAAATCAAGCTGCTATTGTTATAGAAAATTTTAGACTGGTTGTTGAATCTAAAGTTATCAAGGAAGAGCTTGCTACAAGAAAAGTTACAGAGCGAGCAAAAGGTATTTTAATGCAACGGGAGAAGCTAACAGAACAAGAGGCTTATACTCGTATCAGAAAATATAGCATGGATACTCGCAAAAGTATGCGAGAAGTGTCTGAGGCAATTATATTAAGCGAAGATATAAAACAAACCTAAAAAATACTTGCCTTTTTGATAAGTAATGATATAATTCCAACGAAGCTATATAGGCCCCTCGCTATTATTAAATCCTCACACTTGTTCGGATTTTAGTAATGCTCGGGACAAAATTTTTTTCAAAAATTCTGGAGGTAAAAGATGGCAAAGATGGTAAGTGTAATCGCAGGAGCAATAGCAATACTTATAGGTGTAATACTTTTATTTGCCTGGAATGAAGCTTTAAGATTAGGTATTCAGTTTACTATTATGGCTATTTTGATATTTGGTGGTGTTATAGCCTTAATAGCTGGCATTTCAGAAATAAAAGATGCAGCTGTTGCTAAAGAGGAAGAAAAGAAGGAATAAATCAAGTCCCTACTTTATATAACGGGGGTAAATACCATGAAATGTGCTACTTGCCACAAAGAAATTAAGGAAGTTAAAAGAGTAGTAATAGATAATGGCTATGATAAGACATTGGCCAAGGCAGTGTATAATTGTCCGTCGTGCTATGAGAAGAAGATACAAGCAAGAAAGAAAGGAAAGCAATGAAGAAGATATTGTATATAGTGTTAGATGGCTTAGGAGATTTACCTACTCCAGAAATTAATAACAAAACTCCGCTTGAGGTAGCCAATACACCAAATATGGATATGTTAGCTAAAACATCGCGCATGGGTTTTGTTTATACAGTAGGAAAGGGCATTGCTCCTGAATCAGATATAGCTGTAATAAGCATACTTGGTTATGATGCACACAAATATTATACAGGAAGAGGCCCGCTTGAATCTTATGCAGAAGGATTAAAGGTAGATGATGGTGATCTGGCTTTTAGAGTAAATTTTGCAACAATGGAAGATGCAACTTCAGATAAAATAAAGGACAGAAGAGTAGGTAGAAACCTAAGCACAGAAGAAGCAACCGCATTATCTGCTGAAATTAATAATAAACTTAAACTCAAAGAGCCCGCATCTTTTGTATTTAAAAACACAATAGGCCACAGAGGTATTTTAGTTATTTATGCAGGCGAAGGAAGAACCCTTTCAGGTGATGTAACTAATACAGATCCTGCTTATGAAAAAGAAGGTGCTTTTGGTATTGCATTACCTACATTCGAAAAGGTCCTTTTAAAAGCAGAACCTGTTGAAGGAAAAGAAAATGACCCAGCATCTGCATTGGGAGCTGAGTTGACAAATGAATTTACCGAAAAGGTAAGAGAGATTCTTAATAATTCTGAAATAAATAAA
>Ga0075114_10000503_pt1 | contig 23981 bp, 23 predicted proteins | sample AntAceMetag02UKM_FD_69784 | JGI IMG/M metagenome (GOLD analysis project Ga0075114, IMG submission 69784) | Saline lake microbial communities from Ace Lake, Antarctica - Antarctic Ace Lake Metagenome 02UKM | ecosystem: Environmental > Aquatic > Non-marine Saline and Alkaline > Saline | place... | reverse complement strand
GAAAACGAATAATACAAGGAGTTTGCATGAACAAAGTTAAATACAACATACCTCTTCTGCTTACAATTTTCATCTTAATCAGTGGAGGACTCCATGCACAGATAGAGTTCATCGAGCAGCTCAGAGGCGGTGTGCCGGAATCTATCACAAAAGTGGTTTGTCCCTTTAACCTGACCCGTTCTCATATTATAGAATTGCCAGTATTTATCAATGACTCAAATGAAAAACTGACTTTCGTTTTTGATACCGGCGGGACTACTATCATAGGCAAGGATCTTGCAAAACAGCTTGAATTAAAAGTTGATTCCATGCAAACCCCAGATCAGATGATCTATACATCCCGAACGAAAGAAATCAATTGTGCCGGACTCAAGGTGAAGGATTTCAATATGAGTGTGATGGATTTCAAGAAGACCTTTGACCTTGGAAATGATGAACTGGAAGGAATGATCGGACCGGATTTTATACGATTTTTCCGAACTACAATCGATTATCAGAATGATCAGCTTATTTTCGAGAATAATGATAAGCCCCTAAAAGCAGAGACGGCAGAACAACACCTTCTTGATATGGAGATCATGATGCCGTACCATCCGAGTGTACAAATGGGAATCAGTGAATATTTCCCGATAATGGGAAGGATTGATACTGGATTGCATTATCCTATTGTGCTTCCCATTGCTTTTATTGAACAACTTCCTGAGGAAGAACAGGCAAAACTCATTCTGTGCAAAGGTTATTTTGCAAAATGGCCCTTTGTGGATACCCATGAGAACTACCTCTATAAGTGCGATGAAATAACTATTGGCGATATGACTCTGAAAAATGTCGGGATAATTTTTGCAAATTTTCCTTTTAACAACAGCGCACTTCTGGGAAAAGATTTTCTCGAGCAGTTCGTGACCACACTTGATTTTCCACACAGGAAAGTACTTATGACTGAAACTAAAGAATCGTCCAAAGATATTTTATTCTCGACAGGGATCAATGTGCGAAAACTCGATGATGGAAACTTCAAGATCATAGGTATGTGGGAGAATTCTCCTGCTGATAACGCAGGTATCGAGCTTGAAGATGTCATTCTTGAAATCAATGGGAAAGATGCTTCTGAGATTGAAACTGGAGAATTATACGTAATGAGATTTGATTCGAATACAAAAGAACTTCTCGTAAAAGTGCAGAAGCCGGAAAGTGATGAGGCGAAAGAGATTTTGTTGAAGAAAGAGTATTTGATGTAAAAAGTATTAATGTTGTAATGTTATAAGGTTGTAAGGTTAAATTATTTTGTCATTAAGGTAAATAACTAATTGCAGAATGTGCTTATTTTGTCTTTTTCTGATTATATCCCCCAAAATCCTTGTCATTGTGAGCGGATCATCGATGCAATCGGGGAGGAGAGAAGAATCTGTCTATTCAAAACTTTCTCAGTTCCTAATACTAATATTCACAATCACACTTAAACATAAGGTTAGAGACGAGTTTGTCCCGTCGGACAAAATTATCAATTTGTAGGGGCTGAATATATTCAGCCCTTTATCCGAGCAGTCATGGACTAATCCATAACTGGTGTATGCGGTGCAAGATGAACCTACACCTACCCCCAATACACCTCATTACCAATCCCCAGATTGTTAATGTTCTCTCGTACCTAAGTTGTACTTGGGTACGCTTTCACACATTACTACTCCTGGGGCAAATAATCCCACATAATTTTTTCTATTTGACAATTTGCAATCCTTTCCGCTTTTTGTCATAAAAAGGATAAATTACTATGAAAAAACATTCGGCTATTAAAGTGGTTTTCATTATCCTGATTGTTATCATTGTCACTGCTATACTGATCTTATCAATAAACTTCCATCCAAAGACCAATAAAGACCTGACACAGAATACAGCTATCATGATAGACAAAGTAAAGGCGTCACATGTTCCTTTAGTTCAAAGATATCCTACTCGATATGATCTGCTCATCGAAGCTGCAGAAAAAGGTTTGGATAATATTCAGAGTTATGCATTGCCAAATTTTTTCGGTCAGGATTATTTCAAAGGTTATTCTGATATGAATACATATGAGGAGCTCCAGTTTCCACGGGATCACAAAGCCCAATTGGATTTTCAATTTGGCTGGTATTTTTGGTCGGGAAATTTCTTGGACGAAAACAATAACGTGGTTGATGTAGTCGTAGTGTTTTTCAGACGTGCTTTATATCCACCGCCAATTGCGTCTGATCTTGGTCTGTCCGATATTGAGAACCAGTTGGTACAAAATGTCGTTGCTGTAAATTATGCTGATAAAAACCTGCATGTCACAGGAAGTGATCCCATCATTTCAGGAACGAGCGGAAAAATAGTATATGGAATCGAACCTTTCTTAGCCCGGATAGGGGAGAATAGCGCGCAGAGTCTTCAAAAAGACAAGATGTTTCCAATGAAAATTACAATTGATGATGCGGATAAAGAATTGAAAATTGATCTCGACCTCACTGAGAGTAAGCCCCTTTTGCTTCAGGGTGATGAAGGTAAAGTCCCCTCAATTTTCGGGTTGGGAACTTGGTATTATTCTTATCCCAATATCAAAACAACCGGCTCGGTCACGTATCAGGGAGAAACCAGAAATCTTAAAGGAAAAATGTGGATGGATCACCAATGGATGTCCGGTATTTCACCAACCGGTTATCCCAAAAATATTGCTGTTCAAGCCCTTGCAACTATCATAAGTGGATTTAATGGAAAAACACCGAAATCATTTGGCTGGGATTGGTCTGATGTCCAGTTTGATGATAATACTGAAATTACTTTTGCCAGCCCCCATTCTGATAAAACAGAGGAATTACAAAACATGGGAGAGAATCCTCCGGCTAATGCCACACGTGTAATTTCCGGAAAATATATTGATGAGAATGGAAACAGTGAAGTTATAAATGGCTCGGTCACGATCAATAAATGGATGCGCAGTCCCAGATCTCATGCTTGGTATCCCAATGGCTGGGAAGTGAAATTCCCTGATAAAAACCTGGAATTTGTTATGATATCAACTGTTGACGACCAGTTTATTTATTCAGTAGCTAGTGAAATTCGTGAAGGTGGTACTATCGTGAAGGGCACGAAAGACGGAAAAGAAATATCCGGTTATGGATTTGGGGAAGGCGTTAATTATTCAGGACAGGATTATCCCCTGAAAGAAAATATGGCTCTGCTGGGAATTCAGGATAATGACACCAATCGCAAGTTGCTCCAGCCAAGTCCTCCAGGTACATGGTTGGTGATACAGAGTATGATAGTTTTGGCTGCTTTTTTGGCATTGTTTATTTCTATAATTCTTATTATCATTGTTCTGATAAAGAAGAAACATGTTGAAAAAGTATAAACATCCAAAAAGCAGATCATGAAAGCGCTATTCTTCCGCAAAAAAATCATTGAGTTTTTATAAAATTATATGGAGGAACATTTATGAACAACGTACTTCTTTTGATAATCGTTTTCTTATTATGTATGATACTGGTATTTATTTTCTACTATGTTTTATTCAGAAAGAAAAACAAATTAGGGATTAATCCCAAACGGATTACCTGCCCGAATTGTAAAAAACCATTACCTTTTGTCCGGGTTCCTAAAAATCTGCGGCAGACATTGTGGGGCGGGAGTACATGCCCTCATTGTGGAACAGAGGTGGATAAATGGGGAAGAGAGATAAAGAATAAATAGGAGATAATCTCGTTCCCAAAGCATTCTTTGTGAACATCACTAAGTGTAAGTGGATTGAAAAATAGTGAAAAAATAAAGGAGTATTAATCATTTATGGTACAAGATATTGAGAAAAGAATAAAGGGTATTAATCATATTATGATGAGTGTTTATTATAATAATGAAGTAATGGAGTACTTGGCACTAAAACTTCGTAATGAGTCCATTAACTTAAAAAATAATTTATTTCTATCTTGGATTAATAAAAAATTAATAGAAAATCAAATTATAAACTTTTATAAGCTTTTCAAGAAGCCAAAGAAAGGTAGAATTTTTGAAAAATTTTCTTTTCATGAATTTTTAAGAATAATTAAATATAGAAATTACGAAATAAATTATAACTTATTAGATCATAAAGTTAATGTACTTTATGAAGAATATGAAAGTTCCCAATATCAAACAATTAGAGAGAAATATATAGCTCATTTAGATCTTAATGTACCTATAATAAGGCTTCACATAATTTTTTTCATTGCATTTTCAAAAAATATACTGAAATTATTTGATGAAATTTGTAAGGAGTTCAATATAAAACCAGATTATATTTCTGAAAATATCAAGGATTCTTTAAATCAAATTTTTAATCAAGTGAGTATCTCAGAAAAAATTAAAAGATTATGTTTTGATGAAAAATTGAAGGGCAATGAGATATTAGAATTATCTAAAATAAACGATATAATTAACTAAAAATATTAAATATTATATTTGGGGGAAAACCGCGTGGTCATGGTCCATTCTATGACCGGGAAAAAACGTTCCCAAACCAGTCTTCATTTCATTCCGCCTTGGCAAGCAGGGGTTTAGTAACGAGAGTTTGTTATTCCTTCTCTCCCTTCTTCACACTCTCCAAAATCTTCACTGCTAATTCTTTATCGGCTTTGTTGATCACAACACCTACACCTTCTGTGAGTTGGAGCTGAGGCATCATGCCATCGCAGTCGTCGGAAATAATGTAGCATTCAATCCCCGCACTTTTCAGCAGCCCTACCAGCAATTCGGCTTCGATCATATCATCAAAAACTTCCAATACCATTTCACCTTCGTTTATCATGTATACTCCCAATATTATTTTTTGGATTATCCAAATCATCCAGCCATGTGGCAACAGGATTAAGTTTCCTGAAAAAAATCCGTCCAGCATTTCGTTCATCTTTTGCCTGGTGGAATTTAAAAATCATTTCATCACCCTTTATACCGAGGATCTCGATCTTTCCTTTTTTGTGTGACATGATAAACCGGAATCTTTTACTGTGCCCGTCGAGCTGTGCCTTAGCTTTCTCAACGATCGGGTAGCCGATAGAAAGCGGTATCTGGAAATTCTTTTTCACACGCTTAACGGGTCTGCATTGGAAAAGGTAGTAGGGATTAATACCGATCGAGACGAGGTTTCTCATCAGCTCTGCAAGCACATCCGGGTTGTCATTAACACCGCGCAGGAACACAGTTTGGTTGTTGATCACTACTCCCGCTCCCAAAAGTAGATTTACCACTTTCTTTAATTCATCGGTAATTTCACGAGGATGGTCGATATGTGTCACAAAATATATTTGTTTCCTGTTGCGGGTATAAGAACTGAGCAATGAAATTAATTCATCATCCTTAAGAATTCTTTTCGGGTAATACACGGGTACTTTTGTACCGAAACGGATAAAATCGAGGTGGGGGATCGGGCTAAGCAGTTCGAGGAATCGCGTGAGCACTCGTGTGGTGAGCATCAGGGGATCGCCTCCGCTGATGAGTACATTATTTATCTCAGGATGGGCTTTGATATACTTTACTGCCTGGTTGAAGTTACTGATTATCTCTGTAGAATCCAGACCGACTAGACGCTTGCGAAAACAGAACCTGCAGTAGGTTGCACATCTATTCGTAGAAAGCACCAGCGCTGTTTTGCTGTATTTATGCTGCAAGCCGGAAAGTTTGGTATTGTGTAATTCGCCGCTGGTATCATAAGAACCGGATATATCCAGCTCCCGGGGAGAAGGAACAACCATTTTCTTCAGAGGATCATCCGTGTCAGTAAAGTCGATCAGAGAAAGATAGAATTTCGAGATGCACATAGGGTGTCGCAAGACGACCTTGCGGAGCTGTACTTCCTCTTTAGGAGCGAGAGAAATGTATTGTTTCAACTCGCCCACAGATGTGATAAAATCTTTCTCTTTTTTCCAATAGGTCATAAATTTTAGATCGTAAATTCAGTTTTTTATCGACTGGTGATAGACTTAATTGTAAGTAAAGTAGGTGTTATAACGTTGTCAATAAATTTTTTAAAGTAGTTCCTTTATCTGTGGTAAGACCTTTTTTATGTTCAGTCCTGCAAACGTATGAACAATATGTGTCCTGTTTTTAGATGTCTCACAATGATGCCTTCGTTCATGAGGTACAAGAATGCTGAAGGTGCGCAACGGGGTATATCGCATACAATGCAGCAAATGGGTATTGGGTGAGATGAAGAGCTTACAGGATTTGAGCACTTCGAGTGCCTGCTCATGGCTTACTATAAGTTGAAAATCCGGTTTGACATTATTTTTATTGAATAAGAGCTTGTCATAATACCGTGCATCCCAGTCCAGTAGAACAACATCGTAATTGTCATCTTTTTGAAGCGCATTTACTAGTGAATATATGTGTTTCTTCAGGAAGCGTGTGCCATAAATTCCAGGAGAAATATCAACACCGATCAGCCGTTTTTCTTGATATTCAGAATTTCTTGCTGTGGGGAAATTATAATTGCTAATATACGCATCCCATTTTTCCAAAGCGCCCGTAAGCTGCAATGCGAAGGAAAAGAACTGGTAGTAATATGATTGCAGGTCATTCATGGAAATTATGCAATTCAATAATTTTATATCACTAAATGAGCTCATGCCGGCAATCACCGCATTAGGTGTTTTTTTTAAAAAAAATTTTACATCTTTCGGGGTTTTTTTTGTAAGAAATACAATAAGTTCAATTGATTCAACATTCTCTCCTGCTCCTAGTTCTGCAAGATCAATAAAGGAAAAATTTCTTTCTGGGTATAGCTGATCAATGAAAAATGTCCATTCTTTTTTGTGAAGCACAATGAGAGTGTCCTTATAGGATTGTAGCAGAATGCCGAGTCCCCAGAGGGATTCAAGGAATTCAACGAAGTCGGTAGAACATATGATCATCACTGAGGACGGTTGTGAGATTTTCCGGCTGAAATTATGAGCTGGTTTTTCTTTCATCGAATTCTTGCGAGACAAGATTGACATGCTATTTCTCACTTTTCTTTTTTCGTTTTTTCTTTGCAAAGGGCAGGGATATAAAGAAGGTCGAACCTTCACCCTTGACGCTTTTTACCCACATTTTTCCGCCATAATGCTCAATAATGGTTTTTGTGATAGGAAGCCCCAAACCGAGCCCGGAAGATTTGAATTCTGTCACACCCGAATGGTGTGCCTTGATATCTGCAACTTCATAGAATTCACGGAATATATTATCCAATTCATAGGATGGAATGCCAATGCCGTTATCTTTTATATAGATGATAAGAGACTCTTTTTCGTCTGCCTCTTCCTTACGAAATCTGGACTTTCGCGCCCCAATTGTTATTTCACCGTAATCATCAGTGTATTTTATGGCATTGAGCACAAGATTCTTTAAGCCATTGATAAGAGTGATGCGTTCTCCTCTTATTGGTTTTAGTCCTTGTGCGATTTTCAGAACGAGCTTTTGCTTGCGCAATTCAGTAAGGACAAGAGTTTCTTCATACACGATCTTAAGAATATCTTCAGGACTGATTAACTCTTTTTCAAACTGAATTCCCCTTGTCTCCAGCGCATTCATTTGCAGGATGTTATTAATTGCATGGAGAAGACGATCAACATTTCTTTCCATAATATTTATCGTATTTTGACGAACATGTTCAGGAGTCTCAGGATCCTTCAGGATCGAGATGTAACCCTTCAATGTCTGGATAGGAGTATTAAATTCGTGAGAGGAAATATTGATGAATTGCGCGCGTTCCTGATCTATTTTAAGCAGCTCCTGGTTGGCAATGCTGAGCTTTTCGAAATCCAGAGCGTTTTTAATAGCAGTCTCTGCCATGAGAATAAATATCTCCAGAAGCTTCTCGTTAAATCGAATGACCTTGTTTATACTTGTGAGCTTGTCGAGATAGAGAAATCCAAATATCTCGTTATGCATATTGAGAGGTGAGCAATATACAGACTGAAGATCGTGTCGGTGGATACTTTCAGTATCCGAAAAGTGCTGGTCATCAACTGCTTCAAAAGTGCTCATAGCAACCTTTGATTCGTAAACATCTTTCAATACGGTTTTGCTGATCTTGAGATTGTCTTTGTCTATTTTCTCGCCTGTGCCGAGAAGTGCTACATTGAAAACAAAATTTTTGTTTTCATCTAAATTTATAAAGAAACCGCGTTCCGCTCCCGAAAGTTTAATAGCGTTGAGTGTGATCTGGTTTTGCAACTCTTCCATGTTCATGACTTGCAAAATATCCCTGCTGATGGTTATTAGATTCGAGAGCTGCTCACGCTGTTCCAGAACCTCCTCATACTCTCCGATTTTTTTTAAAATGATCGTAAGGTAAAAAGCGGATAATTTAATTATGAGTTTTTCTGATTTTGTGAAAGGATATTCTCCCATATCAGCAAGAATGAATATTCCTTCAAGCTCATTTTTCAACTTGAGGGGGGCAAGGCAGAAATGCTGTCCCTTCACTGTGTAGTACTGGCATTCCAGCTCAGTCCGCAGTTTTTCAAAGTAGCTTTGATGTATGCTGGTGAATTCGGTTTTGGCGAGTTGATTATTTAACCAGAATTCACCTTCGGAATCTTTATTTTCATAGAGTATGATGCCGAATTTATCTATGCCCACAACGTCTAGAACATATTTTTTCAGATAAAATCTAATTTGATGAACGCTTGAGAGATGTAAAAGATCAAAGAAATAGTGCTGCAATTTCGAGGGAGAAATATTTATACGAGCTTCAATGATTTGTCGTAACTTAGAACTGGAAAGTAGGGCTTCATAGTGGAATATTGCCCTCACTCTTTGCTGATCGTCCTCGGATAAACCGCGCAACACAACATCGAGTTTGCGATTATAATTGCGCCTGAATTTATATTCCAAATTTTTAATATGCAACGTTCTGTAAATGAGCGTGATAAGGATCAGACTTTCGCATTGGAGATCCCAATCCTTCATTTTTTTTGCAATAGTTTCAGCTTTAAGAAGTTTACGAATGACTGTTCGGAGGTTCATGTCTGCTTTTCTGAGCAATATCTTAGCTTCAAGAACACGTCCATAATTATCCCATCGTAAAAATTCATTTTTTACAGCCAATGCACGTGCCTGTTCACAGTGAATTTCTGACTGTTTGTAGTCCTTTGTAATATAGTAAGTGTCTGCAATATTTAGGTAGGACATCGTCAACGCATATTCATTCTGATTTTTTTTTGCCAGAGTTCCTGCTTTTTTAAAATTAGTTATAGCAAGAGTATACTTTTTTTCACCTCGTGCCAACCAGCCCTGCAACTGATACATGAATTCCATTTCAAGGGATGTGTTGATCTTCTCTTTTTTAATTTGATCACTTACGGATTTAAGTTGCTTATAATTTCGCGAAATTACGAGCCAGAAGCAGTAATTTTTAAGATAGGAATTAATATTGCCGATAGAATGATTCTTGAAAAAATTATCATAATGAGTACGTAAAAAGGAGAGAAATTTAGCAGGAACAAGAATGCGGAGTTTCAGAAAAGAAGAACGGTTATATATTTTACTGATGAGGTTTGTATCGTTGAGTTCTTTTGCCATGGCAAGGGCTGTATCAAAATGTTTTTCAGCTTCTCGGAATTCTCCCAATTTGAAGGTTGTTTGGGCAATGTTCAGGTTTACTTCTGCCATGCCGGGAGTGAAATTTATTTTTTCAAAATACGAAAGTGCTTCCAGGGATTTATCCAATCCTGCACGGAGCATTCCCTGCTTCATATTAAGAAATCCCCAATGGGAGAGCACATTCGCAACATTCAGGATATCACCCTCTTTCAAACTTAGCGCTGCAGCATCTTCATAATTCCGTATCGCGTTTTTGACCTTATTAAGAATATTATATGAGTCACCGAGGACTTTCAGAATACGACCAAGCCGGATAAAAGCTTCTTGTGTTTTCGCAATTTTTTGTGCTTTTTTCAATTCCTTAATAGCCGTTTCATAGGCACCGATCGCATAATAATAATCTCCGCTGAACAAATAGAAATTGATCTTCTGAAAAGGTGTCAGTTCTTTCGCTGAGAGAATCTGAATTGCTTGATGTGCTTTATCTTCCTCACGAGAAAAATTGTGAAGTTCCAGTCCAGCAAGCAGTATGTCATTTTCGTCAAAAGGAAATTTTGATTTTTGCAGTGTGTCGAGAGTTTTTTTGGCACTTGAAAAATCCCTGCACGCCATTTTATAGCGCGCATTTAGGAGCATTAGTTGCGGGTCTTTTTTGATGAATGTGGAAAATTGTCGGCAGCAAATTTCTGTAAGATCGCATTTCTTCAGTAAAATTCCCAGGGCGAGAAGCACCTTCAAATAATCCTGAATAGTCTTGGCCTGCAAATCTTCCTTTAGAACACAAATTTTCAGCAGACCCCGATAACAGGAGTCCCAAGCTTCAATAATATCCTTATTTTCCATATAAGTTATGGTTTTAAGTAGATGATAATGAATTTCAGATTCGTGATCCTCTGCCAGCTCACAGTGCGCGATAATGCCATCCATAATAGCCGGCTTGGTAACTTGATGCGTTTTGAAATAGTGTATCACTTCCTGCGAAATCTTCTTTTTCTTTGCTGTGCTGACCTTCTTTAAAAGCACGGATTTGAGAGCGGGATAAACGAATTTGTAATACCCATCTTCAGCATACTCATCATTTTTTACCAGAATGTCGAGTGCTTCAACATCCTGCATAAAGAAGAATAGATCCTTTGAATCGGAAAAGTGGAGAATTGTCTGAATGATGTTTGTTGAAAGGGGAATCTGCAGTACTGAAAGCTGCACGAGCAAATTCTTGATTTTCTCCGGTATAAGTGCGATCTTCTCCTCAATTGCTGTAAGTATTTTTTTCGGGAGCTCCACTTCCAGAATATTAACATCAAAATGCCAGTTACCTTTTACATCAAGAATGATCTTTTTCTCAATAAGATTACCGATGAGTTCAAGAATAAAGCGCTGGTTGCCATTTGTGATCAGATAAATCTGATAGAGAAATTCCTCAGGACATCCTTCCCCGAGAATTTCGCTGATAAATTGAAAGGATTCAGGTTGGGAAAGGGGTTCGATGTGGATTTTATAAGTAATCTCTGAAAAGTCAACAATATACGGATTATAGGAACTAACGATTATTACGATAGGGTGGTTGGGAAGATCGGGAGCAATATATTCAAGAAAATTTATCGTCGGTTCATTAACTTCTTCGATATTAGTGATGAAATACACAATAGGTTTAGTTGATGAAAAACCGAACATGTAATCCCTGGCTAGTTCAAAATCTCTCATGAGATCTGATTCGTCCTCAATGATCTTCAGAGATTTTTCTTCGGATTTAAAGAGGAATTCGCAAAATTTATTTGAAGCGGATTGTTCAAAGAGGTACTTGCCCTTCTCGTCCATAGACAGAAATATTTCCTTGCACAGCATAAAGAATGGATCTCGGTGCTGGGGGTTGCAATTGTAATAGAACACATGGAAATCCTCTGATAACAGATACCACTTGATATATTGCATAAGACTGGTTTTGCCAACGCCTTTTTCGCCGGTCACAAAGATGATTTCCCCTTTCTGATTCTTAACTTCATTGATCCGGTCACGTAGAGTATCAATATCTTTATCCCGGAAATAAAATTGCGTGGATTCGATCTGCTTTACCAGCGGCGGCTCGGTGGTTAGAGGGTATGTTGTATCCTGCATCTCATTGATATAACGAATGATCTCCTGCGACTTGCCGATGCGTAGTGCAGGATTGAATTCAATAAGATGAAAGATAAGATCTTCGAGCTTTTTATCGACTGCCGGATTTATTTTTGTGGGAAATTTGGGAATGATATTTGGGATTTTCTTTTCGGACATGAGCTTGATCTCTTCTCTGGAAAAAGGGAAAGTGCCCACAGAAAGATAATACATTATCACGCCCAATGCGTAGAAATCACTTTTTGGAGAAAAGCTTGATCCCTGTAAAAGTTCCGGTGCGATATAGGGCAGACTTACCACCTCACTTTCGGGATATGCTTCTGTTTGTGAAATGATCTTGTTGAATCCATAGTCGCAGACTTTTACATTGATCTTATTGCTGCTCTTTTGATAAAGTACATTTTCCAGCTTCAGATCTTTATGAATAATATGATGAGTATGAAGGTGGTTCAAGGCATAGCATACCTGAGTAATAAGCTCAAAAAAATCCTGTTTATTCTTATTGGTAAGATGAAAATTTGGCAACCCTTTGCTTTTGAAGAATTCAGAAAGAAGATAGAGATTATTTTGGTAAATGCCGTAATCATAAATCTTTATGAGATTAGGGTGGGATATTTTAGTGATCTCGCGCATCACTTTTGGATTCATTTTCTCGCGAATGTCTTCGATTGGTATCTTATCAAATAACTTGACGGCAAATATTTTTTTTGTGGCAATATCTTCAACTTTGTACACAGTGCCAAAGCTACCTGTTCCAATCTTTTCTTTAAACTCATGATGCAATGCGATCAAACTCATGAAAACTCCTGTGCAAAACTAAAAAAATCAAATTTGTTTTACGTTCTTCATAAAAAACATTTGTTCATGCTCATAATAAATTGTCAACAATTTGCATATGATATATAGCATGATTGAGTAACCTGTTTGAAATAAATTTGACAAACCAACCCCGCAAAAAGAAATTTACTACCAAGTATGATAAAGGGAACTACATGAAAAAAATATTTTTAATAGTGATATGTTTCGTTTTGACGAGCAGTCTCTTTGCGATCAGCGAAGATGCGGGAACCACTGCTTTCAATTTCCTCAATATTCCGATGGGTGCCCGAGGCGCCGGTATGGGTAATACCTTTACTGCTATTGCAGATGATGCGCTTGCACCGTTCTGGAATCCTGCAGGTCTGCCGAATGTTCACCAGCGACTTCTTCAGATCACCTACATGAATTATTTCGCTGGATACAATGGCGGTGCGGTGAGTTATGCCATGCCTCTAAATGAAGGATCGACTGTCGCAATTTTCTCAAAATTTATGGGAGTTGGGGGCATTCCTAAAACAGGCATCGATGAAAATCAGAATCTTATCGATATGGGAACGTTTGGCTCTTACGATGTGATGCTCGGTGCGTCCTACGGAAAATATATTTCAGATATTATAAACTGGGGAGTAAATATCAAGATCATTTCCGAAACAATAGATGAGTATTCATCACAGGCAATTGCTGCTGATGTGTGTCTTCTCCATCAATCTCCAAACCCACGCCTGAAGATCGGTCTCGCAGTCAAAAACCTCGGCATGCAACTTTCTAAATTTGACCAGAAAAAGGAAAAACTACCCTTAACATTTTCGATGGGTCTGGCTTACAAGATCAATACAGGTGTGATCGCACTGGATATTCATAAACCGATGCATACGAATTTCTATGGAACAATCGGAATAGAGACGACTTTTCAAAATAAAATTACAGTACGAGCTGGCTACCGTTCTAATGCCACAGACTGGAATGTGGGCTCCGGTATTGATTTCCTCTCAGGGATCTCGGCTGGAGTAGGTTTCGGCTGGAAAGAATACAAGTTTGATTATGCAGTGAATTCATACGGAGAATTAGGTTTTATTCATCAACTATCTGTGGGATATCACTTCTAAAAATATATGGACCTTCAAAACGACAAACCTGCTGATGTGGGAACGGTTGTCGAAATACAAAACGGTTTTGCGATCGTTGAATATTCTCGTTCCGACGCCTGCAATACCTGCAAACTAAAGCCATTTTGTTTTCAAAGAGGGGGAGATGTCAACACGCTTACCATGAAAAATGAACTCAATGTAAAAAAAGGTGATAAAATACAATTTGAAATCAGTCCTCAGATGCGCATTCTCAGCTCTTTCCTCGTATTTATTCTTCCAATTATTTTTATGATCGGTTCATATTTTTTATGCAAAAGTGCGATCGGTCTTTCTGAAAGTATCTCGATAATTGTATCTCTGGTTTCCATCGCAGTAGCTTTTATATTGGTGAAAATTATTGATGGGCAAATAAAAAAGAAAGCGATGATACAACCCAAAATGGTTGCGCTTGTAAGCCCGGAAAACGAAAAATGAAAAATATAAAATATAAATTTGAAAATTTGGTTTATATTTCTACAAAAAGCATTAATCTATAATTAAAATATCTATTATGAAAGGTGATGATATTTATCAGAGATTTGTTGAAATCGCAATTCGGATTATTCGACTTGTAAAAGCATTGCCAAAAGATTATATTGGGATGCATATCGGTAATCAATTACTAAAGTCCGGTACTTCTTGTGGTGCTAATTATGAGGAGGCAAGAGGTTCAGAAAGCAATGCTGATTTCATCCATAAGTTGAAAATAGTTCTTAAAGAATCAAGGGAATCTATATTCTGGCTAAAAGTTATTGAGAATGCAGAATTAATGCCAAGCGATAGTCTTAATAAAATTCATAAAGAATTTGAAGAACTTGCAAATATCATTGCTCAATCGATAATCACTACGCAAAAGAGGTTAATAAATATGAGTAGTGAAGTCAAAACATAAAATGATTAACATAATTTTCCAATTTAAGTTTTTCATTTTGAATTTTTAGTTTCGTTAGGAGTTACTATGAACATTACATTAAAAAACATGATTTTTTATGGCTATCATGGACTTCATGAAGCAGAGAGAACTCTCGGGCAGCGTTTTGCTGTTGATGTAACTGTTACAAGTGATCCCGACCTAGATATTAAAGTGAAATCCCTTCACGATACTATTGACTACACACAAATTTTTAAGGTGATCAAAGAACGTGTGGAAAATTATAAATATCATCTTCTTGAAAAACTCGCAAATGAGATCGTCAGTGCAATTCTCAAAGATTTTGTCCTTGTTCAGAAAGTATCTTTGAAAGTCCGTAAAATAGCAGTACCGATCAATGGTACTCTTGATTATGTCGAGCTGGAAATGCAAAGAGAACGAGAAAAAAAGGAGTAGCTTTCGAAAATATTTTTATTAGTTTGGGTTCGAATCTTGGGAATAAGAGACGCTTTATCGAATCAGCTATATCAGCCCTACGAAATGAAAAGAAAATATCAATGAAACGCATATCTTCTATCATAGAAACCAGACCTGTCGGTAATATCCACCAGCCGGATTTTCTGAATTGTATTATTCAATGTGACTCTGAACTGAGTCCTCCCGAGCTTATGCAGACACTTCTGTATATCGAGAAAAAACTCGGAAGAGAGCGCAAAGAAAAGTGGGGACCTCGCACAATCGATCTTGATATATTGTTTTTTGATGATGAAGTAATTGATGCTGATGAACTGAAAATCCCGCATCCCGAGATCATGAATCGACCTTTTATTTTACAGCTAATGAACGAACTGGCACCTGAATTTATGTCTAAAGAGTTAAAAATGATTAAACAGTCAAAGACAATAATTTGAAATGAAAGTTAAGATAAAAGCATTAAATTCTCCACTTATTTGGTTAGATACGTTTGTGATACTGTATCTGAAGAAAATTCAAAATAATGAATCATTGGATCCTAGAAGTTCTAAAAATGATGAATATATAAAAAATAACGTAAAAAGACTTTTTGATGTAATTAGGAAAAAGAAAAATGAAAAAAAGCTAGTTTGTCCCGAAGGTGAGCAGGATGTTGAAATATTTTTCAGATATGATAAATCCCATATAAGGAGGTGTCATGATGTTATGGACCAACTTTCTTCAGGAGTACAATTTCTTCCTTGGTCTGAGATAAGAATTTCTCAAATGGAAAAAGCAATTAAGGCTTATTTGTTAAAAAAAGATTTTATTATATTAGATACTAATGACATTGTAAATATCACTAGGATTGATAATAATTTTGGTTTTAGGGTGCGTGTAAATGCAATCCCTAGTAATAATACTATTTCAAAATGGAAACTAGATAAAGAGATAGGTAATGAAAAATTGGAGAATTTGAGGTTGAAAACCTTAAAAAGCAATATTACCTTTCAAAGACAACTTGAAATTGAATATAATAGTACTTTACACTTATTAACACATGATTATCCTAGTATTATGGACAGAATATTTAATGGGATTGAAGATTTAAATGATTTTGATATATTAAGAGAGATATGTAAACCATTACATTTATGGAATAGAATTCACAAAATCAAAAATAGTCCTCAGAAAATAAACGAATTTTTATCATTTTTGAAATCTGATTACTATAAAGAAATACCCCATGAATATATTTCAAGCAATATTTTTGCAAAAATTATTACAGGTAAAAAGAAAGTTCAGAAGGGAGATTCTTATGATGTTGGAAACCTTTCATCTGTTTTACCTTATTGTGATTATGTGCTCACCGACGGAACGATGAAAAAACTAATCCAGAGTATGGAGATTGATAAAAAATATGATACAGAAATCTATTCTTTTCAAGATATTAATTTATTATGTAACAAGTTAGAAGAATTGTAGTATTATGATATTAGAGTTCAGAATTTATAGGATAACAATAGATATTTTTTTAATTATTTATAATGGAACAGGTTTATGATCGAAATTAAGAATAAGTATATTGCAGTCGAGGGAGTAATAGGTGTAGGTAAGACAACACTGGCAAAATTGCTGGCAGAAAAGTTTGAAGCACAGCTCATACTTGAGGTCGTAGAAGAGAATCCTTTTCTCTCTGAATTCTATGACGATATAGCAGGGAAAGCATTTCAGACACAGATGTTCTTTCTGCTTAGCAGATACCGTCAGATGAAAAAATATTTTCAGATCGATGCCTTTCAGACCAATATTGTAAGCGATTACATGTTCATGAAGGACAGCATCTTTGCTGATCTCACACTCAATAATGCAGAACTGGCAATGTATAAAGCTTTGTTCACTATCCTCAATGACAAGCTGGTTCAGCCCGATCTCATCATCTATCTTTATGCCGATCTCGAACGCATCATAGACAGGATACATTACAGGAACCGCTCCTTTGAGCACAATCTGCAACCCGAGTATCTGGCAGATCTTGCTGTTGCCTATGAGAAATACATTTCCACTTATACAGGATGCCCGATAATCAAGGTTGATACCAATAACATCAACTTCGTTAAGTCTCCTAAACAATTTGACAAATTGATGGTTGACATAAAAAAAGTGCTCCAAGATTGAGTCCTATGAAAAGAAATACTTCAATAGTCATTTTGGCAGCAGGTAAAGGCATTCGCATGAAATCCGACATGCCGAAAGTTGCACATCTGCTCGCAGGAAAGCCAATTATAGAGCGGGTAGTGACCACTGCCGAACATTTCAATCCTGAAAAGATTCTGGTTGTTGTCGGCTACAAGAAGGATGTTGTGATCGACTGCCTTTCGGAGTATGATAACATTACTTTCGTGGAGCAGAAAGAGCAGCTTGGAACCGGTCATGCAGTATATATCACAAGAGAGAATTTTAGAGATTTTGATGGCATTGTTATAATCTTGCCCGGTGACGTGCCGCTTTTAAAAGAAAAAACTTTGGAAAATCTTATAAAAGTACATAAAGAAAAACATGCTGCGGCAACTGTGCTTACTGTTGATCTGGACGATCCCGCCGGTTACGGACGCATCGTTCGTACTGATGAAGGATACCTCGAAAAAATCGTTGAACACAAGGACGCTTCCGAAGGAATTCGAAAGATCAGAGAGATAAATACAGGCATATTCTGTTTTGATTCTCGTGAACTTTTTTCTGTGCTTCCGAAGATCGGGCAGGATAATTCCCAGAACGAGATGTATCTAACCGATGTGCTCGAACTTTTAAGAAATGAAGGCAAATCCGTTGCTGCCGTCAAAGTCAATGATCCGATCGAGGTTGCGGGCATCAACTCAAATGAACAATTGCAGGAACTGGAAGATCAGTATCTTGCTCAGAAATAAATGGATAAATTATACTCACCCTGGCGCATCGATTACATTCTTGGTGAAAAAGAGAAGGGTTGCATATTCTGCGCAAAACAGCAAGCAAATGATGATGAAGGGCATTTGATCCTAAAACGAGGTGAAAAGACCTATATCGTAATGAATTTGTATCCCTATAATAACGGACATCTGATGGTTGTACCCTTTCGGCATGTGGCGCGTATGCAGGAGCTTACAGATGAAGAATTGTGCGAGCTCGGCAAAATGACACAATTATGTGAACGGGTTCTTTCAGATGCATATCATCCTGATGGATTGAATGTGGGTATGAATCTGGGAGAAGCAGCAGGCGCCGGTGTGGCAGATCATCTGCATATACACGTGGTGCCGCGATGGAACGGCGATACCAATTTTATTTCTACGATTGGGAACACAAGAGTTATTCCCGAAAAAATGGAAGAAGCGTTTAAAAAATTGAAAAAAGTTTTTAACACCTATGAGTCTTAAGCTCTCAAAATCCTTAAAAATAATCTTGGCTTTTTTTTTATTCTAAATATACTATTCCTATGCCTGACGATAATTTTAAGGACTTTACCGGATGAAGAAATTCAGAAAATTGAGCAAATTCCCTATAATGAGATCACACTACAAGTACTCAATGGGTGCGGCAAAAAAGGGCTGGCACGCGAAGTTCGAAATGTGCTTATTAATAAGGGGTTCGATGTGCTGTCCTTTGATAATGCAGAAAAATTTCTCTATGAAAAAACCGTGATCATCATAAGAAATATGGACTACAATAAATTTAATATTTTATATAAAGAATTACCTGTTCACAAGGTATACAAGCAGATCAACGAACACTCTCTCTTTGATTTTATAATAATTATAGGAAAGGATTATAAGCAAATTTTTGCTCTATAAGTTTTTATATGGAAGAAAATACTACAGAAAAAAAGCTCGAGATCATCACCCAGCTAGCCAGGGATAAGAAAGCGGAAAACGTCATTATCCTTGATGTCGAAGGAACTTCCGACCTGACAGATCGTCTTGTCATTTGCAGCGGGGATGGAGATATACACACGCGTGCGATCGGGAAATATATTATAGAAGAGGCAAAGAAGATGGGAGTTCCGATTCATCATAAAGAAGGACTCGAAAATGGTAAATGGATACTGGTTGATTTTGGAGTCATTGTGATGCATATCTTTGATAAAGAAACCAGAGATTATTATAAGCTTGAAGATCTCTGGGAAGAACTGGTCCGTAACAGAAAAAAAATGAAGGAATCATAAGTGAGGCAATCTTGATAGATATTATTAAAGAAAAGATAAGGAAAAGTTTGAAAGCGCTTGAATTGCTTGCGCCACCTAAATCCAAGATAAATCTGGAATATCCGAAGCATAAGAATCATGGTGATTATGCTTCAAGTATCGCGCTCAATCTTGCAAAAAAAATCGGACTCGCTCCTATGACTATTGCAAAGAAGCTCGCAAAACATCTATCTGCTGATTCTCTTTTTTCTGAAGTAAATGCTGCAAAACCCGGTTTTATCAATTTCAAAATTGCAAATAAAATTCTCTATTCAACCCTTCAGGATATCTATAAGCTTGGTCAGAAATTCGGAACAAATTACGAGCATGGTGCAGGGAAAAGGATTCTTATTGAATTTGTGAGTGCAAATCCTACGGGTCCCCTCAATGTAGTGAATGCTCGTGCTGCTGCCTTTGGAGATTCCCTTGCAAATATCCTGCTCGCACAAGGCTACTATGTCGAAAGAGAATACTATATAAATGACGCAGGTCATCAAATAGAGTTGATGGTTGAGTCCATTGAGAATGAGCTGAATAGACTTGATGAAATTCAAGTCGAGGAGCTGGAAGAGGGCTACAAAGGTGAATATATCACCGAAATCGCTGCTCGTGTTCTGGAATCCGAAGGAACGACAATTCATCAGCTTTCGAAAAAGGATAAAGTTAATAAAATTCGCGATTTTGCACTGGACATTCTCATCAATGATCAAAAAGATACTCTCTCTTTATTCAGGGTATGTTTTGATAACTGGATATCCGAGAATGAGCTTCGTCAAAAGGGAAGTGTGGAGGATGTGCTTGCTTACCTTTCCGAAACAGGAAAAATCTACGACAAGGATGGCGCAGTTTGGCTATGCAGTAGTGAGTTTGGTGATGTAAAAGACCGTGTCATCATGCGTTCGGACGGTACTGTGACATACCTTGTGCCCGATCTTGCATATCATATCACGAAATATAAACGTGGTTTTGACCGTATCATTGACATCCTCGGTCCGGATCATCACGGACATATTCCCAAACTAAAAGCGGGTATTGAAATTCTTGGCTATAAGCCGTCGATCATGCAGTTCATTTTACTTCAGCATGTAACTATTCTCATCAATGATGAAAAGGTAAAGATGTCAAAAAGAGAAGGAAAGCTTATCACTCTCAGGCAGCTTATTGAGAAAGTCGGTACAGATGCTGCACGATTCTTCTTCTTGATGAGAAAGCCAAACACGCCTCTTGATTTTGATATCGAACTTGCGAAGAAACGATCCTCGGAAAATCCGGTCTATTATGTGCAGTATGCTCATGCACGTATTGCGAGTATTGAGAAGAAAGCTCGCACAGAAAAGCTCAAGATATCTGGTTTCAAACCGGAATATCTGAAACGGCTCAATCACGACGAGGAGCTGGGCATCATCCGAACACTCATGAAATATCCCGAGCTCATTGCGCATGTCAGTTCAAGCTATGATGTTAATCTCCTCACTTCGTATTTGATCGATCTTGCTGGAGAATTTCATAAATATTACCAAAAATATAAAATCATAAATATGAGATATAAGAAGCTTTCGCTGGCGCGGCTTTTCCTTTGTAAGGCAATACAGACTGTTATCAAGAATGGACTTACGATGCTGGGAATTTCCGCACCGACAAAAATGTAGTGAGTAGGGATTGAGAGAGATAAATAACCACGAAAAGCACGAAAAAATAAAATAACTTTTAATAGAAAATTCTTGAATTCTCATTCCCAATCCCCTGATTGGGAATGCATTGTTATTGAAACTCTCTTTTGCGTTCCCAAAGAGGGCTTTGGGAACAAGATAAAATTAATAAGATGAAGTTTTCTTAAATTCCATTTTCGTGTATTTCGCCTGCATAGGCGTCCTGTCGGGGCGTAGTGAAACGGAGACTGAAGCGTAGCGGAGACGGGTCGAAGATGTTGTGATAAGTAATCGAACACGCTGTGACAGGACTAAAGCAAATCAACAGTTAAATAGGGTTTAGATTTATTCTTTCACTAACTCAAAATCACCAGATTGTCCATTTAAGCCATACCACGTACCAAAGATCTTTTCTGGGTTGACCATGATGCCGCCGTGTGCAGCAATACAGTCTCCTTCTGTGAACTGAAAAAAAGTGATCACATAGTGTGTTTTTGCATAGTATATTTCACCAACGAGAGCAGTCTGGTCGTATTTACCAATAAATTGGTTTTGACCAGTTGTAAAATTGACATCATTTAGTGAAATGTGCCCGTCTAACTTACCATTTAGTTGATAATCACATTTCCAAAGCCAGGTGCCTTGTAAGGTGCCGGTCTGAGCAAATGATATTGCGGAAATTGTTATCAGTAAAACAGCAGTTAATACAATAATTTTTTTCATTTCTCCTCCATATTAGCTTGGCTAATACGTTTTATTGTGTTGAGTGCTTTCCTGTTTTCTATAAATTTTCTGTTCAGAGATTGTTTTAACACAGCTTCAAGTCTGATTTTAATCCTTTATCAAATTCAGTTTCTAAATTGTCAGATTTAATTTCTGATAAATTGTGCGCTATTGCTGGGATTTTGATTACAGCGTACCCAAGTACAACTTAGGTACGAGAGAATGGTAAATAATAAACTTTGTCACTCTGAGTGGAGTGAAACGAAACGCCTGTCACGGCGTCTTGTCTGTCTCGGCGTAGTGTAACGGAGACGGATCTGGGCGTAACGTAGTGAAGACTGAAATAAAATGAAGCCGGAAAGAGTCTATTCTTTAAATATTTTCTCGCAAAATATCTAAACGAATTTTCTTAATATGCGGGAAAATACACATAAGCCAAAAACATTGACATTCAACTCTTCATAATTTACCTTCAAAAAAATTCTGGGGGAGCAATGAAAACCAGAAAAATATTCATTGCAGTTTTTTGTATTGTTATTTTATTTCTATCCTTTTGCGGGAAGAAAGCACCAGAGAACCAACCACAATCCTTACAAAACGATGAACTGACAAAACTGGAAAAATTTATGGATATTCCGATCTATCCGAACAGCGAACTTGCGAATATTACCACTCCACTCCGGGATGAAACCATTCCCGATAAACCAATGCAGGCACAGGTAATGCTCATTATTGATGACTATGAAAAAGTGCCACCTTTTTATGAGGACAAACTTGGAAAGAAATTTACTGTTGATGTAGAAGATGGAAAGAAATATTATGAGCTACGGTTTGAAAAAGGAGAATGGCTCTACATTATTTATGTGGGGCATGACACATTTGAGAACAAGCCGGTGTTTTCGATTGAGAAGTGGGAGAAGTAGGGACATTTCCGCTGAAATGACCGATATGATTTTCGCAAAGAAGGGGCTATTCGTCTCTCAATATTTCTCTCATCTTATCAGCCAAATTATCCAGCGCCTTTTGTGCGCCGATCTGGTTTCTGAACACCGCTTCAATGACCTGCTCTTCGAGAAGTTTACGTGTCTCGAACCACGCATCGGTTTGGGGTTCTACTTCTGCATTCAAGAGCTGGTCATACACACTTTTGAGTCCGGGATATTTTTTGAATTTTGCCTGGGTTTCCTCATCTTCAATGGCACTTTTGCGAACAGGCATATAATAAGTCATATTTGACCAATGTGCAGTCTGTTTCGGGCTGGTGAACCATTTGATGAATTCCCAGCATGCTTCCTGCTTTTCTTGCTGCTGTGGGTCTTTATCATCTTTAAATATCACAATATTTGTACCGCTGACAAGACTCTTTTTGGTTCGGAAATAGGGGACAGCTCCCATGCCGAGGTTGAAAGGAATTCCGCCCTTATGAAGATAAACCATGGATACGCTCGAACCTTCTACCATTCCTACTTTGCTTGCAAGGAAATCATTTTGCCCGTCATAACCGGTGGAAAGATAAGCGATCTTGGATTTATTGAGCTGCCCTGAAAGAAAGTCCAGCGCTTCGACACCATATTTGCTATTAAAGAGGGGTTCTGTTAGAGCTTCATTCGTAAGCTGTCCGCCGGCTTCCAGCAAGCAGTTCTCGAACTGCCATGCATTGGTCGCAAAAGTCGTTCCCCACTGGTCAATTTTTCCATCATTGTCTCTGTCCTGGGTGAGTTGTTTTCCCACTGTGATGAACTCATCCCATGTTACAGGGGGCTTATTTATGTCCAACCCATTACGATAGAACATATCTTTGTTGTAATACATTACACGTACGCTCTTATTAAAAGGAAATGCATACATTGTATCATCGAACGTGCTGCTCTTTATGAAAACCGGATAGAAATCGTCGAGTTCTTCCTGAGAAAGTCCGTTAGGACCATTGATGAATTTTTCGACTGGAACAAGTGCGTTGCCTTCGATGAATTTTGCGATCCACGCTTCGTATGCCTGCGCCATATCGGGCTGAGTATTTGCCACAATTGCTGCCATGAGTTTCTGAGAAAGTGCCTGGTAACGACCCATTGAAATTTCATTGATATGAATATCGGGATGGATTTCGTTGAATTCGTTAACAAGTTTTGTCAGGGCATCACCTAGAGGACCGCCCATTGCGTGCCAAAATTCCAGTTCGATCTTTGTTGACTTTGCCTGTTTTGAACATCCTGCGAATACAATAATTGAAAAAATAAAAATAAATAGAAATATTTTTTTCATTGAAAGCTCCAAAACTTTTTCATATATATGGCATTTGATTTTTAAATATTTTAGGAGTCAAGTTTCTATAAAATTTAGAAATTCTATTTGAGCATGACCGTTGTTTTTATAATAGGATTGATCTGAAATAATCCGTTTACATACTAAAAAACATGAAAATTTAACCTGCTTTC